>Ga0058701_10000488_pt1 | contig 27542 bp, 21 predicted proteins | sample AgamicOrMae_FD_97039 | JGI IMG/M metagenome (GOLD analysis project Ga0058701, IMG submission 97039) | Agave microbial communities from Guanajuato, Mexico - Or.Ma.e | ecosystem: Host-associated > Plants > Phyllosphere > Phylloplane/Leaf | place: Guanajuato, Mexico | collected 2012-06-04 | reverse complement strand
TGGCCAGCAGGGCGACAAAACGAGCGTCTGCCATTGGGGCAAATCGTGTGCCTCTGCCTCTCCGCCAGCTCGGTTTTAATTTCTTTGCCTCGGCTCGATTCTGGCTCCAAATGGGACCTCTTCCTCCTCTTCCTCTTCCGTTTTGGCCACCCCAAGTTCTTCACAAAGCGAACCACCAGATGCCAATTCCGATTCCGATTCGCCCAAATCGTGGCGTCCAAATTAGGGCGCCCAAATCATCACCTGGGCGGTCTGAGGGCGCCGATTGGGCGTCATCTGCATGCCCGAGCTCCAAGTCGGCGGGCGCAATTGAAAAACAATTTCCAGCTCGACAAAAGGGCAGCCAGAGTGAGCCTAATGGGCGTGCGGGCGAGCTCGCGGGCGCCTCTCGGAAGTCGATCGGCCAGGAGGGGGCGTGCAAGGCAAGTAGTTGTGCGCCAATGTGGCACCGGAGCTAAGGGTTGGCCGTTTGGGCAAATGCATGCAGAGGGAGCCCAAGGCAAAGTGCGCCAAGTGATAGCGGCCAACTTGGTTCTAAAATACCACATTAGCACCTAGCACACGCATGGCCCAGCTCGCCGCTTTGCTCTCCCTTTCCGGCCAACTCGGCGCCCCTTCCGCCCTCTTTGGGCTTACCTTTGGCGCTGATCACCTGCAGCTGCTTCCATTTGTGGAGTTGCAAAGTGAAACATATCGGCGCTTCGTGTGGCTCCAATGCGCACCCTTAGCCACGCCAGAGACGTGCACTCGGCCGGCTCGAGAGAGAGACAGTTGCTGCCAGTGCTTTCCAGTGGGGCCCATTGGTTGGAGAAGCGTTGAATTTTGGCGCCACCCTCGAGCGCATTCCTCGACCCAACTCGGCAGCTCGAGCGGAGCAACTCGACATCCAGCACTGTCTGCGCTGTGTGACACATAACACATAACATACAACACACAGCAGACAACACAGAGCACACAATACACACAATATACAATGCACAACTGGGGCCCCATTTGGTTGCCAAAGTTTGGGGCCAGTTTTGGCCCTAAACTCTGGCATTCTGCTTTTGGCAAGAGGGCGCCCACTCGATGGGAAGTTAGTGGGGGCCAGCTGCTTGTGGTGAGTAGTGCAACTGGCGGCCTGCTGGGCGGCCAGTTGCACAAAAGCCGCCGGCAGCCAGTCCTCAAGGCTGGCGACTTGTATCTAGCTCCAGCGGTAGTTCTGGGTTCTAAGCGCCAGGTTTCTCGCCGAGCGAGCCGCAAGACACGTGCCAGGCGCCTTCTGGACAGCAGGCGAGCAAATAGACCAGCCGCACGATCTATTCCGGCGAAACAAATGGCTCGCCTGCAGGAGGGGGAAAGCTGGCCCGGCCGGAAGGGCAGCCATCTGGCTTTGCTGACTAGCTGACTAGATGACTAGCTGACTAGCTGACTGGCTGCCACCGTTTTCTCGGCACTCTTTTCTCGGCCGCCCGATCGAACTTCTGGCAGAAGTGGCAAGGCCGTCAAGCGACGACGAGCAGCCAAGCAGCGCCGGCCAGCCAAGCAGCTCGGCGCCACCTAGTCTGCGCTGGAAGACAGTTAGTCTAGCTGAGGCGGCGCCCCAAAAGTCTAGCTCGCCACTTGCCTCGCCCCAGGCCAGACACGGCCCAGCTCCCACGAACATCCTGCACTCGTCCGATGGACAAATTGATTCCATTATATCACCGGCTCAACTCTTGACTCCTCCTACTCCCAAACACACTCTTTCTTTCTCCCTCTCCCTCGCTCGCTCACCGACCCATGCATATGGCCGATCGCGGCCCAAGATTAGACACACAAGATTGCCAAGCCGGACCGGAAGTGGGCGAGAAGAGTCTTCAGCTGAGGGCGTCTTAACGCTTGAGTATGTCTGCGTTGGTGCGCCTTGAGGGCGGCTCTTGGCGATTGGCGGCGGTTGGCGCGGACAGTCGTCCGTGCGGACAGCGAGGGCGCGAGTTTAGGTGAGCGTCTTTGGCCTGATGAGCAACTTTAGGAGAGCCCATTGGAGAGATAGAGATAGTCTCTCTTTCTCGCCCAAGTTCTGGGGCCACGCTGGGAAGTGTAATGAGGCGCCGGCTTGCGGGCGGCAAGCTGGCCGAAATTGGGCGAGCGAGCGAGCCTGGAACTAGGTTAAGCGCTGAAGCGTAATTTCTCGTCTCACCGGGCGGAACTAAGAGCCTGAGAGAGAGGCAAAGAGTGGCCGCGAGCTGAGGAGAAAAAGCGGCCCTCCCTCGTCGACTTGCGACTTCTTGCTCCTTCTTCTTTTTCAACTCTCGGCCCGAATTAAAGCCCCCAAATGAGAACAAATCTGTTCGCGCCTCTGCACCAACAACACCGCCAAGAGAGAGAGCCGCCCAAGCGCCACCGCGGAAGCGGCCGCCAGAGATTAGCTGCCGGCTGGAAAGCAGCGCCACTGCTCTGCTTTGCTCTGCTGCCAACCTGCTGGCTTCCGGCTGGAACTTGCCGTTCGGGCGTTGTTCGAGAGGAGGAGAAAAAAGGAGAGCAAGTTCGTGTCTATGGGGCGACAGTGGGCGGCAACAGTGCGCCACTTGAGCGGCAAACAAAAGTCATCAGGCTAATTTAATTGTGCCCCACTAGGCACAGTAGCATCTCTCTGTGCCTAGTGCGCGAACTGGGGCCAGATTTCACCCAGCGGCCTGGCTAGACTGAGCTATGCGGGCGGAAGCTCGCAGGCTGCCAGTGGCCAGTTGCCAGTTGCTAGTGGGTGGAAATTAGACGGCTTGCTGAACATTGGGCCGGATTCATAGCCAGCAGGGGCAGCTTAGGGGCGGGACAAAGCGCCAATTATGCGCAAAGGAATCGTCGACCATTGTTGGCCTCTCCTTTGGCCAGTATCCCACACGGTTATAACTCCGAGTTGGCGCCCCCGCAGTTGGCCCTCCAATGCCGCAGACAGTCTATGGGGGCGGCCAGCTTGCCCTCCACTCGAGCGGCCTATTCTTGGCCACCCCCAAGCGAGACACGAGGCCAAGGGCGGCTGAAACATGATAGCAATATTTCGCCCACTGCCCTTGGGGCGCAGCGTCCGAGTGCTCGTCCGTTTTGTCGGTCTTGTCTCTCCTGAGCTTGGCTCTGCTATGTATTGCAAACGCAAAGAGTTGAAAATTGCGGCCGCCTTTTGGCGCTGGCCCAAAGGGGCGCGTGTGTGTCGTTTTGCGGCCCTTTTGGGTCACGTCCACCTAATGAGTGCCCCTCCACAGTCCTCAGGGCAACCTGAGCACTCCTCAACACGTGCCCGGCCGCCCCCGAGCGAGCTGGAGAGCTCGCGCTTGGCTGGCTGGCAAGCTAGACCACTCGGCTGGCTGGCTGGCAAGCTAGAAGACTCGGCTAGCTGGCTGGCCGCAGAACCGGAGCTCGCAAACACAAATTGCCTAAAAGGGGGAGATAGTGGTGGGGAGGCGAAAGAAGCAAAAGAGAGAGCAAAAAGGCAGCAAACTGTTCCAAAAGGGGCCAGATAATTGTCGTAATGTTTCGCTTGTCTCGCTCGATCTAAGCGCTGGGCCCACCTCGACGCTGCCCGTGCGTCTGGCGGCCCAAAGTGCTGCGGGCGGCCCCCGGCCCAATTCCGGTCGCCTCTCTGCCCTCTTGATTGCTCGCTAATCTAGTGGTGCCCTAAGCTGCCGCCTTGCAAAACCCTCCTCCCACACACAGCCAGCACAACCAACACAAATTGCAGAACCAGCACAAGAGCCACGAGCTGCCTCAGGCTTGCTTGGCCAGAGAGCACATTATTCGACTCTCATTATATACTTACAGTATCTCTCGCCAAGCTTGCTCGCCAAACAACTGGAGCACCATATCTTCGAGGCAACAGTGAATAAAGCCATACATCTTGATGCTCTGCTCTGAGGCACCTGACCGCCAGCCTCAGTGCCTATTATTACACTTGCTCTTATGATCGTGCTTGTGCTTGTGCTTATGACCGAGCTTATACTTCTGCCTCTGCCTCTGCTTTTGCTGGCGCTTATGCTTATGCTTGTTAGTGGATGTGAGCACTCTTGTTATTTGATTGATCCAAATGATGGGCTCTCTTCGGCTAGTTGCAATGCTTGGCCTGTTAGCTTTCCGCTTGCTCACAGGGTACTGTCTCCTCGCGCGGAGCCTCACGAGCGGCCGGCCGCCTGGCAAAGCGTGGGGCCTCCTTTATGAACCCTTGTTGCAAACAGGTACACACATCACTTGGGCAAACGGATAACAAGCCTCCGGCCGGATGCGCTAGGTGGCCGCTGACACAAGCCGCTTGTCTATGGACGACGAGAGGTTGTCTCTCTCTCTCTCTCTCTCTTTGTCTCTGTCGCTCTCCCTCTGACTTCATTCAAGCTATGCCCATCCTGATGCATACTTACTCCCATCTCCTGCTTTCTCTACTCCTACGCCCCGCATTCTTCGACTTTCACTCTCCTTTGGGGCTCCCAAACAACTAGCTACGCTGCTCTGATAACCCCATTCATAACAACACGGCCACAATGCCCGCATTCACTCCAGCTCCCTTGGCGCCCAATGCAAAACTGTTCCAAACATTTGCGCATGCCTTGGCCGAGACCTGTGCTCTGCCATGGCTGGCGCATGATGATGATAGGCGCAGTCGCAAATAATGACCAATGATGGCGGCACTTGTTAAAGGCCCACTAGGCGGCGGGCCAGAATAAGCGATCCCCGATCTGGTAAAAAGGGCGACAGCTGGGGTCAATCTTGGAGCATTTACATCAAATCTAGGGTAATGAGCCATAACGGTTCAACTGCGCGGCGAATTCGTTCCGGTGGAAACTTGCGTTTCAGTGATTTTCAGGGCTTCCAACCCAAAACAGGGCAATTTCGTGCACTTACCGAGTCAGACCAGCGCACGCACACGACTGCATGGATGGCGAATTTATTCCAGGTACCTTGTTGGAAATTTTCCTTCCACTTTCATGAGCGAGCGGTCGTAGTATAGTGGTTAGTACTCCTCGTTGTGGCCGAGGCAACCCGAGCTCGAATCTCGGCGACCGCAGCATTTTTTACTTTTTTCCTCCCATATCTATTGTTATCAGAATTTCCCCCTCACGTCCTCTTGATCTATTTTTAGCCTGTAGACTCAATTAGCGAGCTTTCAACCAATTCCCAGCTTAATGTGTCTAATATTGCCCCCATTACTAACATGAGCTCCAACGTTATTCAAGTGCATCGCAAGCAGTCCGGCAACGATCTGCTGAAGAAGATAACTAGATGTCCATGGACATTTGCCGACATCGAACCAGATTTTGTTGTCGGCCGGACTGCCTGTGCTCTTTATTTGAGCATAAGATATCACTCACTATATCCGGCTTACATCTATGAGCGGGTAAATAAACTAGGAGACAAGTATGAACTCAGGATCTTGCTCGTGGTCATTGATCATGTTGAATTCAAGACATATCTCAAGGAACTCAGTAAATTGTGTATCCGTATGAACATGACTCTAATGCTGTGCTGGACTGTGGAGGATGCAGCCATGTACCTGGAAAAGTACAAGCTCAATGAAGACAAACCGGCCGACATCATCATGGAGAAGCCAACCAATTATGAGTACGAGGAGGCGCTGGATCAATACATGATCGATGCTCTAGCCGAGGCACCGTCACTTAACAAGACGGATGGCGCCTCACTTGTGGCCTTATTTGATTCATTCGAGAAGATTTCAAATTCATCCCCTGAAGAACTGTCAATCTGTCCTGGAGTCGGACTCAACAAGGCTCAGAAGCTTTACGATCTTCTGCATCGTCCTATGAAACGTTCCTAATTCCCCTGTAGGACCAATAAAGCTTTATCTGTGATATCGACTCAAGAATTATAATCCTATTTTTCGTCATCTTCACTGTTTTGCATCACATTATCTATAACATATCCGACTTTCTTAGAGCGCATGATAGCGTTGAGTTTCCTAGGAATCATGCGCACTAATTTTCGCAAACTCCGCGGTGGGACCGCGTGCTGTTACCAAATGACACAAGGTTGTGAGTTCATGTCTCATCTGAGATGAAAATAGAGCATTCGATAATCGCTATAATTATTCTCTCATCTTTAGGACTTTATCGCTCCCCCTTATCTCCTGCATATTAACACTATAGAAGAAGCACATTTCCTATCAGAGGACCAAATTTCCAATATGGTGAGTCTTCCGCCCTCCTCGGCAATGATTTTTGCATGCAATTCATCTCATACTGACTGATCCCTCGATCAACAAAACACTAGGCTACTCCAGAAAAAGCTTTAAATTTAGCCCCGGATTATGATCCAAACTTCCATATACCATTTGCCATGATTGGCTTCACATCCGTTGTCATAATTGTATCGGTGTTTATCATAACGGTTGGAATGTGGAATATGAATCCAGGTAAAGATTCCATCATATACAGAATGACTAGTCAGAGGAAGAAAGACCAGTAAGATCTCATAGCAATATGATTAAGTTTTCTATGTCACAAAAATGGTCGAGATAGAAGAGAAGCGCTAAGTCATTATAAAAAAGTTCTGTTTCAACTCTCATTGTGTTGTTTATCAGTTTATATAGTCAAGTTTATTGATATTATATACAATATCTTCATCATAAATAGCAAACAATAACAACCAAACACTCAAGTCAATAAGGGTATTCAATAACGATTAGCATGTGTGTTCAATTATAACATATTAGATTAATAAGTTTGAGATAGTCCAGTGAGTCGGAGTTTGAGTGGGCAAGAGGACTCCCCCTAGTCGGCTCGTGAACCGGATAATCTGAATTTGGAAGATTCTAACAACGATCGCCTCCTGGTTCGGCATCCGATGAGGGAATCAATACTCAATAGACACTAGTCGAGTATTTGTATGATGAACATGGCAAAATCCTCGAGACCTTTTCTGACTCTTCCCCAGAAACTCAAACGCTGAGTTGACTGTTGGTCTGAGGAATCGTATGAATGACTAGGTCCGGGCGTATGATCTAATGTTTTAGAATCCTTCTCCGGCGGAACACCGTAAGAACTTGTATCATCATGACTGCTAAGACAGCTCATACTGGTGTCATTATCTTGGCAGTTGTGCTTTTCACTTGTAGAATTATCATCTTGTCCATAAGTTTCACTGGGTTTATTCTCATCTTTGTCATCCATATTCACATTTCGTCGTCTAAAGTGACTTCTGGCATCCCCAGACTCAACAACACTACTGTAACTCGGTGGAGGGTCGTGATCCATTTTTGAAGGAGGTTGAGATTCTTGGTTTTTGATTTTCGATGAAAATGCTATGGCCGATTCATGTATGTAAATGTTTTATCGTTGATGTTGGGTGATCAGTCCACTGAAGTATCACACAATTATGAATTCTGTCCTACGTGTTTTGGTGGAACCAGGGTCGAATCCATCACCGGAGCCATTTATGGAATTGGGCCAGAGGGATGCCAATAGAATGAGAGCCGAACTAAGGCTATTGCGTGATAGTTGGAATCGATGTAGGCTGGATTTTGGAGGGCCTCTTATTGAGTGGATTATGCACTAGCTTGGGTGGTTTTAAAATTTGACGAGGTGGGGAAATAAAAACAAACAAGGTCAACCAATGGGGCGAACAGGGGTCAGTTTTGCGGGCCAATTTTGCTTTCGTTCGTTCGTTCGTCCAGTGCGAGTGTGCAGAGCATAGGTAGTGTGTTTCCATGGTCGCTCGTTTGTTGCCCTTATCTCACACCTTGCGCGTGTCCTGGCTTTGAGCGAGGCCTCCTACACCAGCGCACAGAACCCGAGCGTGTACGAAACCGAGGGAGTCGTGCCACCGACACGCAAAAAGCGGGCGTTAGATGTGCGAACACCGATGAACTCCGAGCATAGCGACGCAACTTACAATCTTGTGTGTCTTAGGCGAGCACCTCCAGTTGAGCTGTAGCAACAGTTAACGTAAACAAGCCTTTGGCTTCAGTGTGACAGCCACAAGAGACTCAAGAGAGGCTCAAGTTCATTGCCAAGGAGAATTGTGCACGAAGGCGCACTGAGAGGTCGTTATGTGATCACAGGACAAGCTGCGAGCAAAAAGTCAAAATGCTTACAGCTCAAGATGCTACGTCTATCAGTTAGGCCTCGCCGAGGAGGCTAAAAAAGGGGTAGTATCCAATCAAAGATACCATAGCATGTCTCTCTTTGGTATTCTCCATGTATGAAGCGATGATAGTTAGACCAATCTACTCAATTGACGGCTATTCATGCTCGGCCGCAGTTAGGGAGGAATCAGTCTGGAGCCAATCGTGGCAAGATTGAGAGTCTCATTTAGACAGGATAAGATTAATGATGCTCAATATTTGTCCTTATTGCAATTTAATATTTCTGAACACTCGCGACTTCGCTCCAATGTGGTGGAGTAGAGTCTTCAAACCAGGAGAAACTTCGAGCTCGAGAGCAGCTTTCTGAAGCGGCAATTTTCACACATTTTCACACATTTAGTAAACTCTCACACCAGACCTCACCCACTGGGCAGTTTAATTGATCTTGACTGAGCCCTGAACTTCGACCGAGGGAACAACTGGCTGCTGCTGAACAGTTTGTTCAACAACCTTGCTGCTCGTTGGTTGCTGCTCCACAACAACGGGCGTCTGTTGCTTCACTGTGTGCTCGCTTGTTGATGTTGCTGTGGTCTTTGGGTCCACCTCGCTCTTGGTCTCCGAGACAACTTGGCCATTCTGAATCACCTTCCTGGTGACAGTTGTGGTTGTCTTGGTGGACTTCCTGGCCCTGCGCGCGGCCCTCCTCCTCGCCTTTCTCACCCTAGTCCCGTCCTGCGAGACACGCGTCTGTCGGCGCCTCACCCGTCTCGCCCGTCTCGCCCGCCTCGCTCGCCGTGCTCCACCATCATCGTCGCCGCCTCCCCCACAACGCTTCTGCCTCCTCAGCGCCTTTCTCGCCAAAGTCACCGGAACATCCTGGTCCCACGCGCCGTCCAGTTGCACCAAAACCGGCCGCTTCTTTCCACTTCTGGTCGCCACGAAAGGATCTCTCGGATCCTCCTCAATGTCCTCCACTGCTTGGCCGAGAATGGCTAGCGATTCGGGGTTAGTGGTGGCCACTTGGGCGCCTGTCTGAGCCTCTGAAGAAGCGGCTACACTTTGGCTCGCGACAGCCTGACTTGTTGCCCCCAACAGAACCACGAGGCCCAAGAACAATAGTGGAACTGTGAGCAGTTTCTCCCTCTGTGCTGGCATTGTATTTTCACTCTGCCTTTTCTCGTTCTTCTTCTCGAGTTGCTTCCAGATTCAATTGGCCCAATTATTTGAAACCCGCAAGTCAAGGTGGAAGAGAAATGGAACTTTGCCGAAGATTGCCTCTGAGTCTAGGTATCAAAATGCAGGCGTTTGTTTTTCCTAATCCGAACCAAGAGAAGACAATTCCCGCTTCTGGATGAGAGCAAGCCTCTCTGACTGTTGGGCCCGTTATACTGTTAGGCTGGTGGTTATTTTTAGACCTAAGCCGGAGTGACGCGTTCAGGTGGGTAGGAAATTTTGGACCGCCGATGACGAGCTCCTGTGATGCCGTCATGTGGGAGGCGACCGAGCTGAGCTCATCCATTTCGGTTGTTATCCTCATAACTGTCTCGCTCGCTGATCTGTTGACTCTCATCCCTAGAGCCCCTCTTCAGTAGAGAAGGTGGTAAACAATAATCATGAGGGCGCAAATGAGCCAGATTAGGCACCGTTCGCCCACTGTCACGTTGCAGGCGCCTGACCAATCGGAAGTCCCAAGCAAACTTGAGCGGATGGACTGAAATTGTTGCTCGACTTGAGCGCCGGTTGCATTGGCCAACTGCAGATCACGCGCACCAAGTTCATGCATTTTCAATATTCAATGTCATTCTCTCAAAAAATCAATTCCAGATGGCATCCCGAAATTAATCGAGCTCTCTTCATTGAAGGCATGCTGGCCTCTCGTGGTGTCTTCATGACTGCGCCGTTGAAATCAAAGGACAATGCTGAATCAGCAAGAATTTGCTGCCTTAGACATTCGGGCAGGTTTGCACTTTTATTTGGCCAGATGGAGCCACCTCGCTCTTGATGGGCCGAGCAGGAGAACATTAGAGCTTGAGAGGGCTAGCCACCGACGTCTACAAGCAACTACTGTCGCATGACACTCGTCTCGGATCTCCCACTTTGTTCGTCTGCTGGCCAGCTTTTTCTGTCACTTTTCGGCACCACTTAGCAGACAAACGGCGAGACTGTCTCTAAGTGTCGTAATTTAGGGCACAGGAACAATCTAGGGAATTTTCTTCCAACTTAACCAAGTGCTGCTTAGATGATGCGGGCTTGTTCGGTTCCGGAGGCGCAACTTCAGAGTGTAATTGGAGCCCTGTAACGCTTGACGAAGCGTCTGGGAACTGTAGAGAAGGAGGAGAAAAATGGCACAAATGACCAACAAAAGCCGATTAAAATGTTTTCTGTCTGGCCAAATGTGTCCCACTCGTTCCGAATCAGTATCAAAATTTTCTCCCTTTAGCTCGTAAAACACTAGCCCACCTAAAAGAGAAACTAGGATTACGCGACAGTAGAGGAGAAGAGAGAGGACGATAGATTTGCTGTGGCAGACTAGTGTCTGGACCCAAATAACGAGCAGGTGGCCAAAATGAAGGGCTAGCTTGGGGTGAGAAAGAGGAGGATGAAAAGCGGAAAATTAATTGCTGCCCATTGTAGGCAGGCCAGAGATTGCCCACGCGGCCCGATGGCAAGTTAGTGGGTGCCACAGACTGCGGTAGGCGCCCATTGCGAGGAGTCTGTCTCGCCATCGGCCGCTCTCACTGGCCAGGCAGCATATGGGACAGGCAACTCTGTGGCCTCTGTAATTGTCGCCGAAGCGTAGCTGTAGCAGCAGGCTTGGAGACAGTAGTCGGAGCTGCTTTCGTTATGAGTTTTTGTTCTGGCCTGATGGCCATCCGTTTTCCGCCCACTCAATGGGCGCTACCTGAACAAAAAGGAGAACCAATGGCGGATGAATCGATCAAAGACACTACCTTGTTGATAATAAGCGAAAGAGGCAACCAATTTGTCCCGAATCTACGGGCACAGATAGAGCTCGCGGCAGGGCGTGCTTGCAGCAGCCGGTGTCTAGTCAGTGAGTGTCTCTGTCCTTGCTCCAAGAGAGAGTCTTGGGGCCAAGATCAATACTAATGGTGATCTCGATTGTGGGCGAAATTAGTCTCCAAGTGCGGAATCATAAATTCGCATTGCTGAACACCCATCAAGGCCCACCGTTGGTCTTGAGCGGCCGAGATGCAAAGCGCTCGTTGAGGTAGTGTCTGATCCTGGGTGGCCATGTAGATTGTTGTCTAGCTTGGAATTGAAAGTTTTAAAACAAACAAATTTATGATTGAAACAACAATCTTGGCCATCAGGAAGTCTCCTGTGCTGTCAGAGAAAGTTTTCCTTGTGACCACTGAGCTAGTTTACTCGCAAAACTGCCCTTCTATGACTGACAACTGCAAATGAAACTCGCTCAGCTCCTTCAGTGGTCCTATGGATTTGGAGTTCATAACTCAAACGGCCTAAGGAGTAACGCTGAACACACGAACAAGCGAAGGAGAAACACTCGACGCCACATCATTGTGACAGTTGAGCAGGAGCAGTGGACACCAGAGGTGTTCTGAGCTCGACTCGAGCCGCTGCACCTGCGCCTTAGTCTAGCTCAACAGTATGCGTGACTCATGCTCTCTGGGGCGCTCTAAGAGAATGGTCTGGATAAAAATGGGCATTTTGTAATGGAGTGCATCGAACTAGCGGAATGGCTAGTTTAAGTCTTGATTTGTGAACTAGCCACTGGCCAGCAGACTGCTGGGAGAAAGCGGAATGCGCAGCCTGCCAGTAGTCTGGCCGAGGGCAATTTTGAAAACTACAATCTACAATGCTCAAGTAGTTGAAATGTAGATTGCTTAAGGACATTTCTCCCAAGGCCGGCAGTAGACAAGAGGCGAGCTTTCCTCTCCTGTTACTTTGAATTTGTTTTCAAAACTCACTTTCGTGACTTATCTCAGGGAACAATTATTTTCTAACTAAGGTTCGGTCTCTAATTCTATTTGACTTTCAAATCAAGTCCCAATCGAAGGCACAAGCAATGAAGGCAAAAAGTAACGAACCAAAATTCGCCACCAAAGCAGATCAACACTTGAAGGAGCCACCAGAGGCCCACAAGATATGAATAGAACTTCTTGGACAAAACTTTTTCCCCTCGATAAAGATGGTCCCAGAGACTATTGCAATCAGCGTCACGTGAAGAAGTACAAGTTTTTTCAAACTGATCCATCAAGTGAGCAAACCCCAGAGCCAAAAAAGTCCGCACAAATTTCCCTCCACTGTGTTAAAAAAGAAAAATCGACCACCTGATCAGGTAAGTTATCCTTAGTTAATATATGGACGTGGATACGTTTGCGATTCTGGTCTTGATAAAATGCAACGAAAGTTTTAACGGAAGTAAATGTCGGCGACCAATTGCGAGCTTCGGGAGAGACAGGACCGATCGTACCACAGGTCTCGCCAGGCCCTCGCATCTTTTTGTCGGGCTCAACATCTGTCGCATAATTCCCTTACCCGATGAGCATATTTAGCCTTTATGAGTTGTGCTCTCTTTAAGGCTGAAATCAGTCTTGCCGGACTAGATTTGGCTTGCTCAATCGGATTGGCGTCTAAGATTGTGTTTTTTCCCCGATTGATCTCAGTGCATTGCGGGCATTGAGGTCACTGGAGGCATTCTCATAAAGAGATATCCTCCAGAAAAATGAGCTGATGTCCCTCCTGTGCAGATTTCGCCTATAATTTAGTGTTGGTCAGTCAACACAACATTCGCAACGGTTAAATTTGTCTCCTTAGGTCTTTTCGGTGCAGCAAATTCACGGAGCAGTCTCAGACAATTCCCAGCTGAGCTGTCTTGCTATGTTTAGCTAGAGAAAAGAAACCCGATCCATATGTACTAATCTTCAAAATCTCCACAGGATTTCCTTTTTCAATCATCTAATTGCTGTAATATAACCTGAGGAGGACAACTGATCAGGATAACTCGGAAAAAGCGTCCCAACGATAAAGGACGGTCTCGAGAGTGTAAGATATCCTGGACAGAAAGTGAGGATCGAAGCAAGTCTAAAGAACTCGGTCTGAATGATTGCAAAAGAGTATCATGCTACAGCTTTCTTGAGCCTGCTTGCTATGCTCCTGGTAAGTTTCAATAAAATTACGGTCTCCTTCTGGAGCCTGCAGGCTGATGCTAAAACTTGCACTGCACATCTACTCGCTAGGTGCTTGCGAGGATGCTCCCAAACTAACCTATTCTGCACTCCACCAATTCCAGTTGCTTGGACTCCAGTTGCTTGGCTTCGGGCTGGGCGGCAGTGGGCAGTCGGCGAGCGCCGATGGCACGAAACTGTCACCTTCTGCGTCCAGTTTGGATAGGAACTCGAGCTCGGTGTCTTCATCAAGCCAGCAGCCAGTCTACCAGCACCCCATAAGTTTGGAGAGGATATCTGGGGCGAAAAATAACCAGCTGAGTGAGAATCTTGCTGCCCCCTTAGCCTTTGGCCCTCTGCAGCAACGTGTCGACGGGCCAGTGTATCCACTGGACCACTACCAACGCCAGCAAGCTCCTCCCACTCAGCGCCAGCCTGGTAACTTTGAACAGTTGAATGCCTTGGGCGCCTTTGAAGATCATCCGCCGGTAAATCCTTTTGGTGATTCAGGCCACATCCACCTGAGCCCAACGAGACAGGCGCCCACTGGCTTCGAACCGCACATGATGCATGGTCCACCGCCCCCTCCTGGTCCCATGTCTATGCGGCAACCGCATCACCCCCATTTTCCGCCGCCCATGCCCCCGCCGGTGCCACGCATGCAGCATCCAGCCGACCCGCTCAACATCACACAGGTGCCCATGGGGCTCAACACCAACAAGCAGCCCCTGCCCTTCAGCTCGATCCCTTTCGCCAGCAACAACGTACAGCAACAAGTGCCCAACCTTCCGAGCGGAGCCTCCTACATGCAAAACACGCAACGAGCGCCCACTGAGCCCACCTACTATACGCCTCCCATATTCACCTATGGACAACAAGATGGTGGCGGGGCTCAGAGTCCGGCCAGCCACCACCAGATGCTAGGCGCCAATCCAACGTTGATGAAAACAAACCAGCCAATCATCCAGGATTACTTGGCGCCACTTCTCAGTGTTCCTGAGTCCGAGTCTCACTCACTGCCTGGCCGCCAAAACCCGGCAAGACCCATGGACCAGCATGCAACAAGTCGCAACTCAAATGCCATCAACTCGAACACAAATCTCCTCGCCAACTCGATGAACCAACAGCAATACGGACAGCAGAATTCTCCGCTTATGTTCGCCCCTGCCAGCCAGCAGCAGCGAGTCTACAACATGGGACCGCACAATGAAACCTTGTCTCCGGCCTACTACCAAGACCCGGCCGCCTACAAGTCTCCCTCGAGAGACCTTCATGCCACTCGAAGCCAAGCTTCGGGCGCCCAGCTTCGCCCCCCAGACCACACAGCGAGCCAGGGCAACATTCAAAGTCGAGTTTTGACCAGTCCGGAAAGCAAGCATTCTTCGTCCAACCCGCAGACCATCCCGGGCAGCTCGAATGCGCTCGCCCACCACCATCCACCAGCTGCGCCCAAAGCCAAGCAACCACAGACAGCCAAACATCAGCCGCCGGGAAGCATTGGCGAACCGAGCTGTGTGAGACAACAGGCTACCTCGCTGAACGATTCGAGCAATTCAATCAACACCCAACCGGGATTGGTGCTCTTCTGTGGCCTAGACTCCGAGTATCCCACCACAGAAGTGATGAGAGCCCTGGAGGCGTTTGCCATGGATCGTGGCTCCATCGAGCAAGTGCTTCCCCAGCAACTGGTCCAGTTTCTGCTTGCTGGCTCGGCGAGCTTGCCAGCTGACGGAGCTGCCAACATGAACCAACTGGAGTTCAGGCGACACCTCGTCATGGACCCTCTGCAGCCCTACATCGAGCCGAATTTTGGAGCGGGGAGAAAACCTGGCCGAGAGTCGATTGGCGAGGCTGGCTGGTTCCCCTCTGGCAACTACGAGCCAATGTGTCGCGCCTCCACCTTCATGGCCCAGCCGAGGAGGGCGAGAAATCTGCACGGCCACTGGAAGGTGGTGGTCAATTTGCCGGGCCACAAATATCGCGGAGTGGCCGTCAGTCAGATGGTTCGGCTGGAAGAGTGCACCAAGCCTAACCTCGAGTGTTCGGGTGCGCCCTCAAGTATTGACACAAAGAGGCAACAGAACTCGACACCAAATTCCAGCTGCCTGCAACACTACGATACTCACCGTCTTCTCGTCTGGTCGCCTCAACAAGGTCTCCACATAGATCTCTTCAGACTTCCCTCTGCTTGCTCGTGTCATTTGCGCCGATGAGGAGCGGTTATTATTGATGTCGAATTAGCCAAATCTAGTCATCACTCGAGCCGAGAGGGCACGAGAATCTATCACGTTAGATTCGTGCCTTGATGTGTTGCGCGAAAGGTGGGTGGAAACAAATTGGGATTGCGAAGGAAAATGAATGAAGCGAATTAAGTCGGATGAGGAAAGACACTTCGTACGTTTTCCAGGAGAAACCTGACATGATCTCTGAAAGTGGCCGTCTATAATTGCAAAGGAAAAGCTGCGAGATGAGGGTCAAAGTAATGGAATTTGATCGGAATTTTGGATCCTAATTATATGAATGTCATCCACTCCAATATGTCACATGAACTCCAGATGGCAGCGCCGAAATTTGTCGAGACCTTTACTCAGGCATTTCGTGGTGCTGGCCTTTCGTGGTGTCTTCATGGCTGTACCATTGAAATCGGGAGGCAATTCCGAATCGGAATCGGAATGTGGCCGCCCCAGACATTCAGGCAGGTTTGCACTCCAGTCGGGCCAGATGGAGCCACCCTGCCCTCAAACTGCTCAATGGGTCGACCACCAGGAGAATATTAGAGCTCGAGGCCAGCCACACACGTCCACAAAGGACTGCCAAATGACACTCGTGACGCTTATTCCGCTTTGCTCATTTCGACGGCCAGCCTTTTCCATCTGTATTCAGCACAACTTGGCAGGCAGACGACGAGATTGTCTCTGTGTTCTAATTTGGGCATTCTTTTGCATTTTTATGCATTCACTCTCCACCTCGCACCAGTGGGGCAGCAATAATGAGAGCTTTGTTTACAGGTGCGTCCTCGGCACCTGCAAAGTGCAATCGGAGCCATGTCCCAGGGCATGGAGGAGTCCGAGTTGGCAAAACAACTGGCACAAGTGACCAACGAAAGCCGATTAAAGTGTATCTGTCTGTCTGGTTGGATCTGGCTCAGTCTTTCCAGATCAGCATCAAAATTTTGTCTCTCCCGTTCGTAAAGCAGCATATCAACAACAACCGGCAGCAAACTAGACTAGAGTAGGCGAGAGTAGAGAGGATGATAAATCTGATTGGCTGCATGGAAGTGGCGCCCATTTGCGTCAGCGTAAATCTTTACGAGGTCACGCTGCTAGTTCGTGTCTGCTCCTACGTGAGTTTGGGCGAGTCGCGCGGGCGCCAAGGTGGTACCATTTCACTGCCATTTGTGCCTAGCTGCTCCAATTTGGGCCACGCAAACATGAGCAGCCTCGTAGGTGTGCAATGAGGCAGACAGTATTGATCTAGTTTGTTTGTAGAAACCCCATACGATAACTCAGACTGACGCCCGGACCCAAATGACGAGCAGGTGGCCCGAGCGGAAGGGCAAATGGTTGAACTGAGAGGGAGGATAGAGAGCGGAAAAACAACCCGCGCATTGAATTGGTGCCCATTGTGGATACGCTCGAGACCCCCCACGCAGCCCCGTGGCAAGTTGGTGGGTGCCACTAACCGTGGTACGCGCCCATTGCGCAGACGCTGTCTCGCCACCGGCTGCCCCCACTGGCCAGGCACCATATGCGAGCAAGTGTGTGGCCCCTGTTACTGTTATTGCTGCCGAAGCGTAGCTGTAGCAGTAGAGGTTGAGCCAGTGGTCGGAGCTGCTTTCGTTATGAGTTTTTGTTCTGGCCTGATGGCGGTCCATTTTCCAGCCAGTCAATGAGAGTGCCCCGCCGTCTGGACAAGAGAGAGGGCCCCCCAGACAGGCAATGTTGCCTTGGACGCAGGCGCGTACAATCCTCTCCTTTCGGCACTCTCACTCGACCAGCAGCTGGCGAGGCAGGCAGCTCCTAGTTGCCAGCTAAATCATATGGACGACTGCCCATTCGAACGTCAGAACCACAAGCTACTGCTGTCTTCACTCGCCCATGCTAATCAGCTGTCTGAGTGTAATACTGTCTAGCCAGTTTCCATTGTAACAACAGAGCGGCTGTAACAACAATAGCGAGAAAAAGCAGCAAAAGTAATTGGGGAAATCCCGAAGAAGAGGTGCGGCAAGTGTGACAAAAGAGCAAGTAGAGGCCAGTTGAATGGAAGACAAGGTGGCCCTGTGAGGAAACTCTCCATTGGTCAACATTGCGAGCTACCATTTCCACTAGTGCAGTCCTCTTGAAGCAGAATGAATTCGGATGAAGAACAAAGTTGGCTCAGTGTCAATCATTTGCGGCGGTCAAACGGCGGCCAGTTAGTCTAGCTTTTTCTCTCAGTCAGCCTCTTTCATTGCTCGAAGATGGGCACAAGTCTCAAGCAAGCAACAGCGGCAAACAAGCGAGCACCAACACTGGTAGATAATTGTCATAAATGTAATCAAGACAATGAAGCGTGCCAGCAATACTCTTCGCCAGCAAGACGGTTAACAGTCGTCGTGCTGGCGGCACTCGTGATGGTGCTAAATGCAAGCACTGGCCTCAAACAGATCGCATGCCACGAGCAGCAGCAGCTGGCCGACGAAATGGGCACGGCCTTGGGCGAGCCTCGACAAAGCGTGCCAGCTGGGGGCCGCGACGACATCAGTCAGTCCCTAGGGCTCAAGGGAGGCCAGCTGCAGACAGACAGTGAGAGGGGCGCCTATTCGGCAGCGGGAACTGAGTACGGGGGCGAGTTCTTGGACCAGATTGTGCCAATGCAGGAGAGTCTATTGTACGAGACCGGCGACAGTGTACAGACTCAAGTGGGCGCCGGCCGAGCTGGAGAATGGCCGGCTGCATCAAGCCCCGACGAGCTCACCCTCGATACGCCCATCACAGTGTACGATTTCAGTGGCCAGGAGCGGCCACTTCAGTCGAGCCGAAGCGACGAGGAAGTGTTCCTGATGGAGGACAAGGATTATCCAAAGTCTCTGTTCGAAGACTACTCCAAAAAGGTGGGCCAAATTTCGGGAATCACCACGCTGCCCACCGGCGACGTGGTCATCTTCCACCGAGCAGGCCGCCAGTGGACCCGCGAAAGTGAGTTCCCCCAGCGAATCGGCAACTCCTCTTCCGGCTCCCTATCTTCCGGGACGAGCAATAAGACTGAGACCATGCTCGGAGGAGAAGCCCTGGAGGATCAATTGATCAAAAACGACACCCTCATGATAATAGACGGCGAGACGGGCGAAGAGGTGTGGGCGTTTGGGGACAATCTGTTCTACATGCCGCACAGTGTCACCAGCGATTCAAAGGGCAACCTATGGGTGAGCGACGTGGCGAGACACCAGGTGATGCGTTTGCCCACCAGCCAGCTGGCCGATCGTCAGGCGGCCCAAAGCAGCCGGTCCAAAATGGCATTGGAGGCGCACCCTAAGCATAGGTTTGGGCGGCGCGTGTGGCCTGACATTGTGCTCGGCGAGGCCTTTTCGCCCGGCAATGATGAGGCTCACTTCTGTCAGCCGGCCGAGCTGGCGGTGAGCCGCGACGGGAGGCTGGTCTTTGTGGCCGACGGTTATTGCAACAAGCGCATCGTTGTGCTCACGGGCGAGGGCAAGTACTTGGGCTCATTTGGCGAGGCTCAGCAAATGCTCGTGGTGCACAGTCTGACCTTGATAGAGGACAGGAACTTGCTCTGTGTGGGTGACAGAGAAAACGCCCGCATCCTCTGCTATTTGGCCGGCCTCGACGGAGATCTGGACAGCATAGGCCAGTTGATACTGGAGCTCGACTATCCAATTGGGCGCGTGTTTGCATTGACAAGCATTGGCTCCGACCACTTGCTTGTGAGCAGCAACCAAAACGGAACAAGCCGCTACGATTTGGCCTTATTGAACCCATTCAGTCGCGAACTAAAGCTAGTCTGGACCTCAAGCGACCTCCTGGAGCCACACTCGTTGACGCGCACCCTTGACCAGCAGTACGCCTATGCTGCGGATGTGTCGGCCGACGCGTTCAAAAAGGTTTTCAAGTTTAATATAATAACTACAAAAGGTGGTCCCCGCTGAGTGGCCAGCTGGCTAGAGTGAGCCTCAATGAGGCACGACAAACACATATGGTAAGACGGCGGCATTTGTGCTGATCTATTGTGCGGGACTTGCACGAAAAGCTAGCCCGTAATTGGTCCTGCCTTTGTGCATAGGAAATTTACCAGATATTTCAACAGAGAGTAGCAACTGGGTGCACACGGTCACAACTGCTCAGCACGGCTTCGATCGGCCAAGGTAGAGGTTTGCCGGCTGAGAAACGCTCTCAAACAGCCATTCAGAGACTGAAAGCGGCCCCAAAGTATGGGCACAAAGAGGAGAGCCCCCGCAATCCGGAGTGCCCGGGCTTTGTGGTTCCAGCTGAAGGGAAGGCGAGCAAGCAAACCGCTGCCTCCAGCCAAATAGGGGACAGAACCTAAGCCGCTGGATGGGTTTAATCCATCGAGGTTCTAGTGGGAAATCTAGAGATAAGAACCGATTCAAGGCTAACATAAACAACAGAATTAACAACTACCACTTCTGTTAGCACCACAGATCGCCAGTTAATGGCGTCGAAATGCATCGACTCTTTATGAAACCAGTGAGCTTCTCTCCTAAAAGGCTAGGCTTTTCCTCCGTTCCAGATCAAATACTAGATAATTCACACCCTTGCCTGCTCCACTGTGGCCAAAAAGACTAACACTAACACCGAGCGCATTCCTTGCTCCTGATCATGCTCTTAGTGCTCTAATGAACTGCTGCCCCATTTCATACCATCGTGATTTCGGAGGATTTTCCTCTACGCTTGCTCGCCATCGTCCTGGCGCCCGGTAACCATCCTGATGAGGCCCTCAATGTCGATTTGGCCACGACGATCGATGGGCGTCTCGGCGAAGGCCGCGTCAATCTCGTCGTCGCTCAGCTTGTGGCCCCAGGTTTTCAGGCACATCCGCAAACGCTCCTCGCTCACCTTCCCGCTGCCTTTCTCATCCTCGAACGATTTCAGGGCTGTCCGGATGACATTTTCGTCGTCGGTTCCGGAAATTCTGTCCCCAAAGATGGACAGGAACATGGTGAAATTTATTGGCCCTGGAGCCTCGGCGAGCATCTCCTTCAGCTCGTCGTCCTTCACGAGACGTCCGAGAGCGTCCCAAGTGACCGACAGGTCGCTCTTGTTGATTATTCCATCCTTGTCCGAGTCAATGAAGGAAAAAGCCTCCTTGAACTCGGCAATCTGGTTTTGGGTAAACATGGCAAACACATTGGAGGTGCTGCGCGTGGCGCGCTTCTTTGAGTCGGTTCTGGCTTTTGCCTTCTCCCACCCAGACGTGTTTTAATCCATCCAAGAGTCATCGTGGGCCCGATCGCATATTAGGACAAGTTTGTTAATCGTGAATCGTCTATTATTCATAAAAATCTCTATTTCTGGAGCGAAAGATGCCAAATTGGCTGAATTCACTTCCATCTTCCTTTCTCATCGGTTCTGGGAACACGAAAGCCCTCAAGAATCGGCATGTGGCTTATACTTACGCTGGCCATTTTGTTTCGCTTCTAGTCACTTCTGATGCTGATCCGATGGTGTTCCAATCCGATAATCTTGTTCTCCTAACCCTTCCTTTCCTCTTATCAAGCTAATCCCCACCAATGTGACTAGTTGTATTTCCAGGTATACGGCTAAGTAACGAGCTCAGCGGAATCCGATCCAGCTCCACTTCCATCCAAACTCCCTACCCCAAGGACGGAAAGGACCACCAAGACATAGCTCCGCTCCTTTGCTCGAATGGATCTTCTCGGCCGGCAAAGAGGAAAAAGCATAGATAGACCATAAGGAAGAGGAAGAAGAAGTTCGCTCCTATGCGATATGAGCTTGCCAAAAAAAAGAGGAACGAGTTCCACTAGTCGCGACTAGTTGGCTGGCCTGCTAGTGGCACTCAGAGTGCGGATATCAATGGCAGCTAATGAGAGAGTGGGAGAAAAATGATGAGCAACGAAAACGGGCCCCGAAAGGGTGCTTTGAGAAGTTGGCGCTACTTAAGGCTGCCAACTCCTATAGGCACCTACATTCTGATAGGGTTTGACTATTGGTGTTTAGCGCTTTCGCTCCCAGTCTCCGAACGTCAACCGAGGCAAGCTTGGAGAAGGCTGAGATGTTGAATGGCGTGAGTTTGTTATTTTGGCGCCCAGATGAACAGCAAATTCACTTAGAAGGAAAAAGACCCCTCAATTAACTGATCCACTCAGAAAGCTTGTGCAAGCCTCTCCAATCACAGTCTTCACCTACCATTCAGCCACTCCAACTCCCTCTGGCCCCCAGCCAGAGAATGCCAACAAAGACTAGCGCCCCCTTGACGTTACTGCGGCGTGCAGCAGGAGCTCCCATCGATAGGCTTCCACTCTGCATGCTTGAGACTAAATAGTGTAAACACGTGCTCTCTTATTATGGCGAGACATTGGCAGGAATTCGATCAAATGAAACCTATTTCATTACCTCTGCCGGCACAGTATGCTATCTCTCTTCCGGGTCCCACTCAGAAGGATCAGCTCCCGTGCAAATAGAATAGATCGTTCGAAGTTCCCCATCCTTAGTGAAAATGATTTGGAGGAGAAATTTATCAGCGGCTCTGGCCCGGGTGGCCAGAATGTAAACAAAAGTGTCAACTGTTGCCAACTCAGGCACAAACCCACAGGCCTCATTGTCAAAGTACACCATACAAGAAGCTTAGACAAAAACCGTGTAATAGCGAGAGAATTACTGTCCCACAAACTAGACGCCCTTTTGAATGGCGAGGACAGTGTCCAGAACCAAAAGAAACGGATCGCATTAGAGAAGCTAGCTGTCAAAGAGACTCAGGCAGCTAAAAGGCGGGAGATGAAATCAGAGTTCAAACGGACCTCGAAGTCGGAAACCAATAGTGATGAATAATCAAACAAACACTTTACACAGTTGTACAGATTCGGCGTGTATTTCTTAACTCTCAAGTAGAGACAATCGATAGTTACTTTTAATCGACCCCAGAGAAAGATTCAGACCCCTCGATAGCCTTGATGAGCTTGCTTCTGAGCTCTTGGTAGCTCTCGTAAGGCGGCAAATCTATACGATTGAAGCAAGTATGCGAACGTGGCAAGTTTTCTGGAGTGCCCCACTTTTCAATAGTGAACGACTGCAATCCGTTAGAACCATATAACTCTTTGAAACCATTCATTGGGACTCTCGAAGTTCCAGTAACAAACTGGAGAACTCGAGAGCGCATTTCATTCGAGAAAGATAATATAACTCTCCAAAACCATTGGATAACGATATGATTGGCATGATATCCACTCTTGTAGACGGTATGCCGTTTCCAGTCTCTCACGTCTATCTCGCCAATACCACACATCAAGAGCTCTAGCTCGTTTTCGTCAAATATGGTAATCGCATTCAAAGGTAAGACTTCATCGAAGCCCTCGAGGAAAGAGGTCATCTGGGGTAATATGCGTGATACGAACCTCCATCTAATGACTAAATCTATATACTCCTGCTTATTATCATTCATTACTGGTATCTCTGATCCACCTGGTTTGAGTTCATGCTGTTGCATCTGACCAAAAAAGTCTTCGTCCACAGAAAAATAGAGATCCAACTCCTTGGGATCATTCTCCATAATCCATCTCAATGAGTTGTAATATTCTGTGTCAACACTCTCCATGTCTTTCAGCTGAATCGGTTTTTTGAGCATCATTTTATAAAAAGGCCTTATGAAGAAAGCATCCAATAGCTTTCCATGGTAGATCGCCATAGCGGCCACTCGTCCTATGAATTTGAAATATGACAAGTGCTCTTCGTTGCACAATCCGGAGAGTGGATTGATCTGTAGAGTATAGTTATCCGCAGCAGAGTATTCGAATAGACCATAATATGGGTTGAACATTTCTTTTGACAATAGGTAGAACCATTCTCGTGATGCGCCTCCATAATCGAGAACCTCTTCGCCATCAAATTCAATCCATAGCTTTGTTCTGAGTAGCTCGCAACGGGATACGCTCGATATGATCCTGTAAGAGTCTTCGAAGATGTTGGCTCTCGAAACTTTTATCTCAAGCTTTGCTGGCACTGCAGTGGGGCGGGGAATTTTCATCTGGAACGATTCGTATTTTCTCCTGTAATCCCTCGAATATGGCACTGCCTGCCCCGCGATATTGGGGTTGTTCAATCTAGGATCTTCCCACTGGGTTGTCTTTCTATTGTGATCTATGAAAAATATCCTACCATCTGAATGTACTCTCTCCTCCCAACCATTAGGCAAAGGCCCAAGGTCGTCGACAAAGGTGTTCTTAGGTCTGTTTGGGACATTATTCTTCTTGGGATTTCGACTAGGTTGACCGGTTCGAGGATCCACCCAGGTAGTTGTCTTATTCCTGTGGTCAATGAAGAAGACTCGACCATTTGGGGCGACTTGCATAGACCAGCCTCGTGGTAAGGCAGCTGAATTTGTTTCTGAGGTGGATGGAGCTGTAGATTCACTTACATTTGTTACACTTGCTGGAACGTTATTGGACGACACGTTAGACATGGGCTGCGTCACAGCGTTGGGACCCTTATCACCAGTGGATTTTATGGCGCTATTATCCGACGTAGCAGGATTATTGCTATCAAGACTAGACGTATTGTGTGTCTGAGATGACGATGGAGTTGAGGACGAATAGTCCCCATCATAAGTTTGAATTTTAGATGCGTTGGCTGACGTATTGTTCGACCAGACCCCAGAGTCGTTCTGTTGGCCCGGTTCGACAACGATTTGGGATGCGGACGAGTCGATTACCGATGTAGTTCTATTGTCTTGGGAAGTTTCACCACTTTCCGCTGATCCGGCTACAGTTGAAGTCCCCTCGGACGGAAGGCTCGACGAACTGACATCGGGTGGGGACGAATCAAGATCGTTATTTTCACTTGTGCTGGTGTTGGCGGCATCGATATGAACACGATTGAGGAAATCAATAGTCCTCGCAGTATCAGCGAAACGTCTTCTATCTTGCCCTTCAATGTTGTCTTGTTGAGTTGTTATTGTTGGTCTTTCCCATTGAGTTTCTCTGGCAATGTGATTGACGTAGAAAGTGCGACCATTATTGTCTTGTCTCTCTTCCCAGCCTTCTGGTAGCGGAGGCAGCGAGCTCGGGATACTAGGTTCGGGATTCGTGGCCTGATTTCTTGGTGAAGTACTACCATTTGAGGCTGAAACTGGGGAACTCGGAATGAGATCTCCTGGTCCCACTATATCCCAACCATCATCCAATTGAGCGCTGGGCGAATCCACACTTCCGTTGGTCAGGGAAACGTCATCAGATGTTTCAGTGGGAATGTAAGCATGATATATTTGGAGATGTCCTTTCACTTTTGATCTTGTGCTCTTGGGCTTGAGTAGGTAATTCCTTGGACAGATAATCTTATTCGACCTCTCGGTCGACACGCCAGCCAAGGGCATCTGTACGAATCCAAGAAAGTCATCTCTGGTTAAACGGTTCTCGTCGTACACTTCAAAGACTAGATGATGCTTTTGCGGATTTACCCTTACTATGAATTCCTCATTCCAAATCGGATTGAGGGTTCGTTTCTTGGTCTTAGTATAAAATGAATCGATCACAGAGTTATCTTGCGAACCAATAAGGTCAACTTTGACATACGGGTCGCTAGCACCAAAGATGTCTTTCTTGGCAAATTTGTGGCCAGCGATTATTCTGATCCTAAGTAGACGACAATCATTGTCTCCTAGTGTTTCACTACAACCATATATTTTGCTTACATTCAAGACTGAGAGATTGTTTGGGCTGGTCATGCTTGATAGATGTCTCTTCCAGGGAGATCTTCAAAATCAATTAACAGCTGGACCAACCAGTAATTATATAAAGTTGTCTAGTATAGTTTGTGATACCTTGCCGTTCAATCATGCAATTTTAAATCATTGTAGTTATGCTGTCATCTGAGAGTGCGTCTTAAAAACATGTCTCGAGATAGGATGCGCTGTTTTGCTGCGTTGTTGCCCGAGGTGCTCGAGAGAGGATAATTATTATCGATAAATAGGTTTGGAACTCTGATTTCTGTGACCCTGGATGAAGAATCTGCTGAGATTGTGTGGGGGATATTTTTTTCCAAATTTATCATCAAACAGGACCGAGGAGCACCAGGTGAACCAGCTTGACTAAGGGAGATATTGCTGTGCTCTCTTGTGCAAATGATAGTATCACGGTTCTATTTCATATCTGATTTGCTTCACACAGGAGAGATGAATTTAACTAGAGAGTAGTTTTGTGTAGACAATCTATCATGATGGGTTAAGAAAGAGATAGTAGGCTTGAGTTTGGCTTGTTTTGTTTGGTTCTTAAGCCTGGCGATTTAGCAGCCTTCTGGATGTTGATTTTGTAACGTAGACGCACATTAGTAAATTATGAGAGAACGCAGATCCATACAGCAAACAAACAAACAAGTTCTTATACGAGTGGTGGCGTAGCTGTGTTAAGGATAGCCGAGTTTCGAGATGATCACCTGTGAGTTGATTCCTGTTGGGCATCCCAAGCAAGCGCATTAAAATGTTCACTGTTGGATCTCTACAGATTACTCAGTGTACAAAATATGATATGAATGTGATAAATGTGCTGGGACGAAGAGCACAACAATGCCACCAAGCTTGGGGGTTTGTGTTTGGTCGCTTGGCGATGTTGTTGTCTTGTTGTGGTGTGAAATTCTGTCCCCGCCATTCGGCTCGATGGGCACACTGCAACTCACAATTTCTGCCTCTCTTTGCAGAGCTTTGCCCAGTCGCGCTCGCGCCTTCTCTTCGACAGCGGGCTTGACTGTATTGGGCGCAGTCGTTTGCCAGTCTCTGTGGCCGCTGCTGCTGGCGCCACGCTCGGCGCGACGTCGCATCAGAGAATTTAGCTGATTTCGCGCTCTTCTCATTGGGCTTTGCTTGCGGCTCTTGTTGTTGTGCTCGTCATAGGCTTGTAAATTTGTCCTTAGCTGTCTGGGCGCCTATCGCGTGTCTCATTTGCCTCTGGCTGCCAATAGTGGCAGATTATTCCCCATTCATGTCGCCAAAGAATGCAAAGTTTTGATAGAACTTTGCCCTAACCCAGACATCTCCATTCTGAGGCGCCTTGTCAGCTCCATAGACAATCCCTCGACCCCGACAGGCCACATGAACCCTGTTTGAGTGGCCTGTCGGGCCAACGAGATGCTTAGCCCTCCTGAGGTCGCCGGCTTTCCATGACCTATGATGCATGTCAGCACGCGATGCGATATGAAGATGTCCCACTGACAGCTCAGTCGACTCTCCAGAAGAAGCTCCTACCAAATGGAAGGCGCCAACTGGCGGCAACCTTCAGTCTCAGATTGAATGGCCAGAGCTCAACTATTGATGAAGGAGCCATCATGTGGATTGTTTATCCAGGAATGGGCGTGGAAGGAGAACTCCCAGGGTGAAGTGAGAGAGACGGTGGCCTCGACGGCCGCTCGCAAGACCTAGGCAGTGATGTGGATGTTTGCACTCTGCTCGCTGCAAAGGACGTGTCTTAATCTGATTGAAAACAGCCATTCGGGTGGCGCGTGTGGATGAGCACGTATTGGACCATCTCTATGGGGGAACAGCATCCAAACGAGCTCTTTGTCGCCGAGCTTTGCTGTCTCACTCCAACGGTGTCCCAATTCAGATGCATTGAATTCATTCTAGCTTATTCGCTGAATTAATTGTCTTTTCTGCACGAGTCATTTGTGATAGAGGCAACCATTGTTGCCATCTCAACGTTTGCGTCTGGATCTGATTGTTCTGAAAGGAATCAACCAAAACTCACCTATTTCGAAGTGCAATTATTCGTTCGAAACGGCAACTCGTGCACCTCTGATAGGAACTTTTCCACATCACTCGATAATTGTCTCTTGGCCAAGAGCCGCTCGTCTCTAGAAGCGGCTCTGTTCGAGTCGAGACGAGCACTAGGCTGATTTTTCTCACAAGTTCGCGCCGTACAGGGTTCGCACCCTGTACTTGGGAGGGAGACCACCTGGGAACCCCGGTGTCCTACGACGCTTCTTTTTGACGTGAAACGTCTATTAAAATGGGTCTGGGGGGGTCTGTCGAGAATTCGCATTACAAAATCTGGCACGAAAGTAGAGTGCGCGTGCGCGTGACACACCTCTCTTGTTGTTTCAGGTCAACCCGAATATAAGCGTCGGTCTGTCCACGGGATGGGTTACACGCCCCCTGCCAAACACGGGCGC
>Ga0058701_10000487_pt1 | contig 27568 bp, 18 predicted proteins | sample AgamicOrMae_FD_97039 | JGI IMG/M metagenome (GOLD analysis project Ga0058701, IMG submission 97039) | Agave microbial communities from Guanajuato, Mexico - Or.Ma.e | ecosystem: Host-associated > Plants > Phyllosphere > Phylloplane/Leaf | place: Guanajuato, Mexico | collected 2012-06-04 | reverse complement strand
GGAAGAGCGGGGCGTGATGGAAACTTTGCTTCCTGCATATTGTATTTCTCAAAATCCGACCTGTACAGAATGCGCTCCATGTTGAACAAGACAGGTTTCGGGCGTAAAGTGGAGGACAAAAAGAGAGATCAAGGAAATTTGCAGCATATGATAGATTATGTAGACAACAAGAACGAGTGCCGGCGAACGATCATGCTCAGGTATTTGGGCGAGGAGTTTGACAGTAGTAATTGTATCAGTAACTTAGCCACAGCCTGTGATAATTGTATGGCCCGTCGCAATGGGCGCCACTGATTGATAAGCATCGACTACTGAACACAAGGATCATGCCAAAACGGATAATCGAACTGACCATGTACATTCCTTTGACCCCGAGGAGAGTCCGTCTTCGCCTCATCATCAGAGAGATGACTTTTAGACCGATCCGCAATCGCTAAAAAGAGCAAGTGTGATAGGAGAATAAATCTGCCACCATTATTGACGATGAAATAATACTATTACACTAGCTAGAGCAAATAGCGATCAGTCACGTTATTGTGCTGCCTGCTGCAGTGTATCAGATCTAATCTAGTCTACGTGTTATTCATATCTGTCCGATTGCTCCCTGTCTAACCGCAAAAGCGATACGCTGAATCTCCGTATCTGCCACGTTCTTCTGACTCTTTGAATTAGTTGTTTAGAAGCCGATGTATGCGTTGTTGGCTGCCAGCAGTTCCGCTGATCATCGTCCTCTGTCTCTCGCTGCCACGATCAGTTCAACCAGCCACTTTGATCGTTTTTCTCAGCTAGCGAAGATGGATTGATATAACTCATCCACTTCAGCTTTTTTCCAGCTCACAAAGCGCCCTGAGTATCCGAATCTTTGTCAATTAGTTGTCGTTGTTGCGACAAAATCAGGGAGCTCGTACCAATGGGGCACATTGTTGATGTTGCCTGAGGCATAAGTTGTTTCATCAACTTGGTTACGCAGGAACGAGTTCCAAGTCGGTCTACTGGAGATTGTGATAAGTGTGACGACCATATGATAAGAAACACAACAGCAGCATGACTTACATCGGATAGCGAGTGAATGGATTTGTTGTTGTACTCCTATTTCCCATTCATTTCAGCACGAGCCCGGGGAGGAAGAGTCGCAGCAGCAGCACCTTAGTGATAGAAGAAATGAAAGAGTGATACTATTCCATCTAGTTGCTTATGACAAAGGAGTCATTGCGTCGAACGTGATTGCGCCAAATCGGCCCAGAAGTTTCCCTTTGGAGTTAGAGACCTTTTTTCTCTCTCTTTGAATTGTGAAATGAAACCTTCAATGACAATTTATCAGTGACCAAATACACACAGACTCAAAATGAAACGTGTGAACCAGTTGTCCTCCGGTGTGTTCAACATATTAGGACTTATCATAGTCCTGAATGTAAGTCTGTGTAGTGGCGCAGCATTCCAGACCTAAGCAAGATCGCAAAAGAATGCCATTCACAGTGGCAACATTCATGAATAAATGAAAGAAATTAACATGACCAGCAAAAATAACCTTTCTTTCCCATAATCATTCCGACTCTAGGCTCTGATCTTTGTGGAAAAAGTCTCGGCATGTCGGAATCAACCATGGAGCCCAGAGCTGGTTGCTGATGACACAATCAGGGGAATCATCAAACAGGCAAATGCCAGCTTTAGCAAGCACCTATCAAGTTGGACAAAATCGCCAGAACCAGTGAGATATAGACACAGATGGAATTGCGGCGGCTATCTGGATTGTGATAGGCCCAACATCGGCCACTTCTACCTGATTGAGGTAAGTCTAGAGTGAGATAATTTTGGTTGCTTGCTCATGCTTGCTAGCTGATGTGCTGTCATTCTCCGTGGGTTCTCAGATTTATAGTATTTATCCTAATTAATCTTCTCCAATTCCACCTGAATTAGCTTAAATCAAACACTTCCAATGATGCAGACGAATCTTGTGTCGTCCAGGCGCTCATAAGGCAAGCTGTTTTGGTTTGTCTCGAGCCACCTGAATTGGTGCAACTGAGATACGGGCAACCGAATGGCCCCATGGACCCTGCCGGATTAGAGCACGCCTTTGAACAGCAGAGGCCCATCAAGCTAGTTGGTCGATCGATCAGCTGCCCAACCACTCCCGTCCCAAAAGATGACAAGCCGTCTAGACAACATAGTCCACAAATCGATGATCTCGAAGAAATCTTCTTCCCTTGAAAAGTATAGCTCAACAGCAGAATAAACGAGGAGTGTGATCATTCTCATCTTTTACTTATCGGTGCTATATCACCATATAATGTATCCCCTCTTTGAAATGCACACTATCGCCATAAAGATGCTGCATGTTATAACTTTCAGCTCGGAGGACGAGCTCGAGCGGTGCTCAATGAGCTGACGACAAAAGTTTGGAATTTAACAGGGTCTCCGGATATAACGAGATTTCTCTCGAATGATTAGCAGGCTTTATTATTGTCTGGGGATATTCGCGTTCGAAAAAATTGTGCTAGTTTTGTTTGATCCGATTGATTGATCCGCCATTCGAAGAGGGTAACAAACCAACTCGCTACGAGACAGCTGGTCCAAACGGCTCCTCTCGTCATTTTGCTAACTTCCTTCAACCTTTTTGATGGTCATCCTATGGTGTAACCTCAGATAAGCCGAGCAACAATAGAGCTTAGTTGTAGAACTTATTTCTGAACCTTCTTTTGCCTCTCATTGGCTGCCACCTGCTTCCAACTTCGTCAACCAGACGACTACTTGCGAAACCAGCGCCCCTATTCAAGTCGGAAAACGGAAACAGATCGTCGCCATTTCCTCCCACTCCATCGAGCAGCAGCCTATTCAATGCTTCCGCCTTACCTTTTGACACTGGATCTGCTCGACTGGAGCGAGATGGCGAACGAGGGTCGCGCTGACTGCCTATAAAAGACATCTGATTGCCGTTAGGATGCAAACGACTATGTTGTCTACTCAATACGACGAGACATATTTCGCGCAAGTCTCCTCGCTGGATCTCCTCACACTCTTCCACCTCGACCCAGGAGAGCGCCTTACTGGGCAGGGCGAATGCAGCAATGAGGACCAAAGCGGCGACGACTAACTGGACTTTGTTGGAGTGGGCCATTTCCTTGGTTTTTAAAAACTTCGAGATAAAAATGGATCGCCTTATTGAATGGATGAGTCTTGTTCCTCCGATTGGAGCCCCCTTCCTTCTTGCTTCTCTTCCCTTGTCTCCTTCTTGTATCCTCTATATTTTTACCCCCTATTCTCGAGCACTCCTCACAATTGTCGAGATCCACTGACCAATAGGGATACCGGTCGGCGAACAGCACTGCAACCCTCTAGTATCATTTGAGGCCCTCTTCCGTCTTTATACTTTTCCATGTGGTCTATTGGATATGCAGATCATACACCATCGGCCTCCGAGCGGTGCCTCCGTGGGTACGAAAAGTCCATCCCGGAAAGTAGCAGTCAATCAAGAGAAAAGCCTCTATGACGCATGGCACAATTTCCGCCTCTCAGTTCAACTTGATCGACTATCAGTGACTGACACCAGTGAAAGTGTGGGCCAAGTTGGATGAATTCCAGAGGTGGGCGCAAGCCTAAAGATTAGTATAACACCTGGAAAGAGCTCGAAATGATCAGCTCATTGTTTAGCAGCCAGGCAGGCGCCATATTGCGGAAATTATTTTTTTGTTTTTCAATGAGGTTGTGCGAAAGACGAAAAGGTTTCTATTTATTTATATACCAATGCTGTGCCCCCATCACAACGACGATCGTCCAATATTGGCTGCTAACCCATCAATTTTGCCCACCTTCAGCTTAACATTGAACTCGACTTTGGACCAGGAAGATGCACCCAACAGGCCTAGCAAATATGGCTTGCAGCAAGCCACTTTGCAAAAGTGCAGAAGTTGCAAAGTACATGAAGGGGGCAACCTTTGCGTTGGTGCGTGAGCTGAATCCAATGGTGCAATTGCGTTCCATCGGAAACATGAGATGCCGATAATGAAGGGGGAGGTAATAAATAGGTGATTTTGCACGAGCTGCAAGCATGCCCGGTCGATTAATGAGACCCTCAGAGGAGAAGGCAGATTGTGGGGGCGAAAGAGTGGGCAAGAAAAATAAGGAAGTTCATTTTGTGTAGCATTGAAAATGGCCCACTCCTATCATCTTCTTAGTCTCTCTCAGCTTGCTCGCATTCGTCCAGATACTTGGCTACTCTCTCCACCGACTCCACGGGCAAATGCTCTTGGAATTTGGCGAAAACTTTTCTCATTGTTCGATGGTCAACTCCCCAAAGTTTGGAGGCCTCCTCGATTGTGGTGCAATTGTCTGGCGGTTGCCTATAGGTTCGCTTGCAAGTGCCGCCCATAAAGTCTGGCAAATTTTCCTCCGCGACATATTCGCGTATGGTTCCCGGGTCGCTGAACTTGATCAACTGCCTGTACTCATCGGGAATCCAAGTTTTGGCTATATGCCAGAAGGGTTTCAAGATCCAGGGGAGCCCGTGGACGAGAAAGTAGGACAATCCTTTGGGAAAGTAATTCTTCAAAGAGCTGACAATGAACAACAAGAGTTCCATATCTGCGTTGGCCAAACCGCCACCAGTGCAGTCAATTACAATGGAGAGACCTGTTTCGAGAGTGTTTTGGGGAGAAGTTTTTCAGCCATTTGTTAGGGGGGTTGAATGAGCGTTCGCAGAGGTAGCTTCTTGGCTCTCTTTGTGCTAAAAAGTCCCAACTATTTGCCAGCCAAACTGGACAAATGGACATAAAGTCACCTCCACAGACATGCAAACGCATTCAACACTTGCATAAACTAGCTCCACCCACTCTGGAAGCGCCCGAGTGGCGCTTCTGGAGCGACTCGTTTTAGATTTTTCCACTCACCTTTGCCCTTTGCCTCGTCGTCGGCGCGTCTGATATTGTAGTAGATGAAGGCCTGCACTACGGCATTGATCTCGGGCGTTTTCCTGTGCAGAGCCACCCTCAAGTACAACATCTTGTTGCCCTTCCTGTCGGGTTCGTAGGTGAATATGCCGCCCAAGAGGTAGAATTCAGCAGGGAAATCCACCGGACGCAAGCAACTGGCCAAGGACTCGTGATTGAATCGCATGGCTCGTCGCATCATATCGAAAGCGTCGCTAATTTGCAATTTGTTTCTGAGCAAAAAGCGTTCCACATGCCAGGGGTCGTTGCGACACTTGTCGATGTCTGACTCCGAGTAGAGGCCCGGATTTCGCTCAATGTCGTCCAAGATGAGTCGCTTGAGCTCAGCCACAAGATGCGATATGTCAAAGTCTGGCATGTCGCGCTCCAGTGTGTGCACGGCTGAGCACTTGATGGGACTCTCTTCAGTGTCACTATGGTCTTCTTTTTGGTTCTCGCCAGGCGATTGTTTCTGGTCTTGGTGCCCATTGGACTGGTACACGTCGTCGTCGTCGGACATTTGGCTGATTGGTGTGGGCGGGAGGCTTGAGTTACCGCTCGAGTCGGACGTCAGGGAGCCGGGTTGTCCCGGTTCATGAGCGCTGGTGCGTCTCTGGTCTGGTTCTTGACAAATGGTGCCCACCGGCTCCAAGTAGGAGGCCGGCTGCCCGCCAGTTGCTGTCGTTGCCATGATGTGGGGCCCCTTGCTGTTGGCCAAATTCAGGAAGAAAGAGGGAGAAAGACTAAGAAGTTTCACCGAGATATTGTTCAACTCTTTCTTCTAGATTCTGGACACAAGCTCAATACCGAGCTGACCTCTGGACTCTCAAATGGATCCGCTCTCGTCGTTGGGATTTTCACCACAACCAAAGAGCTTTTTCTCACGCCAAAAAGCTGCAGACACGCTCTCTCGACACACAACCGGCCAAAAGTGGATTCTTGCGATGGATGTTTGGATAAGAGAAATTAAACACAATCGCAGATGCAAATCACACTCAATTCAAAAGAGCTGGCTTGTGTTATGCATACGCGGGATGGAGATTTCGCTGCCTGTCACTGACTCCCTCGCTGTGCGCCGATCTTCTTGTAATATTATTATGTGACTCTTTTGTTTGTCTCGCTCTCTCTCTCAGACCATCGCATCTAGACAATAGCCGATCATCATCCCACTCTGAGCTCTCTCACTGGCTCGCTTTAGATTTCTTATCAATTTGTGCTCGATTCAGTTGGAGCGACTCTATGCCTTTGATGATTCACCAGCGACAAATTTTGATACTCGTCCAGTGGCTCTGGTGGACTTGCATTTGTCTTCTCGAAAGTATCGATGTCTCCTTCTTCTATTGTCAGTTAGACTGTTAGTTCAATATCAGTGCGCAAAGATCAGAAGCAAACTTTTGTAATATCTTTTCTCTTCATCAATCCACAAGAGCTGCTTCGTGAGCAGAGAATCACCAGAACCAGAATTCCCTCGCAATCCTTTCCAACTGTAAACTTCAAAAACCTCTCTGGCTCTAGTTCTCCCTCATTAGGCTTCCAGCTCAGATTGAAACCCGTAAGAAGTGACGAAACATATCGCAATCTCTTGATCGTTCTCTGCTCGTTTTCCACACAGTTTTGGCGCAATCGGCGTAAAGATTTTCTGAAAAGGGAAAGCCAGAAAGCTGGAAAGTAACTTGGAACGGGCACACTGTGACAGCAAGAGACGCCAGCAGAAGACTCCTCCAGTGCAAGATTCTTCGTCAGATAATTATTTGCTAAATAATCTTAGCCTCGAGCTTGTTCCGCTGGCTTGTTGCTGGCATTGAGCCAGCTTGCAAGAAGCAGAGCCACCAGTTCACCAGGAAGAACTTTCTGCATAGTGTAGAGAAGAAAATGTTGAATAGTTGGAGGGGATTTTCTCTCGCCTTCAACAGCATTGGACTGGAAGTGAAGTAGCTTCCAGTGGCGCATGAGGAAGCCAAGGGGAGACAACTCACTCGAGCCCTAATACTTAGGAAGTGGAGCCTAGAAAGTGAAACTTTCTATTTATTCTCCGCCGCGAACTCGCCGCCCGCCATCAAACTGCTTCCAATCACTAATTGTAACTCTCCTAGTGCACAAGAGCGACTACCTGTTGTTGTTGTTGTTGTCGTCTCGTTTTAGCGGCGGTTTTCAGACGGCAAACAACGAGCAAGCGAACCAGTCAGCCGCTTCCAGTGGTTGCTTCCATTGTCGACACACTGCGCCACAGTCTTGTCACGCCCTCATCGCCTGAGACCAGATCGAGTGGTCCAATACTCTGGTCCCACTGGTCTGAGTGGCTAACAAGCTTCTGAGATAAGGTTGACGAACGATTTGAAGGAAAAGCGTATCTCTGGCCGTAAAAACGGCAGCCACTTGGAGGAGACACAACCTGTTTGATGGCTGCCCAAGTGCGCCGCCATCACGCTAGTGCCAAGTCAACTCCATGAAAGAAAGAGATTCTCTGTCTCTGTCTCTGTCTCTGTATTTGCCCATTCTATTTGCTGGTCTGCTCGCCAGAGTGATTGTGTATCTTTTTCCAACTCTGTTCGATCAGACCTGCCTGCTTTTCCCAAAAGTCGGCCCGAGTTTGAAGAAAAGATAACACTCCCCCGATTAGAGTCGCATTCCTGCCCGCAATCTCCTCTCATTGAGCCACTCGATCAACCACGCTCATGAGACTTTTCGAGATCATAAGCCCCCCACTTGTGATTATTGCCTCTTCAGGTTCAAGTTCGCGCAATTGATGTTTCCTGCAATAGTCGCTCCATGCCAGTAAGTGGCGGTCGCAATTGTTGACAATCAAGTTCAAATCTGGCAGAAAATGGCGCTAGCACCTATCTCGTAAAATTGTCTCCCCTATCAGAGTGACTGTCTGCTCATGTGGCCAAACTCTGCATCTCGGCATCAATATCTTGTTCATATCTTGCGGCCACTTATGAGTGGAATCTGCCTGCATCTGTCGCCCTGCTCACTATCCAATGCTGCGCAGCACAGACTTGGCTGGATGTTATCTCATGATAATCTGGTGAAGAGCGCTCAAGTTCATCAGCCACACTCCCACGATGTTGTGTCTAAAAGAGATAGCCGAATTGGATTGATCTATTAGACCAAAGGATCGCCCAGTCCAAGTTTCAGAGTTGCGCCACCAAGAGCGAGCGATCCAACAACTTTGGCGCGATGCATTTTTCCGCCTCGCTCGTGAGATCGCTTTGTCGGACCATGACGCCATTTGCTTTTCTCAGGTTCCATTATTCACAGGCTGTTTTTCGAGCTATTTTCCCTACTTTCAACTAGCTGGCGCCAGACAACAACCGGCCAACATCATTCAAATTTCGGAAAACCCTTTCGCGTGTGCATTCAAGCTTGCAGAGTTTATATTGGTGGCTCATTTGGCCGATAGTCTGGCGAGTGTAATCTGGAAAAATGTTCCCCGGCAGAAAGTATCAAGGCGGTTCGAATTGATAGAGACCAGCGTCAGGCAGAGGGCAATGCAATTTGCTACTGGCGGCCAATCGAGTTGCAGGCGCCAACACTCGTCAACCAATTCAAGCAACGCCTCGGGGCCACAATGGAGCAACTCGGGGAAACTATCAACTTTTGTGAAAACTTCCTCAATGGAAATCAAATGGGCCGATCCAAGCGCCTTCATGCATCACAATTGGTGAATGAAATGGCGGAATCGTGCAAATGTAGCTGCTTGGTTTGCCACAAAGTGGCGCCACTCTATCGCCAGCCAAAGTGGTTGGGAGAAGGCGGCGCATTAGAGCTTATTAGCCGGCGAGTTAATCATCCAAACTTGGGCGAGAGGAGGGAAAAGAAGGTTCTCCCAAGCTATATGTGTCTATTTTGTTGCGTGTGTTGTTTGTCTGTGGCAAATAATTACATTGAACAGGGAGCAAACTGAGAGTGAAAATTCCATCCAGATGTTGTTTGCCAGATTGTTGTGGGGCAGACCTAAGTCAGAGCAGTGTGTTTGCTATTTGCACTGCTCACTAGTGCGCAGCGATATAGTGGCGCGCCTGATTATTGGATTCGAAGTGCTGCGAGGAGCACTTGTTGATCGGCACTATGCGTTCCCATATCAGACAGTCTCCAGTCACAGGCTTGCTAGCTGGCCGAGGGGAACATCTCGCCAGCCAATAACAAGGATCGACTAATACCAATCTCCAGCCAATTGAGATTATTTATAACCTCCTCCTCCTCGTTCTCAAGCTTAACTCATGACCAGCAGGCCGCCTTCGTGCATAGGTTTCTCTGCTCCGAAAACCGTCTCCTGAGTGCCTGCTTGGTTCCGGATCGGTTCGAGGTCACCCAGAGAGACACAAGATCGACACTGGTCCATTGGAGGCCGCCATCCGAGAGACAGACGTCTGTTTGGTGCGACTTTTTCAGCTTGGCGCTACGTGTGACGCCGTTGGTGTCGCCTTTGCTCGACTCTGTGGCTTGATTGAAAGTTTGCAGCCAAATAGGAGCCGGGATGTGTGATCTTTGGACTATTTGGATGGGCACTTGTGGCCGTGGCTTTGGCTGTGTGTGTGAGTGAGATGAGAAGCTCCGCTTTTTGCCATGGTCTAGGCGAGCTGTTGGATAAAAAGTAGCTAGCAGTAGCTTGACAAAGAGTTGCCCAAGTGCAGAGGATGAGCGCTCGGTAATGCACGAGAGGCAAGTGCTCAGAGACAAAGAATCAGACACACACCACGACCTCTCACACAGTGTCATTTGCTCGTTTTTTTCTTCTCCCTCTCGATCTCACCAACTCTTCCCGCTTCTAACCAGTTTCCTTGTCGCACCCCAACAAGAGCACTTGTTGTTGATCTTTCTCTGGCCGTGAATCATTGCCAATAGGCCAGATTGGCAACGCCGTGGCCGCAAACGGGCTCACGAACACAAATGACTCTTGTCTATTGCGACTCGAGAGTTCATCAAATGCAGACTCACACAATGTATGCGTGCATTGTGTTATTATTACAGACTAATGCTCGCGAGTGACTGGGTTGTGCGCAATCATCTGGATTGTTTCCCTTTCCGTTCAAGCGGCAGCCACTCAAGTTGGCAGCAATGCAAGCGATCCGTAATTGTTGGAAAAAACAGAATTCCTCCCAACTGGGCAGATCTTTTCTAAAATGCTTGCCACTGGTGTGGCCTCGTTTGTTGTCTCTCAGTTGGCCACAATGGAGCGATTGGTGCCGATGGTGGCCGATTGGCGGCAGCCTGTTGGAGGTGGTTAAAAATAACACAATCACCTCCGAGTGGGGCCCAACATTTCCTCCCATTCAGGCGTCTGTATGTCTAAGATGGCTACCAGACTCCAAGGTGGCTCTCACACGTAAGACGCCCACGCAGGTTAGTGTAAATTTGATCATCCGTTGCGGTGATGGAGGCGGTTCTGGTGCCTCGGCGAGGCGCAATAAAAGATGGGAGGAAAAGATTGTTTTCTCGACAAGTTTGGTGGAAAGTTGCAAAGGCGCCTACTTGGAGGCGACTCGATTGTTGTTGACAGGCAATATTTGGCCCGCTCATTTAGGTGAGGAACAACGGCGGCACATGACACCTGTTTTAAAAGCATATCTTTTTTGTCTCTTTCTCCCCTCTGGCAAGCGAGGGCGCGAGCAAGCGAGCGAGCGAGACACGCACAAGCGAGCGGCTCCTTTGTGGCGTCGCTCGCATCGCCTACGCTGCATCACACGTAAGCCAATGGAACTGGCGCACGCGACACACGCCAGCCGCCACAACTGCCGCCGCCGCCGCCGCCGACGACGACAACTTCAGGCCCGAGGCAGCAGCACTTGCCCAATTTCCCACCCAATTGAGACGGCATCCACATCCACAATCTGCGGCCAATTCTTCTCTCTCTTCTTTAAAACTTGGCGCGACCCTGAGCCGCCGCACGCAGACAAATAGGCTGCTAACAAACAAAACATTGAATTGAAATAACAAAAAATAAAATCAAAAAAATCCATCCACAAATCCGCGCCCACAAAGCTAACCCGGCGCCTAATCCCGGAACAAGAATTATACACAAATATACACACATCATTTGGCATCAATCACCCATGACTCTATTCTATCTCTATTTTCAGCCTTCCCTTTGCTAACAAGTCCATTGAGAAGTCAGCCAAACAATCTCTCGCCAAGCATTCAGCCAAGTTTCATTGGAAAACCCAAACAACTCACCAACAACTAATCCGTCCGCTTTAGAACTCGCTTCAACTCTTTATTGACCATATGAACAGGGCCCAACATATTCTCACTCACTCACTTTAGGGTTTCTAAAATCTGACGCGAATGGATATTAGATTGACAGCCTTCGCCACAACTCATCTATTTGACATTTGAACGTTTTGAATCATTTCTCGCTTGGACACAACAAGTCCGCAGTGTATACGAAAACTTAGGAAATTTGCTTAATTAACGACAAAGGAGTGATAGGTCGTCCCAATCGAAGAGAAGAAATCGTTCACCGGAAAGCCTCAGAACCGACACCCTTCGCAAGAGCTGCATGACACATCATTGACCCCCACTTCTCCAATAATTCGGTTTACTCTATCGGAGATAGGACACTCACTACACTATTGAACAATAGACTTGAAGTGAAATTATCATAGTAGTACAAACAATAACAGTCAAACATCACAGGCTTCCATATTGCTATCGCTTGAGATTATGCTGCGGCGACATAGACTGCACAATAGGTAATAGGCTATTAATATGAGGTGCGCTACATCGGTTCAACTAACTTCTACATGTTGCCGAAGATAGTGTTCTCAAACATTTACCATATAGTTGCTTCTTGCTCAATACCCAGCGCAAGCACGACAGATGGCTCATAGTTCGTAGGACATAAATAACAAAGGAATCCACAACACTTTGTTTGCCGGCATTGTTCACACTCCGACTCCTCGATCGTCATCACCGACACACGACCAATAAGCCATACTCATCAGCTACAACTCAATTATCGCTCAGAGCTGACTTCTCAACCCCTTTCCGCTGATCGCTCTCAATCCTGGCCATCTGGATGACTGAAAACCCATAACTGCAAGAAAAGGCAGTAAGTGGAGGAATAACAGATCCTGGAAGAAACCCTGTGAGACATAAGGAGAGCCCCACGCTTCACGCTGACAACATCGGTGCAACAAGCGTATTGCATTCTTGTTTCAAGTAACAAGTTCCAGAGTCTGTCCAAGGCTACAGCACTAATAGCTAGATTGTAGCGATAGTTCACATAATTCCATGTAGCTATTTATGACACATTTTAGGTTTTGTCATTGATTCTCCCTCGAGTGAAACAGTAACGGCTTAGTGTTGCATGTATAAGGTGACAAAGATTATTGAAACATCAGGGGTGGAAACTTTTTTTTCACTATATCAGCAAGATTTCTCATATTTCTCACTTGTGTGGGCATTCATTAGCTCAATACTAGAACTGTAACAAATATAAGGCGACAACGAAGACGCTTGCGTGAGGGCTTAATAGACAAGATTGAGACTTAGACGCTGATTTGTTATCAAGATTCTGCATTTTGATGAGAGAAACACTCAGAAAATACACAGCAGAAACAAGTTGAGGCAGCCGCGAAGTTATCAGAATCCTCATGAAGATCATGGGCGCTACAGCAAGAAGCCCATCAAGACAATTCACAAACTATCACTGAGTTACTCAACAGGATCCATCATATTCTGTCCATTATTATTCGTTATCCCCCCTTCTCCGTCAAAGAGTTCCCAAGGAGAAGATTTAGTTTGGCAATAGCAGGAATCAATCGGTTCAGCAAGCCTTCATATACATACTTTAGCCAGAATCAATCAAAATAAAAGTCAATATTATGAGACAATTATTATTACTGCTGCTATTATTTTTACTCCTGCTATCACCATCATCACAAGAGCAGCGGAGAAACAAAATATATACCAATAGGTTTGCCGTAAAATTAAAGCGTGACGCCAATCCCGACGAGATAGCCAGACAGCTGGGCTACAGTAATCACGGTAAGATAGGTAACTTAGAAGATTATTATTTATTTATTGGTCATCATCTGAACAAACGATCAACTGAACCTCACAAAACTAGGCATTTCGTAGTTCACGACCAAATAGTCTGGCATGAACAGCAACATGTTAAACATAGATCAAAACGAGATCTTATATTAGATCTACCATCCGTATCGCCAGCTTTAACTCCCCAAAAGGTTTTAAAATTCTCAGACCCCTTATATGACAAGCAATGGTACTTCAATCGTGGGGCCCGTGGTGGGTACGATATGAATGTTGCTGCGGTTTGGAAAATGGGTATAACTGGAAAGAATGTTGTCCTCACAATCTTAGACGACGGCGTTCAGGCTGATCACCCGGATCTCATTAGAAACTATGACAAAAAAGCAAGTTATGATATAAATGGTGGTGATGACAATCCAACCCCCCAAGATAATGGAGAGAACAAGCACGGGACTCGTTGTGCCGGCGAGATCGCTGCAGAAGCCGGTAATGAATATTGTGGCGTTGGTGTTGCCTACAACTCGAGCATCGGTGGTGTTCGCATGCTCGACGGAACTGTTACTGATGATGTTGAGGCCCAGGCCCTCGGTCTAAATCCTAGTTATATTGATGTTTATAGTGCCTCATGGGGTCCCGACGACAATGGAAAAACTGTTGATGGCCCAGGTCACCTAGCGGCGCAGGCGTTTGTCAATGGGGTACGAAGCGGCCGCAAAGGTAGAGGTAGTATATTTGTTTGGGCTTCAGGTAATGGCGGTAAGAAACAGGACAACTGTAACTGTGATGGCTATACCAATTCCATTTACACACTATCGATCAGTAGTGCAACACAGAGAGGCCAAAAGCCGTGGTACCTTGAGGAGTGTTCCTCGACTTTGGCCACCACCTATTCCAGTGGGACACCAACTAAAGATGAGAATATAGTTACTGCAGACCAAAGTAATGAATATGCAGACGCATTGAAGGAAGGCCGCAAGCCAAACCCGGCCAAGTTTTGCACACAAGTTCACACAGGCACTTCAGCTAGTGCACCTATAGCTGCCGGTATTGTGGCGCTAGCTTTGGAGGCAAATCCGGAACTGACATGGCGTGATATGCAGCACATAGTTGTACAGACTTCCCGTTATGAGCCCCTGAAGCATGAGAGTGGGTGGATACAGAATGCAGTTGGACGCTACGTCAGTCACAAATTCGGATATGGTCTTATGGACGCAGAGGCCATGGTCAAGACGGCCCTTCGTTGGAAGCAAACTCCACCACAGGTGTCTTGTCGTACAAGTGTAGATACAAGAGAAAGACTCATTCAAGAAGATCTAGTCGTGACTATGAATACAAGCGCCTGCGCCGGAACAGAGAACGCTGTCAACTATCTTGAGCACGTTCAGGCCAGGATTAGTCTGAAATTCCAGCCCAGAGGTAATCTGAGGATAACGCTGATCTCTCCATCAGGAACACCATCACATTTGTTGATGTCTAGACCTCGTGATACTGAAGAAGATACATTCGACAAGTGGCCATTCATGACTGTGCACTTTTGGGGAGAGAAACCGCAGGGCACTTGGAAGATTGTGATACGAAACGAAAACAGAAGAAGGATTGCAGACCAACAAGGGACACTATTCTCCTGGTCCTTGGTTTTCTATGGAACCTCCATTCCACCTCAAGACAATGTTCACTTGAACAACATATCTCAGATAGGTCGAGTCCTACCTCGACGCACATACGATCAGGAATCATTCAATAGTAATGATAGCAACCTCGACGTTGTTTCTAGGACTATCGATACTGATGGGGCTAGAAGTCCCGAGTCAGTCTCTGGGAAGTTGTCATCAGCTTATCGAAAATCATTTTCAACTTTTAATAATGAGCGCAAAGCTTCCATGACGCCGTCCTGGATGATGCCTATCGGAGTGGTGATGTCAATATTTGTGATAACAGTTTTAGTATTTGCGACGATCGTTACCTTGATGCGAATGGGCTCAAGAGTTGTTGGTGATTTCAGGTCGAAGCTTAGACCAATCTACCGGGAGAACTCTAATCCGTCCGACAAAAAATCTTCGAAGACTAGCAAAGTATTGTACTCTAAGCTTGAGGAGACGTGTGATTCTCAGCTGGAGGAGTGCTGAAACTTTGGACAGCCAAATCAATGTTGTGTTTTTTAGCCGAGTGATTCTCTGCATATTGTTTCAGAATTGATAGATCATCTCCAGAATTATCAAACCTATAGACATAAACAGTCAAATTTTGTTCCAACGTGAGGGAGGTAAAAAGTTGGAGCGGTGTTAGTAGATTTCATAATATCGATCTTATAAGAGTTCGTATAAGAGCCCGCATACTTACTCGATATCGTGGCATTTATAATAGATCTTGACTAGCTTCGCCGCGTCTTCCAATAGACTTTTTGACAGCATTTCAATTATCAGATCATCTGCCTTGTTGTTATACGCCAAGTAGAGACATAGTGGTCCAAAATGTCTGGTGGACCTCAGACTGTCGAAATCTTGCTTCTCATTGATATAGTCGTAAACTTTTGACGTTACTGCTGTATATCTGGGGTCATCTGGCTCGAATTGTAGTAAGGCCCTATTTAGTACAAGTTGATAGTCCTTCCTCTGCAACACTTTGTACAGGTTTTCATCCTCGAACATTTTAGGCACATCGATAGTTCTATATTCTCCTGGGTAAAACATGTGATTGAGCCTACTTCTCTCTTCAAAATTTGGCTCCCTAAGGGTCCCATCAGTTTCCCTAACGGACATTAGACGATTTCTGTCCGAAAATCCGGGGCTGATATCAATGAACATCACTTTGAATTTCGTATAGCCTACGATTTCTTCATCCTTGGCTAAAATTTCCGGCTCCTTATTGTTTGGTGACAAGACGGGGGGCATTTGAAGTCGATTCCTTACCTCATGGTAAGCAGATTCCTTGGCCTTCTCCAACTGCTCGTTTGTCATGAAGACCATCTTGGGAGTGCCAAGCTCAGGGACTTGCCTCCTCCTGAAGATGGTCTCCTCCTTGAAACGAGTTATATCTTTCAGCATCCTCTGGACATCTTCGTTGATGAACACTTGACCGATATCTTTTCTCTGAGTAGAGGTGTTGAGAAGCCTCCTGCATATGAACCTGACAACAACCATTCTCGATGATGGTAACTCTGAGATTGAGCTCGATTATACACGTTCTAGATGGATAATAACCTGACTGCCGAACACGTGCGAAGTCATAACAAACATGGATGCAGTTATCTTATTGCATGGGGTTCTGTGTTCATCCTGCACCTGATCTTACACTCATCGTACATTAAACTATTTTGTGTGATCTCGACTTACACATTATTCGCTTAGATGCAGCTTGTATGTGCATTTACTGAAGAGCCAATATGTCTTTAGCACTAAAAACAAGATATTCTAACTCATAATGCACTCACAGTCTTTGCATCAAGATACTATATCGAAAGCTCATTTCCAGTCAAAGGGAGTTTCGAAGTTACTCCTTCACTTAGGTTACCTGTAGTGGTTATCTTTCCACTGATTTTATAAATGTACATATTAGCTTTTCAAATCCATATTAATTTTTCGGATAAAAATTGAGTGATAACAAATGATGGAACATACCAGAGCGGTGACCACATTCAAACTATCGGTGGAGAATATGTAGCAACCCTCGAGACGTACCCCCAACGATCATCTAGCTCCGGATCTCAAAGAATACTTAAGCCCGCACCCCGAGAACTCTCGTGTAGTCATTATGCCTGAAACTTTGGCAAGATAGAATCACACCCTCTAGTCGAGCAATATTGATTGTGGAAGGATTGAGGAGACTTGGTAAAGAAGATAGTTGAATACATATGTCCGTCGACCATCCAGTAAAATCTCACCGATCCATGATGATCCATGACGGTTCACTGAGCAATGATATAACTATTACTGAAGCTCAACGTACCAACGCTGGCCTCATTGATCCGGCACACTCCAGTGAAATTCATTCAGTGGACAGTCGATCCAATCAAACTATGACAGCCACAACATTAGAAGTGGCTGCGGCCAATGGGCCTGTGAGAGTTCCGGGAACCTATCCACCCGCTTGGGTTCCAGACCAAGAGGCAGACTCCTGTATGGCTTGCGAGAGCCAATTTACATTGATTCGGAGAAGGCATCATTGTAGATCCTGTGGAAGGCTATTCTGTGGAGACTGCTGCAAACTTAAGGCTAAGCTTCTCTACATGGACAACAGAGAAGCCCGTGTATGCAACAATTGTTTCGACATCATTGAATACACTTTTTCGCAAGGATCCACAAATTCAGCTAGGATTCGTCTGCACAATGATGGTATTCAGGTCAACTCTCAACTCCCTATAGCAAGTAATGATCCTCTTGTCGTAGCCTCCTCTGGACAGTCGCGAGAAAGCGGCCCGTCCGGGACAGTGATTGCCAGAATTCAAGGTGTTCTTAAGGCAACAACTGGATCATCCGAAGTCGCAACATCCAACAACTCTTGCAATACATCATCCGCCTCCTCGGATCAGCAGTCCAGCAAACAAGTCATTTTTGCTGATGGGATAAGGCCAGGAACAGATTTATGTGAACCTAGCCTAGTCGCATCATCGTCAACCACGAGCAAAACACATTCATCGAGATCAATACAAAATTTGTTAACCCGTCAGCTACGCAGTGGATCTCAACCCACTACTAGCTCTGATAGTTCAAAAAAGAGTAAAAGTAGGGGTCTTTGCACTTATAGAAACATAACTGTCTGTGATGAACAAGGTTATTTACCACCTATCGTTATCAGCAAAGAGGCACCAATTATGAATCCAATCTCTCCCGAAGTTAGCAATGATGGGTCAGATGACATGAGCGTCACAAACACGTTAACAAAAATACTTCTCAGTCATCTCAAGTCGTCAAAAAAAACGATCGAAGCTTCTATGGAATCGAGAAGTTGTCCACTGAACAATGTAGTGAAATTTACCGAAATCGCTGATCTGGTTGGTCTTGATGGAATGGTCACTTTCTTATTACTCAAGGACTTTGAGCTCAAGGTTAAAATTATTAAGAAAACTTGCTGTTTATACAAACAAAAAGAAGACTGCTCCATAAATTCACCCCTACTCGAGGATGAACAGAGTAATGATGATGATACAAGGTGCGTGAGTCTTCATGACGAAACGCAAGGACAACTGGATGTTGGACCCTCGTCCCCTGACATTTATGACTCTCCAGATTTCTGGTGCTTCTTATCTAATGGGCTCTCAAAGTTGGGACAGGATGAGGTTCTCATCGTTGTCGATAAGGATAAAGATGATTTCTGCGTACCAAGAGATGTATTCAAGATTTATCTAACATTACATGAGCTGTCCTTGAGAAGGCAGACACTAGAAAACTTGGGTAACCTATTATTCCAAGATGGCCTCTTTGGGAGCCGTGATACTGCTGGTCTTCTATTGGTGAGACCAACCGAACACGTATGTTTGAAGAACTTAATTCTGCCCGATAGCAATCCAAATTTTCTCATAGCATTGTTACTCCAGCGTTGGGAAGTGCCATGGTCTAAAGTTTTCCCAATGCGTCTTCTACTGCGCATAGGATATAAACTCAACGTTTATCCTTATTCTGTTGTTAGCTTTAAGTGCCGCGACCCAGTGTATTACGAGATAGGCCACACTATTATCAGCATACTTGGAGATTTCAGGAACTTCCGTTACTCACTGACACATGTTGAGGGTCTAACCGTGATCATTAACAAAGCTCGGCGCGAAGTTTCGATCCGTATATCTCAGTCAAGTTATGCACAATTCAACAAAGTTTTAGATAGTGCGAACAACGAACATGTCTTAGCCTGGAGCTCTCACCCCTCGCCGGAAGCTGATGGTCATCTAGTTTGCGTCCAGAATGAAGACGGTAACTACGAAACGATCGAATTTGTCAAGAATCTGCATGCTAGAAAGAGGGAGAAGAACGTTGAATGCAAAATCGGAGCGAGTTTTGTTGTGTTCAGTGGGGCATTAAAGGTAGGCCAGACGGGTCAACCAGCAAAGATAAGCATAGTTGAGGACGGATTGTTGATACAGATACAGTCTTCAACCATGTTGGCACTAAGAAATGCGATCCATTACATGCACCGCTTTGACATCGACTGCGGGTGCCATGATGACCCGATCAACAGAGTTGAGGTCAACTGGACGGCTGAATAAACATAGCGAATTAGCGTCTCCATAAAACAATGATCATTTGAGATTCCTTACTTGCTTCTTATCAGAAACACTTTGTATGAGAGAACTTCATGCCTTGGTATGAAAATCGATTTCACTCAACTAGCTCAGAGATGGCTTTTATTTAATACAATTGAACCGTAGAACTGAAGACTTAAGGTGTATCATTTCAGCTATATCGCCTCGGGAATTGCTTTGCAAGCGCGTCGTCCACCAGGTTTGGCATCTGTGGACCACCTAGGGGTGCCAAAGGGTTATGAATAGAAGGAATGCCTAAGAACGAACCCAAACTTGTAGGAGGCAAAAAAGGTGTTTGAGAAGTTGGTGGCAACAAGGGATCACCCTGACTAGGCATCCTAATATTAGGTGAACCGCCGCCTATTGTAGAGGGCGGTGGCGGAATCTGAGGTAGAGGTGGAACTTGAGCCGGTGGTGGCGGCTGTGGGGGGTGCTGCGGGTTCGGCATATGTGGAGACATGTTCGGTAAGGGGCCTCCGAGAGAGGAGGAAGGTATGGGTGGCGGAGGAACGTTGGGATCCATTTTGAACGGCGGGAAAGGTAAGCTCTTGGGCATGGAGGGACTCAACAAACGAGAGGGAGAGTCGGACGTTGGAGGTGGGACCCGCATGGTGTTGCTCATGAATCTGCTCAAGAGGGCTGCATTCGGGGCCGGTGTCATCGGGTCATATATACCACGAGGGAAATATGGTGGAAGAGCATATGGGTTGAAAGTGTTCGCCAAGAATGCTGGATTGAAGTAACAGTTTGCCTGGTGCGGGGCAGGTGGCGGACCGGTCGAGGTACCGGATGGTTTCATTCCCTCCTCTGTTGGCACTGGTAAAGGTTGCAGTGGGTTACTTTGCTTAGAGCTGCTCGGGTTGACTTTGGAAGAAGGGTGCCCAGAGTTTACGGGCGAGTTGTGCTGATTATCTAACTGGCGAATTGATGGAACTCCAGGTGATTGTCGATTAACTTCATTTTGACGCATATTATTCGAGTAACTATTCGATGAGTTTGAGTGACGACGTTCTTGATCCTTCTTCTTCACTGGTGATAAATTGGAGGGGTCGGAAGGTAGACTTGAAGCATTCTGAATATCAAGGGTTTGATTTGAATTGGCTAGTTTGTTCATCTTGGAGGTCGATTCGGGACTCGGTGTCCTATGCCTCTTTTGACCAAATTGATATGGATCATCTATCGGTTGATGACTTTCTTGTTGTACGATGTTGGGTGTGACCCTATCAACAGATTCGACACTTGTGTTCTGCTCAACCGGTGGCTCTGATTTGAGCGTTTTACTGTCCAACCTATCCTTCGTTGATGAGGAGCAGCTGTCGTCTTGTGCACCGTAACTCTCATTATTGTCGGTTCCATGCGCGTGAGCTTGATGGTACAGGAGACCATTCATATTTCGATACCTCTTAGAGCAGTTTGGTTCCTCACACCCTATCAATACGGGAGAGCTTGGACCCGGCTTATCGATTAGGATGCTACTGGTCGATATAGAATCTTGTTGACCATTTTCATTATCTGCGCTAGAAGGATTACTGATAATTTCACTAGAGGAAGCATTTGTTTGGGAAGTATTTGATTCAAGTTGGGCCGCCTCGACAGCTGGTAATTCACGTTGCTTTTTACTGCAGGATGGTGTTGGTTCATTCGAGGATGGTATCCTTCTCCCTTTACCGTTCCTCAACTTACCAGTTGTCTGCAAGAGGTTCTTCTCGTCGAGCGCATTGTTACCATTACTTCTGGTTACTATCCTCTTGGCACGGACACCTTTACTAGCCTTTAGGTCGATATCACTGGCAGGCGAGTCACATAATCGTGGGGGTGCCCAGTCGTGTCGAGTGCAATCTAACAGGGCACCGACATATGTCTTACCCCTCCAGGTGACATTTACCACTAGTATGCCACCATCAGTTTCTTGCCATACGATGCCCTCGAGCGTAACGCTTGTTCCCGGCTCGCAAGGCCCAAGACAGTCTGGCTCTGTGATGGTGCCAACACTGGTAGAGGTACCGCATTCCTTAGTTGACGATATGCTAGTTGATTGCGTTGGATCGAAATTATCTGCGCCCTCTGTTTCACAACTGTTTGACCTGTTTAGAGCACCACCGATCACCCCACTACTAGTTGGGGATTTCTGATTAGTAGATTTGTGTTCATTCTTTCCAGGCTTTGTTTCACGGGTAATTTTCATTTTGAGTTCGCCCCTCTCATCAGCGGAACTTTTGAATATAGTTCTCGCAGTTAAATGACCATTGTTTGTGTTTATTACCTCATTGCTTGAATTTGTTGCGATACTGTTCGAATTGAGATGCCTTGAATTGGATTTTTGTCCCGATTTTAAAACATTGGACTTTGAATCTTGATTCGTCGTCTGGTTCGTTCTATTGATAGCCGTCTTGGTTGACGAGGATGTTGATGATGGTGCATTAGTATTGGTATTCGATTTTTGCGAAAATTTTGCATGATTGTTTTCATTAATATTGTTTGCTTGTTCGTTTTCTATCTTCTCTTTCTCGAGATCACTCTCGAGATCGATAATCAGGTTACCCACATTGATGGTTTCTTGATCATCTATATGATCATCGTCGATTAAAGAGTATGATGAAAGGTTCGACATGACTGATGCTGCCTTGGCATCGTCGTTAGTTACTTGCTGTCTATCACGATTAGATTTTTTCTTTCCCTTCTTGCTCGTATCTGAAGTATTATTGTTGCTATCGCTCCTAGCGGTACTAGTCACACTATTGTTTGCAACAGAGCTGCTGTTGATCGATTTAATGTTTGAAGCCGATGAGCTACCCCTCGTTGACGAGTTCGTTTTGGATTCATGCATTTGCATAACAATCTGAGAATCAATTTGGTGGCTTTTTTGAATTCTGTAACTGCAAGAATATCTCAAGGAGCACAAATCCCACGATCCTAGGTTGAGATAGGAGATATTGGTGTCATCGAGACGTAGTTATTTGATAAAATATTGATGCTCAACTGTAACTATTTTTCAATATCAGTTTAGTTTAAAAGATGTGAATTGCCAACTAATAATATAGGTCGATTGATAAACCAGGTCAGATTTATCGAAGAGAATACTAATATTTGGAGTGCCAGTTACTGGAGTCACGCTAGATTAGCTAATAGAGGATGGGTTTATAAAATCTTGAGTTTAAAAATGAAAATAATACCAATTTATGTGACAATGAGTGTCATGAATCCTCGACTTACTATGGTAGATCAAGCATTAGAAAATGTTTAATACTGAAATTTTTAAATGTGATATCATGTTAGGAGAATAAATATCGGAGATTTTCGAAGAGGATGCAGGAAAGATCGGTGTGGTGACCCTGTCAATGCATTGATTGAGTGTATCCTTGCAATAAAATCACCTAATTTGTATCATATCAATCAACAATTGAGAATAATAGAGTGAAAATTGGTGCAAATAGAAGAGAATATAAATTTTATTTTCGCCTCCCTGGGGTTGGACTGGCCCGCAAGCATCGAAGGATGAACGAACTACTGAACAACAACGCAAGCAAGAGCTTCGGTGGCGGTCGCAAGAGCAGGACAAGGAAATGCTACAGCAGATATACAAGCGGAACAAGACAGGCCCACAGGCTTCAAGCAGACTGGCAAATCCAGTCCAGCAGCACTTAAAGCTTATCTCCATATCCCGGCAGCGGCCGCTGGCTGTGGCCGTCACCAGTGTGTTCGGGTTTGGCTCTTTCCCGTACAAGCTCTCAATGTTGTGGTATCTTACAACGGGAAAGAGAATACACAGCAAACTCCTAGGGCTTGAGAGCTGCCCTTAGTTTGCTGTCCCGGTGGAGGAGCAGTTGCCATCGTCCAACGAACTAGCTCGCACGATCGCTCATTCGTTCGAAGTTCGAAGCAAACGACTTGTGCGTGCGAGGCCAGGATGAGAGAGCCAGGGAGCCAGAGCGCGGCCGCGGCCGCCGCCTCGTCTTTGTCGCTGCTGGCCTCCTCCTTTGCCGTGGGCCAGCTCCCCCCTGTCCAGGAGCAGACAAACACGCAGGCACGCGAACACGCACAATTACCCACAAAAGCACACACACACTCACACACACAGAGCCACACTCCACAACAGACGGTGGGCGTGTGGTCAGATCGGAAGGAATCCGTATGCTCTCGCCGCCAACTCTGGGGCCCGCCTAGGGATAAGATTGGGGGAGCCTAGACCTTGGATCATCTCACTCGAGAACCAGCCATATCGTCGAGCCCCCGCCGTCGGAAATGGACACGTGCGGCGTGAACCGTGTTACGGTAGTGTGAGAAAGGACACAATAAGAGCTCTAACCTCAAGTTACACCACCTTGTTGACAGTAACCAGCAGGTGGGCATCATCAGAGTACACTCACCCGAGGCTGATTTGGAAATTGATTGTCAGCAACATGGGCAACAACTCCCTGACTGAAACGAACATCTAAAGTGTGTAGCAAACAGAAATCAGTTCATTATACAAGTTTCAAATCAGTTGCGAGCTAGCTTTCATTAGTCCGGTGAGGGTGACACAAATTTGTTTCGACACAAGAATTTGGCCACCACTGAGGCCACTTTGTTGGGAGCCTCCTCATGAACAGCATGACCACACCTATTGAGCACCTGCATCTCGAATTTGCCTTGCATCTGACCGATGGTCAATGTTTTATCGAGCCTATCGATCCCGGCTAAAAGCAGAAATTTCCCTTGTACTGGTGCAGACAACAACTGCTGAGACAATCCGTCGAACCAGTCATTCCAATAAGGCTGTGTCTTTGCCAGGTCAGTCCGCCAACAGTAACCTTTCTTTCCAGCTTCAGGCGCATAGCTCTCCTGCCTGTCAACTGAGCCACTCTCATCGATCCTGCTGGTATCAGGCTCCCTCATCTTCTTTGGTGGGATCTCTTCCGCAGCTTCGTCAAAACCCTCTCCCATCGTTGGTGTCCTAAGCTCTCGTGTCGATTTAGAAAGTTCTGATGATGATAGTGCAGTTACTCTAGGATAAGGAATCACGGGTGGTGGCATCGAAGTTCTGCGGGCCGACATCCATCGGTCCGGGCTGATATCGAACTTGTTTCGCCTAATACAAGTCATCAAATGTTCCTTTCCCTTTGGGGTTTCCATGTCATGAATGGCTAGATGTCCGGATTCGATGTTTACGAGGTTACCTGGCATTGACATTCTTGCGGAATCCCTATTCTTGGTCATACCCGAGCGCCATGACCAGCGTATTGCCTCCTCGAGCGATGTAAATTTTGTTGGCCTAGTCTGGATCACAGACAACATGAGTGGCAAGGCATCCTTTGCTGTGCCTTCAACTACATCTATTATGACAAAGCCAACCAATGAAGGTAATAGCTCGGCGCACCTGGCCGAAACTTTAACTGCTATCGCACCACCCATACTATGGCCGATCAAAACTATCCTTGGTGTCTCAGTAAAGCCGCATACTCGATGTGTAGCATGTATAACTCTGATCACATCGTCAACTAATGTGTTGATATCCATCTGATCTTCGTCTGAGGTCCTAGTGTCTCCATGGCCCCGCAGATCAACCGATAGGATCCTACATTTGCATTCATCCTCCATACAACGCGCAAAAGGGGCCCACGTTAATCCTGAGTAACCACCGCCATGTAGAGCAACAAGGGTGGGCATATTCTGATAATCACTTGTTTTTGAACATTCTTGGGGCTCCAGGGTTCTTCCTGGTTCTCTAGAGGGAGCGTATGGCGATTTGAAGTTCTTCAAGTATACTCTAAAGGTGTCGTCAGACTGTCTCTTCTCCTCGAGCACATCGTTTGGGCTTATGTCGAGTGCCTCATCGAAAACATTAACCCAATGAATGCCGGAATACTGCTCGCCCATTCTGCCTAACTGAACACCCAAACTCGACATCAATCAATCACCCGGTCAGAGGATAGATTCAACAAAGTGTAGTTCGCAAAAACGCCGTGCGGGATGAAGTTTATTTTTCGCACGCTCATACAGTTACATTAGAGGTTGCATTAGCTCCAGAACACACTTGGCAAACCCAGAGATCAACATCGACATGAGACATCTCGGCGTTCTGTACGAATTTGTGCTGAACGATAGTTCTCAAGTCAAATCTTTCATGTGGTAGTTTTTTGAGGCACCTGTCTACAAAGTCTTTGAATTCGGCAGTAAAAATCGGTGGTCCTGGAATTGTCGGTGGGGGATCGTTGATTATGCTATCCATCAGCGCAAAAACAGGCATCCTACTGGCTTCAGGTGAGGCTTCGCCCTCGTACATTCGCATGGGATCATGCTGAGGTATCGGATACATTCCAAGGGCCAACTCGACTAGGGTTAGCCCAAGACTCCAGATATCAGATTGAACTGAATAAGATTTTCCACCCAATCTTTCCGGTGACATGTATTGTTTAGTACCTACGAATGTCTGTGCTATGGAGTCGATCAATTGTCCGCTTACACCAAAATCGCATAGTTTCACCTGTCCATGAGAGTTTACCAATATATTTGATGGCTTTATATCTCTGTGCATTATGTTGAGTTTCTCACGCAGGTAGGTCAATCCCTTGATGACAGACAGTGTTATCTTGCCCAAAATGTCTTCTCTAATTCTAGTCGTCTTACTTAATATAGAGTCAAGAGATCTACCATCCATATACTCCATGAATAAATTAATCTCTCCATTTCGATGACAGGCACCAAAGTAACCCACAATGTAGGGAGAGTTACAATCTTTGAGGACTTCCAGTTCCTGCATGATACGATTCTTTTCAGCTACGTTCACCTCCAATCGAATAACTTTTCGAGCTAAAACTTGATTACTTGGTACATGCTTTACTTTGGTTACGAAACCTCCATTTCCTTGTCCTAAATCACCCATGTAGACTAGATCATCTGGATTTAAATTACCAACAATTTGTCTTCGATTGAAGAAATCTTCCAATCTATCATTGGGTTCCTCTTCTCTCTCATGACGTATCCTTTCCAACGGTAAGGGTGGTGGTCTGAATCCATCTCTTCGAGACATCACTCTTGATTATTTGGTATCAAGCCTGGTTAAAAGGTGTTTTGAGACAATGTCTCCAAGGAACCAGCCGTGTGAAACAGCACAAAGGTTTGTGAGACGCGCGCGTTTCGCAATTACATGCGAGCAAATCCCCTGTATGGCCACGCCATATTGACGATTCATACAAAAATCAGGTTGCCACTCGCTTGGTCTCTGTTGAGACTAGTTGGTAAGAAGTAATCTTACAAACATTATCGATAGTTTACTCAAGATTCATCAATGGGGGATCAAGTCTATCTCTATTCTCCACCAAGAATATTTGGGACTGTCTTAGTATCTGCAGTTGTCGGTTACGCTAGCTGGTGGGTTTTGGACAATTTTGTACTTGGTGAATCTACAGCTAAAGATCAAACCAAGATGGCGAGCCTATTGCGTTCATTATTTTCTTCAAACCCTCCAAAACTGTTGCAAGACCCCGAAAAACTCTATGAAGTTCCATTGATCGAACGAGAGGAGGTGTCACATGACACAAGGAGATTCAGATTTGGATTACCGAGCAAATCTCATGTTCTCGGACTACCAATTGGCAAGCATGTCCATCTCTTCGCCACAATAGGTGGAGAGGAAGTCAAACGAGCTTACACTCCCGTTTCAAGTGATGATGACAAAGGATATGTGGAGTTTGTTATCAAGGTGTATTTCAAGAACGTTCACCCAAAGTTTCCCGATGGTGGAAAAATGTCTCAGCACTTGGAAAGCTTGAAGATTGGTGACAAAATGAAGATTCGCGGGCCCAGCGGAAGACTCGAATATCACGGCAATGGCAACCTACAGATTCAGGCCACCAAAGACAGCCCTATTCAGAAGGTACACGTCAAGAGATTGTCTATGATTGCCGGTGGTACTGGTATTGCACCGATGTTACAACTAATCCGTGACGTTCTAAAGAAAAGCGAGACAGATAAAACCAAATTGGCTCTGTTATTCGCCAACCAAAGCGAGAAAGACATCTTGTTGCGTAAAGAGCTTGAGGAGGAGGCTGCCAAGCATCCTGATCAGTTTAAGATCTGGTATACCATTGATCGAAATGAAGAGGGATGGAAATTCAGCACAGGTTTTGTCAACAAAGACATGATAAAGGAGCATCTTTATGAGCCTGATGGCGAGACTCACATACTCATGTGTGGCCCACCTGGAATGATCAAATTTGTTAACTCGCAACTCGATGAACTTAACTGGCCAGCCGAGGCTCGATTTAAATATTGAGAAAGATTCGGACGCAGTTTTCGGTTAGACTCTCGGGAAGTACAGCCTTACACCATATTAAACATTAGTTATAGTGTAGAGTTTCTCTCGTAAGTTTTCTCTTATTGGGCTAGTTTGCAATCATAAAGTTGAGAGAGAATAATATATGAATAGTTAATTTCC
>Ga0058701_10000486_pt1 | contig 27624 bp, 13 predicted proteins | sample AgamicOrMae_FD_97039 | JGI IMG/M metagenome (GOLD analysis project Ga0058701, IMG submission 97039) | Agave microbial communities from Guanajuato, Mexico - Or.Ma.e | ecosystem: Host-associated > Plants > Phyllosphere > Phylloplane/Leaf | place: Guanajuato, Mexico | collected 2012-06-04 | reverse complement strand
GGTCAAATGCGTAGGCCTACATGTCATGGAAACGTCATGCTGAGACAAGTCTTACCCAAACAAAAACAGTTTTAGCAGCGGCCACCGCGCGTGGCCCCGATGCGAACCCAAATGGACGCCTTATAAACACGCGATCTTAAAAACAGAAAGACGGTACAATTATGCAGCGACGGTGTACCTGTCAATCGACCGATGTGCTGTGCATAATTCAGCCGAATGTATGCTTCATGACTTCGGTGACACGCATCTCCCTACCTATTCGTCAATATTAAGATGCGATTCATTCTAGAAAATGACCAAGGTTACCCTCTTAAAAAACCTGGTGTAGTTACCTACCTGGTGGTTACCTGGTGCAGTACCTATGTTTAGGTCTAATCCATTGCATAGTGTCTTGCTCTCCCTGAAGCAATCCTCTACTCATTGATGTTTTTTTTAAATGTTATTTTTCTAATGCTAAACTACCTGAAACGCATTTATATTCAACGTCAATTTTCCTTCGTAAAAACTAAAATTATGCATTTTGATTATTCAAACTAAACAACAGAAATTTTAAGTCTGCACGATTAGCAAATTACTTTTTTTCAGTTCCTCTTTGCAAGTTAGTAAACATCCCACTTCGTGTATCCTTAAGATAAGAAAGCTTCTCTGAGCAAAAACTCCTCTTTTCTTTTTTTAAGTCAAACCCTACCATTTCTCCTAGGGCCCATACAAAAAAGGGCCCTGAAAATTCGATTCGAATTCGCTAAATTTCAAAAATGAATATTTAATTTCATGAAATGAACCATTTCTTTTAACAATCGCTTTGCTCTTTAGAAGCAAACCTACCAACAAGCGAGGCTTACAAAAACAGAACAGGAAATAATTTCTTCCTTGAACTCTTGGAAGCGACATTATTAATGAGGTGCCCTCTTACGGACAGTCGCTCAATTAATGACAGGCATGATCACATCGCTGTGCTTGCCTCTTGTATTAGCCCCAGAGTATAGCTATAAGTTCCTATTCCATGAATTACCAATTACTTTCACAATGCCAGTCTGCGACATGTTGCAATATAATGGCGCGCGAATTTCGTGCACTATTATAGTGGAGCGTAGCACGTCGGTGCTCTTGATTGGATTATTTTCTTTCCGACACAGAAAAAGATTTCAGGCACAACTTTTTTTCAATGTATGAATATGAAAGAAACTATGCCAGGCCTGGACACAGTTCTCTGTTGGAGAACGTAGGGCAATGCCAAACAGACGAACCCGCGCAAAGTTTACAATCCTATTTGGAGTAAATGCTGCTAATAAAGGTCCAAATTTTACAATCTTTGCAGAGCCACCTACGAGACCCACCTAGCCACGAGCGTTACAAGATCGACACCTAACGCTCATCGTTAAATTCTTTCGCAATGTATATCTTTTACAACCAGGTCGTAAGCCGAAGGTCATGTTACACGGTGCGGTTACGTTTTCCGAGAAACACTTTGTAAGAGACCATAAAAGAAGACATCTCTAGCATCCTAATTCGTAGGCGGTCAATAGAAACGACTAGTTATTGCAAATATGTGCAAAAGAAAAGAGCGAGAATATTTTGGAAATCTAAGCACAAAGAAAAAACATTTTATGAAGTGTCCTAAATTAATTGTATGTAAATAAGATCACTGAGATGATGGTCGACAGTCTGCAGACATTAGAGGAAATGTTCGAACGCAGAAATTTGCCAAAGTAGTTTACGTTAAAATTTGTAAAATAAGTTCAGATTAGGCTGGATTTCGTCTCGCTTACTTGCAATTTTGTCGGAAACATTTCCGTTCTAGAGCTATTTTTTATGCATCTCCTTTACCGCAACAGCGACGAACAGTCGCTGAGCACAGACACTTCAGCACATCGCTTTAGTCCGCCGTCCCTCAAAAAGGGCTGCCAAAGCCGTTCACAGCAAAAACTAATTTTGCTTCATTTGCAAAGTTCTTCGTGCCAGTCAGCAAACGACCGGCCCGACCTGATGCATCCACCCACATCCTCATCGTGAGATCCACAACTCCTGATACCCAAAGACCTCCACTACCTTCTTTTTACCCAGAATCCCTCGTTCATCAATCCAACAGCGACCCCCACATTAGCCGATACCCTTTATCACCTCCGGCCTCCCTCGCAACTCAACAACCCCGCAGTTCCACAATCCTTCATAGCCCCGCGCCGCGCGCTCCGCTCATCAGCCTCTGGGGATGACCGCCCAGGGCATCGAGTTTCGGGGCCCGATGACCCATTTACGCCCGCCGACGGTCTGCAGGGCGGCAGTCCGCTAGGGCTGGACCATGAGGTCCGCCCTTTATTAGTTTGCAAGACTCGGTCCTAAAAAGAGGGGCGGTATACCAACGTATACCAAGAGCCAAATCATTTTGAAAGTTTGCGTCTTGAACAGAAATTGATTCACGAAGCCAATATAATACCTGTCATTGGTTCAACTTGCGGCCACGATAACGGAGAACTCGCTGCCTGACAGTTATTATATTGTAGAGGCTACCTGAAATATAGGATATGGCTAGTAAAACGGTGAGCGTCTATAGGAGTGAGGAGAGGTTTGCCACTAAGAACACTACGAAATGATATTGGTGTATAAGGTAGAAGTTGTTGAAGTAGCAGGTTTTTAAAATACCGGAAAGGCCATAATCACGTACAACAATGTGAGAGAATAATTAAATGAGTGCAGAGAGAAGATGCTGAGGAATATTAAGTATATTGCTGAAGAGCACAGGATACTCGGGAGGGAGGGATGAAGGAAAGGATGCTAGCAGGAGAGGCAAGGAAATAGATGCTAGCAGGAGTGGGGAAATAAAAAAAATGGGAGGAAAAAAGGGGAAGGTGTTTTTTTTGATAGCGTGGAGGGGATAAAGCTTTCAGAATAAACGGGGGATGGAGAATGCTAGCAGTGGAGGGGAAGGTGATGAGAAGAGTGGCGAGGAGGTTATAAACCAATGATGGGGAAAGGATGAAAAGTTGCAGAATAGTTGTGGAAGAGAACATACTGGCAGAGTGAATGAGAAAGAGAGCTGACATAGAGGCGCTAGCCAAGAGAGGTAGATCAGCAGAGAAGCTAGCTAGATGCTTGCCGAGGTTGGAGAGGTGTTTGCAGGAGAGATAGCAGAAGACCTGATTTCCTGATTCGCCGGGAAGCAATATTTCAGCAATCAGCAAATTTCTCAGCGTCGAAAAAGCACACACGCGTGTCTGGTACAGCGATGGTCATTTGGGAAGCCTGCAGGCAGACTGCACGAAAATGCTCCCAGCCGGCGGCTCATAAAAAGCAGCGCTCAAGTGCAAATTGTTTTCTCCTTGCGTTGGATGCTGCGACGGCGGCGGCAGGCCTTCAGTGCACTTTACGACAATGCGGTGGCTTGCCAGCCTACGTCCACAGCCCCGACGGTCCAGCACAATGGATTTGATAAAAAGTTAATGAGATGCATAGGTGACGGGCATCCAATATATGCACAGCGGCTGCAACAATCTTCTTGCACGTCACAGCAATTTCAGAGTACTGGAACGTGGCGCTTTTTTTGCAGGTGCATAGATATACGCTGCTAGCATAGTCGAAAAATTTTCTCATTTTGAACACTCTCACAGGTAGAGAAAGAGTCCAATTGTGTGTGACACCGACGACAGACAATAGTTGAAGATTCCAATTTTCTTAAGTTAAATAAACAAAATTACCATAAATTTAATTCTTAAAATGGCACTAATATAGTCCTGTATTAGAAGCCGTCCCATACCTGTTTATCGGTTCCTCGTTAGGGAACACACCTTTAATGGAATACATTCGCATACAAAAAAATCTTGCGAAGAGATGGATCCAAACAAGCCGCTGAAAGTTCGATGCTTACTATACCCGAGAGTTTTAGACTCTGTTTTAGGTCTGTGCCCTCACAGAATCATGGTTTAGAAAATATAGTTTTAAATTTTGCTAAATCATTCATATTATTTTCGCAGGTTGGTCAGATATGTCGAGGATACTAAACTAAATAAATAAAAATAAAAACATCGTGAACAAACTCTGAAAGAAGCTGTTTTAGGAAATTCCTCTCATTAGGCAGCAGGAATCACGCAAAAAGGTTGTATCAGTCAAAACTTTACTTAAAAATGGAACAAAAATATTCGAGAATTTTACTTGTCAACAAATTTAAAACTTCCAACGAAAAAGGTTTCTGAAGCTCACTTGTATTTTAAGCCATTTTCTCTTCGAATATATCAACTTACTGACCTTGTGAAACAGCTATATGGTCTGAGCAGGCAGCAAGCATTGTGTCCCGTTGGTACGCCACGCTGCTCTGTGTCGTCTCTTGTAAACGGTTCCATTTACCCAATTAGGCTGGGCGACAGCTAACTTAGACCCCAGACTGTCCGACCTCTATTTTCCACAACTACATAACTTCATTTGCACTATTCAGATTGCAAGATCAAACAAGCCAATAACATGATGGCTAACGATGTAACCGATCCATGATAGGCGAAATGAATTTCTAGTCCCATGTGCAGTTAAGGGACCTGTCGAAAACTCTATACCCTCACTTTTATTTCACAAAGCTTTCGCAAACGGATTAAGCAAAATATTACATTATTTATTCTCAATTTTTTTTCTTAATTTAAACTTTTATACGGGTAAAAAGGCTAATAAAAAATTGTATTGTCCGTAAATGATACGAAGGAAAAACAGTTTATGAGAAAATATGGCTGAAATAGCGTGTGTAGAGTCCCAGGTGGCAGAGAGCGCCACTTGCAGACCACCGGAAGAGTTGCAGGCCTCCGGCGCGCGGCAAAGGCGATCGGGAGCGCAAAAAATAAAGGTAACAAACGGAGAAAGGAAAGGGCCCTTAGAAGACTGTCTTTTTGCGGGCTCCTCGTCCCTTTTTTGCGGCCCGACATGAGGCATTGAGACGACGTCTACATAAATTACGTGGGACGACTTCCTAAGGGAGCCGACTGACCATTCGTCGCGCGAAATTATTTCTCAGCCGACTGACGGACCGCCAAAATAACAACACTTTAAATTACAAAATGTTTACCACTGAATTGCCGTGGTCGGTCCAGAGGCGGCGCAGTTCAAATTTTAAGTTTTTTTTTTAAATAAAATTTTATTGACATTTGAGATATTTTACTTAAACATTACTTGAAAATAAAAAGTTGCAAGCAAAACAACACAATAAAACTAATGTAAAAAAAAAGGTTTCTAAGGCTTAATTTTGAAATAATTAGTATTCCATCTTAAGCAACACTTGTCTTTATTTTAGACGTCTTATTTTTGTATCAATAGGTTCAATACAAGTAATAATTATCAATATATTTTTCTACTTCTTTCTTTTAACTATTTCAGAAAGCTTTTTTGAATAATGCATAAAGCCTTTGATATGAAATTCATTCGACGAACTATCCCCCCCACCAAAAAAAACTTTTAAAAAATCTCCCAAAAGTGCCACCTAGCACAACCTTAGTTTGCTAATTTTATTGACCTAATCTTGCTTTACGTATTCGGCCTACCTATCAAGCATCCTAAACCATCATACTCAATGGTTAGACCACCTACATTCTCTTGGAGATCATTCCCCACGGAGTATATCTGAGACGCTCTTTGTCAAAAACAGTCCTTGTGGAAGCGCTAGTGACTAACTGAAACCATCGTCACAGTTTGCGTAAACTTAAACCATCCCGCTTTTACGGTCCTCATTAAACGTAAATCTCCCTGCCGCCATCGATCTTTTCGCTAAAACCGGACGCAGTATGTGAGGGCAGGTGTGGATCCCCCAAGACAAAGTGTCTTCCGTTAGGGTCTGACCGACCTACCACGCCAACCAGCTACCGGGATGCATCATGTCTTAACGAAGAAACCTTCCCCAAAGACGGTGCAGGGCTCCATATGTATCACAGCAGCGTCCTTGGAGGGCCTTGCAGGGCCTTCAAGGGCCTCCCTGACCCAGCGTAGCCCCCGGATGTTGCCTCTTCCTTGTACTGTACTTAAGGGTGTTCCGCCAACAAAGCGGCTTACTCGCCCGATTTTTATGACTCCATGGGCCTGGGGACCTCATTTTTTCCAGTCGGAAAGAATGTAACATACGCAGAGGTTGTTACGTCTGAGTTACCTTCCATCCTTTTGCCAGGGGCCTTTCTCCTGTTAAATAATATTTCATAAAAAAAAAAAACTAAATTTGTCAGCGACTGATGCAGCCGTAAGTGCAAAGAAGATTCGAGTTGGTTACTGCAATGTCTAACTCACTGATCTTTTTTTTTCAAGTTTTTGAGTGTTAATATAAAAGGGGGTTTTGTGGACACTACGGAAGAGAGGTCCTCTAAGAGATTGGGAGCTTCTGTATCAAATTAACCGTATTTGAAAGATAAATGGCACCAGTGAAAAAAAAGAGGGTAGTGAGCCAGGTGATGTGCAGAGGCAGCCAGGTGTCTCTTAGGGACCCACGGGACATCGAAGGGACCTGGGACCGACAGTCGGACAGGGTCGGGTCACCCGGCTAATGATAAGTGTTCGCAAAGACCGTCACTCTGTCTAGCCGAAAAGCACCGAGAATTGAAAGGTAAAGTTTCCCATCTTTAGTGTTTCACCCGTCGCCGTAATGCCGAGCGGTGAGAGGTAAAAGACACTTTAGGTAGACCAGCGGCACAACCTTTCAAAACCGAGAAGGTTGTGACTGGTTAATGCTCAAAAATCCAGTGAGTGCTAAAAAAAAACAAAGAGTAAAATTAGGTCTTTTGCATTGTTGAATCCATAGCGCAACAATAAGTGTCAAAATAATTGGTATGTTACATACCATTACTGAACAGGTGAAGGTTGCTCTAACGAAATGAACGGATCCAAGTACCGACCCATAGGAAGTCGTGGGGGCATGACCGGGTAGGCAACCTGTCACACGTATACAGATGGGGGGTAGTAAGTCTCAATAAACGGCCTGCATGTCGCGAGTAGGATTACAGCCGAGGGTCCAACTCTATCTTTCGCGCCCTCTTTTCTACAAAAAGACGGCCAGAAGGCTGTTAGCCATGGTGCCGGATCTCAACGGCCGACTTCTCAACTCATTTCTCTTCTTAAATACCTCTTAAAATATTAGACGCTGTTAAGAGCGTTCTCAAATATTTCTAAAAAATATTGCAAACTCTAATTTTTTCAGAAAAAAAGGTTTAATTTTAGGTAAACTATTGGTAAACCAACTTTTTCAGTCACCTAATTTTTTTTCTAAAATCGTAAAACTGTATAGAATTTTCTTAAATAAAAAAAAAGGAACGGTGGGAATTCCCCCCTCTCGTCTTTAGAGAAGTATAAATTATTTTAAAAATTAAGTCTAAAAATTACGACGGGATAAAAAATAATTTCTCAACAGCGCATTTATTCCAGAATAATCGCTTCAGCGACTTTTGTGGTTTGGTTTGTTGGCAAGAGAGATGTATGTGGACGCGTGATAACAATCTAAGTCCACAACTCGTTTTAAGCTCCATCACGCCAAATAGCCGTGCTCTGACGGTAGCTACGCAATTGATCCATCTATATCGTATATCATCTAAATGAAGACAAACCTTTGGCGTACTTTGTTAGATATTCGTGGGACGATTCTCTTTGATTTACAAGATTGCATCCGTTATTGACAGAAGAAATGTAAACATTACTAGTTTCATAGGCTATTTACGGTAGAGATCATGAGTCCACCACGTGAGAATTAAATTACTTGTGATTTGTACATACTTCCTGATAAACTAATCATGGCGTAGACAAGACAATGCAAATCTTGTCGAAACTAATAAATGTGTCCACAGCAGTTGCGTTGTATCGGCTACAATGGAGTTTCAAGTTCCTCGTGTTTTTCGTGAGGATCAGGACTTGCGAACGCCATTACAATCTCTCCAAAAAAAAGGGCAAACGGTACGTTTGGTGCACTCATATGAAATGAAATTAAAAAAGTTAAGTCCCACTGATTACCTGAGTGAACATAATAGCAAGTCGTGAGATTCTGCTAACTGGCTAGAGAAGCCGCTTATCATGCCTCAAAATACAGTAACTTTTCTTGGAAAAGATTTAATCATGGCGCAGCACAGTGATTTCACCAGCACGTTCATAAACTTTAATACTTTTTCGCAGTTCATTACAGCACGAAGTAAAATCGCTGCCTTGTTAGCGGTAGTCAACAAAATAGTAAGTGTCCCTACAAAAACTGATAATATGACGGTAAAAAGTTGCAATAAGACTGTCTCACACAATGCCTTCAGGTAATAACAGTTTAAGGAACTAGAAAACACCGCCTCCATCATAATCGTTAATGACCAAAATTAACTACGCTACGACAGTACCGGTGAACGTTCCAACGACAGGCCCAAGATGCGAGCGTATGAGCAATGGGACATCACCGCCGCACGGGGACTGAGTTAAGTGACGGTCTGATGTAAATGAGAAAATTCTCTTGACTGCCTCTTTCCCGAGGGACACCTGTTAAGCCAACGCTGTAAAACGATGATTTTGTGTTGTAGGCCACCCAGGGTACCCGGAATAATTGCAGTTATGTTTAGAGTCACGGTATGAATCTAATCTTTGTGACCACTTTTCTTCTATCAGATACAGGCTCATTTCTACCCAGAGGGCTCGATGAAAACTGACTAAATAAAAAAGTAAGTGTATAGAAGATTAAGGTATGAACTCAAGGAACATGATTTCAAAGTACTTCAAGTAATGTCTACAAGGTGTCATCTCATACAGCATATAATAGTGCTGTTGAAGAGAAAATTATGTTGATGATTGTTAGAAAAGACACATGACCGCAGGTTACGGGCTGAAGAAGTTTGTTCATCATATCCCGCTGTTTTTGGCTTGTATCTGAGATTTGTACAAAGACCTAAAGAGAGTCACGAAAAGCGTCAAGGAGGAAACTTGGGTTGAGATTTCTAAAGGGAGCCAAATTGTAGAAAGCCCTGAAAAGGCATAAATGGAAGTCTGGTAGAGACCTTGATAAAGAACCATAGTGCGTCATCCGAGTTCCCCAAAGAACGTCTTCAAGAAAGAGAATTTGAAGAAAAATCAAATGAAACGAGATGGAATCGGAACACAATCTCGTATGCTTCTGAAAAAATATTCGAAGAGTTTACGTGTCCCTATGTTCGGGGTTATAACTTTAAAATGGAGAACCTCATACATTGGGATGCATCCGACGTAAATTGCTACTTCGTAAGATGCACTTTCTAGTTCGTGTAGACTAGTTGTGAGACTATAAAGCCGTATTTGAATTCGGCGCGCTTCGGCACGGGCCGGAGCTGTTAGTAGGACGTGTGCAGATAGCAACGTAATAAGGAAGTAGTGCATTAAGCTAGCAAAAGGCTAATCTCGCTTTAAACGAGCAGTTTAGTCGGCACAACGCTCTTCAATCGGCCGGCTTCCTTGTTATTGATGTCAAAAGAACCAGGGCACAGTCTTCCTCACAATTTTTCAAATTAGTACCGACGAACAACATAAAACCGATAGGGTGAAGGACGTCACGACAATGCTTCGGAAAGTTGTTAATAAAAGTATAAATTTTTGTCACAAAAGAACCACCTTCATTGCCACCAAGGCCAAAGTCATGGAACTCAATAATGAGTTATCTCACGAGGACAGCCTTTTGTCCTACCAGCAGATTCGCACAAACTTATTCTTTCGTGTTTTTAGTCCTTGACCTACACACGCTAAACATCACAAAGTAAATATCTTTTTCTCCGTCGGTTTAAGATACACATATCATTCGTTAAAACTATCTTCTCATTCCTACTACAAGCTATCTCTATTCTTGAGGTTTAGTGAAGCACCCAAGAAACAAAGAATTCTGGAAGGGGTGAACGACATTGCATAATTTTTTTGGTCTTCGTAACGTGCAAAAGGTACTTCAGATGTGCAATATTTGCTTTCCTGATGAAACAGTTTCAGCGTAATAAAAACAAGTTGCCGGAGGCCGTCTTTATTCAACACACTATCCTATCGGGAAGAAATTGCACTGTCATGCAATTTGCCTACCCCATTCATTTTTGATTGGTCTTCATGCATGAAAGGAGAGTCCTTAATTAAAACCGCATAGATGGTTGTAAGCTTCTATTGAACGGTCTAGTTGGCCCGTATCAGGGATAATATGGTTATGACGATGCAGAATACCTGAAAGCTGATACGATTCGGGTATTTTTCTGATGACGACTGTCTTCGGGATTGAAAGTGCGCTGCGCTTGTTAACTTGACGGAAGCCGTTGACAGATCGTTTCAGTAAAGGCGGTGGGCAGAAGTGCATAGATGCAATTTTGTTGACTTGTTAAGATGCTTTTGCTATACAGCGATTTGTCTGACACGACTCTTGCTGCCTGGGATATCTTGTCTTCGTTTTTAAGCAGAGTCCTCACATGTTAGAGAAGAGCAAGTAAACTCGCGGCAGTCCGTGTCTCCTAACATCTAAATTTTATATACGATGTATGACTTTTTCTGTTTCTTAGTGTTGTATTCATCTTTTCAATGTTTCTTCAACGATACATCTATATCTGAAAATATTTTCGGTTGAAAAGTTGACCTTTTCAAAAAGTCGTTTTGGAAAGAAAAAAATAATTCTATATCAAATAAAGGAAATGGAATTGTGTGTTCCAACTCCGAATTTCTCCACACGATGAAGAAGTTATCAACTTATGAATTTGTGCGTAGATTATTGTGTGTTTGTGTTCCGTTTGATGAGCCTAGGTTAGGTTCGCTTTTTCGCAGGATAAATAAATCGTAGTGGCAAGTACTGAATCTTTGAAATCACCGGTAAGGAAAAATAATAACAACGTTTCCTCAGAGTATCGATCTCCCAAACGCAAGCGTTTGCCTATAATTAAAAACTCCAGCAACAAGGAGGTAATCCTAATTAAAGACTCTTCATTTGTTGTTCATGCAAGTCTTTCGTGATAAACTTTAAAGCAGGCCTTGCTACAAACGAGCCAACTTCTTGAAAGTATGGCTGTCGCATGTGTTAAAGTCGAAGTTATGTATGCGGTAAACGAAATATGGCGCCTCCTTTATATTTCATGTCTAAACTGGGGTTGAACGGCTCCCCTATAGGTTATGGGGGGTAAGAGTCAAGTATTGTGTTTGGAGGTTAATAATATAGAGCGCTTCTGCTGTGATCTGGGAGTATCGAAGAATTATAAAAAATTTAAAAGGTCGGCGTTCGCCGTAGTTTTTCCTCCGTCGTTCAGTTTTTCTTCTCTGGGTCATTTGTGTAGGTGTACGTGCACGCCTACCGCACGGTGAAGCTACTAAAATTTAATAAAAGAAAGTGAGCAACTGTTAGACGAGAAAGGTGTTTGAACTTTCATTACGACCTCTGAAAATTTTCTGATGAGAGCCCGATGTACGCACCAAAAAATCCAAAGAGTTTTTTTTTTCTTTTTTTCCCTTTAAATTTAAAAATGGGGAAAAAATGTACTTATCGATTATGATTTTTTTTAAAATTATATTGCTAGGTTGCTGCCAATTACGCCGCCTAACTGCAAGTCGGCGGAAGCTCGCAGATCTCAAAAAGCATTTCCAGAATCGAGAAGAAAGCTCTCTACATTTCTGTAGCTTCCGCCATTTTGTAGTCAGATGGCGTACTCAGCAGCGACAGCAAATGCTGTTGCCATTTCATGTAATCACTTCCTTCAATAAGACCATACACCTCACATTTCAGACTATCTCAACCTCCACTGTCTCGCCGCTAGATGTCTCAACTTAGCGCGAATTACCGCTACTAATTCAAATATTGTTTTTTCTGTGCACCTACCGCCATGTGAGGACCACCACCACATCAAAACCAATTTACCATCACGATTAATTATCCTGTCCTCCGTTATTTTTACCCCAACAATCCACCCTAATTCTATCAACAAAACGGACCGTTGATCAAACCTATATCTTGATCAGTAGAAATAACATTCTTTATAGCCTGGCAATTAGTTGGGAGCCGACAAAAGAGATCGTGCTGTTGTTCTTGCTCTGCATTGTTCTTGGAGAGTGCATCGGGTCCCAGCAGGCGGTGAGCGCCACACCGCCGCGCCGCACCGCTGCATCGTCCTATGCACAGGAGGAGTGTCTCGAAAGGAACGGTGATCGCAGATAAATTAGACTTGTGTAAACCGTAAATAACTTTCACTGGGACGCTACTGCTTAATGAGGCCACAGCGAGACAAGTAACAGGCCTCGGGGGGTTACAGGTTAGACGTGTCGAACTTGATGTCCGGAAGTACGATCTTCTCGGCGCCAAAATTTGAATGCAGCACGCGGCGGTCTAATTGGCTAGGGGAAGTTGCCGATATTTGTCACTTCAGTCGATACCCAAGAATTTCATTCTGAAACTGACTTGTCTTGATGTTTCTATTTTCCTTTAGTGTAAGCATCCCGCTTCTATCCCTATCCTAAATTTTGCTTTGCGTTTTCTTTTTATTAGGAATTTTATTTTTCCATATTTGGAAAACATTTTCCTTTGGTTTCGTCCTCTTTAAAACTTATCTGGTTTCCTCAGACCCCGACCTTTTTTCATTATTATTAGGTATTAATATAATTATTATTATTATCAATAGGTATTATATTAAATAACGCTTGTGAGCCAAAAAAAAAATATTGATAAAAGAGCTTGAATTGGCCAAACACCACACCTCCAATTTTTTTTTTATGGCACCGTTGACTGGTGGAACCAATCGTCGGGCACCCTTCCTATGAAAAGACAAGCTCGCCACACCCAATCGGCTGAGGGTGAAAGAAAAGTCATTTTTCCGCTCGTGTAAAACGGTGCAGTATCGAAAAACTAGACAACAGCTGTTCATTAGGTAAAATTCGGGCGTGTTACTAATCCATAATACTATTCATGGTCCCAATTTTGTGTGAAAAAAACACAATGGCAGCCAAGCCAGGACATTATAAAGAAGACAATCTTCCCGATGAACCTTTCAGTCAATATCTGATCTAGTTTGCTTCGTATAAAAAAGGTTCACCACGAATCATGGTTGTAAATAAGGCGAAAGAATACAGCCGTAACATCAATTCACCAAAATGAGAACTCGGACTTTAGTGGGGAAGACTTAAAATATAGTGTAAATCAAGAAACATGTTTTGGGAGGGCAATGGGGTGAAATTTCGAGCTATTTTAGTATACGTGCCGTACGATAGTATACGTACGTACGCAGTCTGAGTTCCTCTACAGTACACTCCGGATCTCCAATAGAAAGGCATTTCTACAATTGCCATTAATCGTAGGCTAGTACTTTGCCAGAGACAATACGATATTTTGTGAATTTTGGGCGCAGGCTACGCACAACAAGGTTAGTCTTGAGAATGCTTGTTGAAAGTTTCTATTTGATTTGTCGGTTTGATAATTCTCTTTAGGGAAGCTATGGCTCTGATTGGTTAGATTGGGCTTATAAACATCGCGAAAAGAGGGGTCAGATTGGTCAGGTTTTTGTATGATGGTTACATTCAGTTGAAATTCAATTCCTAATAAACCGAACCATGGTTACTGTCCATATAAATAAAAAATTAGTTAAAAAGATCTACCGTTGACCGTCGCAATGCACAAAATAATTTATAGTATCACGGGTCACAAAATAAAGAGAAGACCGTTCTTCTGATAGGACGTGTAGTAACCAATGTCTCGTGACTTGCAGAACGCAGTTCTCCTTCTAGAGTCTCTAGATTCGCACGACGAAAATGCCGAATCTCCCTCGTGATTGTCCAGCCCAAATCGACGATGTTTCCTCAGCAACTCATTTACAAACGTTTTCGCCTACGATGATGATGCAAAACTATATTAAGTTAGACTGAAAAGTACTGTGTTCCACACCGGTCCCCATAATCAGAGCTCAGCTCGTTTCCCATGGTCCTTAGAGCACTCTTGTTTTGGACGTGTTGCAGATTATAAGTTACGAGGACCATATCATCCATCTGTCTTGGCGGAGTCTTTGAACTTGGATGTAACTCTTTGTTACATGTTCGCGGGCATCTTGCTTTGAGCCGAAGGGATTTTCCGGCTTGCTATTGTTGCCAATAGTTTCTGGGTCCTCACGTCTGCTTTCCTTAATAACCCTGATTCATCTAATCTCTTCTTTTGGAGCTGATGACAGGAACTCGTCACGACTGATGAATCATTGTTGCCACACTCACAAAAATATAAAAGTTCTACATCTTTGTTTTGAGGTAACAACGTCTATCCTGGACATCTTACTGAATACCTCGCCGAATACTAACTAAAATTGGACACATTCTAACCTCAGGGTGTTGATTAAAATAGTCGTAAGATTTTATTTATCCCAAATGACGAACTGTACTTCATTCAAGAACCCATGTTTATGATGATGCTTTTATATATTGACAGAGAACTTTGCCAGACTACATTGTTAAACCCTCTCAAATTCACAACAATAAGCCACAACTTATTTCCTCGCTAAATACAAAACATTCACCCACATTATGTAGAAAGTTTATTCAGCGAGCTTAAACGACTAACATTTATTGAAAGCATTTATTTCTGTCCTCAGAGTCAACTTCGCCAAACGTGCTGCAACATCCTTGGCTAAATTCCTTGTTACGGATCGATTTTGTACGCTGTCGAGGAAGGATGTATGTATCATTGTAAGCGTATCTTTCGCGTCCGTGTGAGTTTGTACACGGAAAAATAAACGGATGCGTTTATGTTAGATTGAAGTAGCGTGAGACAAGAAGGAGTTAATCACAGATGTAGGGCACAGAGGCTCGTAAATTGAAAGCTCTAATAGGCCTGGATTCGTTCAATGGTCTTGTCTTCCCCTTGTCGCCTCTGACATCCCCCGAAGCCCCTGATAAAACAATAGTGTCGCCCAAGACAGTAGTTTTCATGTCAACGCGCGGTGCGGCGAGACGCGGGATAAGCCGTATTACTCGGCTGCCACTTTGCTGTCGCACCAAGAGGAAGTGCCATGGACCCTTACATGCACAACTTTGGCCAGCCAATCAGGGGCCCAATTGCAATCGGATTTATTGGCTGAGTTCCCTTGCGTTCTCTTCAGCGGAAGTCGAGATAAAAGACGCGGGAAGCTCCCTTGAATGGTACAGAAACGAACATTTGGGTGGGACGATTGCTACTCCGATATGGAAACCTGAGCCCTAACCTCACTTTGGCGCGGATAAAAATTACGTGCGAAATGATGAACGATGTTGCAGTGTTCAGCACGTGATATTTCCTGTTTTGCTCACTTGTCAGATGCCTGAAAAGTATTTTGGACTTCCTCTCCTATAAACATCTGAATTATTGTCAGGTACCAAGAATTTTTACAGTTATTCTAGAAGAAAAAATTCCATTGGCGTAAATATGCAAACTTCAATCAGGGTTTGACATTTAGCCGCAAGAGAAGTCACTCAATTAAGAGACCGATTTCCAGAGTAAAGAAGCCTTCAACTTCCAATAAACCGATACTAACTCCCCTGAGGTAAATCTCCCTGTTAAGTGAGCGTTTCTAGAGAGCTGCCTTCCGCTGCTACTACTAGTCGAAGAGTGTTTATATCCGCTTTATGGCAACTGAAACAAAAATAAAAGATTGGAGAAAGGCTGACGAAGTGCCTTTTACTTCTACAGTAATAATGAACAGTTTTGCCGAAGCGGGAATCACTTAAAGGGGAAGTACTCGTAGCCATGCTATCTCAGGCGCTCCACGCCCAGCACACAGACAATCGGCCAGTTCAATATTATCTGACCCACTGACCCGACATATTTCACCTAAACATGAAAGATGCTCACCTGGTCGATTGAAAATTGTATTCGCCGGTATTGAACATTACTCGAACTCAATAATAATTTATCGATCTTGAGTCCCATGGGACGGCCCAATACATCTGAGGTCACTGCGACGAAAAACCCTCGCGGGGACAGCGGTTTCCTTCGACTTATGAGATGTTTAGGTTATCGAGGATGGACTTAAACAGATTTTCAAGGTTTGAGCTATGCAGGCTCGAGCTATTTAGGTTTACGTTATTGAGGTTCAAGTTTTTACGGTTGCAATTCAAATTTTACCACATAATTGACTTTTTTTCGGGGCTACTCCAGTTCAAAATATCAGTAAAAAAAAATATTTTTCAAGGACAATAAATATTTTACTGTACCGAAATAACCTTGGAAGGTTTAGAACCAGTCGTGAACCCGCGGGATGATGATACGAGGGGTGGAGAACCGAATTTTATTGCGAGTTGCCTACTATCAGGGGCATTTATCCTTACAATAACCAGAGAGTGCAGTCTCCCTCTCCGCTGTCCTCAGATGCATTGCGATTGTTTCCGTTTTCTTCCCCCCTTTTTTTTTTCCTTCTTCCCCTCTTTTTCATTGCCAAGAAGCGAATAATCACCCTCCCCTTCGATACGCGCAACTCTTGGATATTAGGCTCTGTTCACAAAACATCTAATGCTGACATCTTATCAATACTTGAGACTTTTGTTACTCAGAGATTTCTGGTATTACTGTAAGTTCTCCAATAAGAACTTCTTCAGAGTTTTGAGAATATAATATTGATTGTTACAACTGTACTGGTTCACCGTGTGTGATACAGATTCGAAGGAAGGCTACTAGCTGATAATAATAAGACTTAAAGTGTCACAGAAATGTTGCATTATCACAATCAGAATGCGTTCCCAAGATGTCAGCCCGCCTTCTTGTAATATGTCACATCTATTGACCGGATTACCAGGACAACATTAAGATTACAAGAAGTTACAAGATAAGGGTATTCTAAGGGATAGCAAAGAGGATTACAGTCGGGGCTGTTCACCAGATTGTGCCTACCACCGCAGGTAACATGTAGTCTAAACCGGATTAATGGTCAAATTAGTTTTCTGATTTTGTGTGTTTTTTGGTTTATTCTAAAAATTAATTTGGAACATGTACTTTTCTAGTACTAGAGTATACACCTCCAAAGAAATTTCTTGCACTCAAAAAGAATTATTTTGAAGATCTGCAATAGCTACAAAAGTTTCCCTTGTATACGATTTTGTTTACGAGCCCATAACAAGATTCATGTCAGGCTTGAAATTTTAAAATGGCAAAAGCTACTCCCTATACCTTTAGTGGCTAGTAGGTCTATAGCAAAGTGTGATATTACGGGTGCCAACATCTTAAGTCTTCTTTGCAAGTACAGACCACTGTCAAACCATGGTAGAAAGTTACCGCAGGGGCTTTGAAAATACAGGGCATTAAGATGTTAAATGCGACTGTGTAAGTCATCGAGGTGACAAATCACTTGGGGATTTAGATTTCAAACAAGGGTTTGCGCGGCACGTTTGACAAATTTGTGCGTGTTTACAGTCAGCTCAGAAATATTACATTTTGCGCGCAAAGTTTAGCCAGCTTGTAGCTTGGGTCAATTCGCTTGTTGGCCGAACAGCTGCCTTTGCATGTGCGAGCAAAAACCAGTAACTGCTTTACTAACCCCAAACGCACAAACATAAGCTCATCTGTTAAATCGAACTTCCAAGTTTCTGCCCCTAAACTTGTAGGTTCACGCCCTCCGGCTGATTTTGACCACCCAATGAGATCTAATATGATAACTATGTGTATCTAGGGCACAAGCACCCGGAGAGGTTTCACTTTCTCGTTTATTATTACCATAACTTCTTTTTGAGAACATCCTTAGACCATGAATACAACTTTCAGTACTCGTATAGAGTACGAGCGTAGGTTATCAGATACATATTTTTTAAATATAAAAGTGACTAAAAGTTTAATAACATGTTAACTATCACATAAAATTCGAAACTGCTGCTGCCTTTGATCCAAAAATCTCGGAGCCGTTATTTTTACGGATGTAATTTTCGGTCCGAAAACGAAATTTTGTGGCTCACTATTTTGAGAAACCATACGACAGAGGTTTACCTTGGTTAGATATTTGGGAAGAAAATTTGGTTATTCTCCAAATAAGAGTTGAGTCGAATGTTGTCGTCAAATAAATTATTTGATTTAAAAAATCGAATAATAGTAATACACTATTATTAAGTCTTATTTAATGAATGCCATATAATGACCCTGTATAGCAGTGTGAATCGATTGTCGTTGCTGTTGACTCCAAAACGTTTTCCATTTCACAAAAAAGACGTTGCTAAACGCAGTTAGTTTAGAGCATTCTCTTTTTAACGGCCCGCAATTTTTAACGATCTATCAACTAAAGGAAGTCTGCTTTGAGTGTTGCGGTCTCGAAAAAAATTACGCTCAGTTCACGGAAAAAGGCGTTCTGTATGGAATTACAGCTTAGCCGGAATGTTTTTTGCAGTCCTGAAAGAAATGAGCGGTTTGTGCCGGAGAAGGTATTCATTTTTTGCTTGTTTACGATACAGTAGTTGTTTTCCTTTCATTGAGAGGTAACTGATTCATTACGGGAAGCTACTTTCAAGTTGATCTTGTCTTGATTAAGTATCTTGCGTTAACGGGCTCCCTTGATACTGATCTAGACCAATGCTTATTTCAGACCATTATTATAACCTCTCTATTTCGATGTTGGTAGATACATTTACCTCATTAAGTGCAGAGAATCTGTGCGATCTTAACTCTTTGAATGATTTAATTTAGCAAGCACCACAGCTTTACGAGGCATTACTTATATCCCACTTTTCCGTCGCCATGCGATAGAGCTCAGATTAACATCATCAATAAATTGTTCACAGAGTACCTCACTGAAAACTGAGCTAATACAGAAATAGCAAAATATTTTATCCCACCTCCATAAGTAAGCTACTATATCTTCGAAGCTACTTCAGAATTCCTGGGATTACATATCAACCTCATATCACTGTAAACTAAAAAGGTGGAAATTTCCATCTCATGAGTTCCGCCTTTCTTAGCCAAGCGTAGCGGTTACGTGGCTCAAGGTACGCTACCAAACCCGACTTAACCTGAATTAAACTAACCTAGCGTTTCACAGGATTAAAATTGGTTAGATGAGGTTGTGGGAAGTTCAGGTCCATCGGATTGGGATAGGTTAAAGTCGGGGGAAGAATTTCACCCTGGTCGAACTGTCCGTGCAGATATCCTCTTGGATATCCATAAGATTACGGATATCCTTGTTGAACCATTCGTACAACCAAGGATATCCAGTGTAAACCGCGCCCCTATATCTGTAGATCGACATCCGCACGGATATCCGCTTAAATATCGCTGTTACAAAAATCCGTGAGCGAAGTTTACTGTGGATATCCGCGGTTGTACGGATAATTCGACACGGACATCCGTAATTTTACCGATATCCAAGCGGATATCCAAATGGATATGCAAGCGGATATCCGCATGGACAGCTCAGCCAGGGCAGATCTGGTTGAGCTTGATTAGTTTTGGATGACTTAGGTTAGGATTGGTCGAACAGACAATGAGCCTAGTAAACATCATTGCTTGTGATGAACAATAGGTATCGATCGGTAGGGTAAGGTAAGGATTGGTAGCACATCCGTACGCCGTGGCAGGAAACCTCATAAACTTCACTGAAGCCAACAAAAAGTTTCCTTTGTAGAGTGTTGCGAATCAAAATGGACAAAGCATAAACCAGTTAGTTGCATCCATTCCACGTGGCCATATCTTCATTCTGAAGCGGTCAACACCCCCATCGCACGGCTCCCCTCAGTGACATACCCCCAACATTACACCAGCTTCCAACGACATTCCGTGAGCCGGGCACAATGGCCAGTGGAGCGACCCCGCGCCCCACGCTCCACGTTTTATTTCCATGCGAGAGAGGCATGTCTGTGCCCTCTCTGATTGTTCGGCTTCGCCGTTTTTTCCAAGGCGCTTTAATAATTGCGTACGTAGCTGAAAAGGTTCTCTTTTGCCCCGCAAGGCCCCGATCCAATGTTTCTCTTTCACTTTGAAGTGATAAATGCGTTTCGTCGCTTTCTACATTGCACAGATTTCGACATTCGAGGGGCTTTGTTCAGCGTTAATAGCTCACCCTGAAATACTCCGACCACTTTGGGGACCAAGAACTTCAACAATGTATAGTGCGACCTCAACAAAGCCTTGTGCTGGACCTAATCTCAATGGTACCAGGTACTAAATCGATAAATCCGGAACTAGAGTAGCGCGCTTTTGTCTGAGATCCCGACAAGTAAAAAAAAAAAGGAAGTAAGATAGTCATCTGTTGTGTAAAAGTACCCCCAGTCCACTTTTCAATTTTAATTAGATTTGGTTCAGTTAATCAGCGGAGTCGGGAAAAAAGTGGGTGATAAAAAAGACGGAAATTGTTCTACATAGTAGCAAAAAATAGCGAACTCAACTCTACCTCAAAAATGAAAAACTCGAATTCGAACAAAATGACGGCAGGGCCAATAGGTGTAGATTCATTGGTGTGTAACATTGTTTTAGTTTTCGTGGATCATGGTATCTTCTTCATTATAATATTGTAACTAGAAGCTCGAAAGATAAAAATTTATATGATTGCCTTCAATATAAAGAGACGAGTTGAATAATACGATGTTCAAAAGAGATCTTAGCTTTGCTTTCTCCAAAAAAAAGGAACCCTTTCTTACTATGTGATCGACTAGAGAGCAGTTTGAAAGCAACTGATAATGTCCCCTTCTCCCCTGGTATTGATTTAAGACTTTGAGATTGGCGGAAATGTTGGAGAAATAAAATATCAATAATTAGGATTAAGATATTATGTAAATCATTCAGACCTTGCGATAATTCGGTTCGGTAGGGAAAAAAATCATCAAGATATGAGGACTTGAGGTTCTATTTGTAACTGTGTGGCGCTCATCTTCCACAAGGCAATCTTTATTTTTCTCGGCCGGAAGCGTCTTTAACATTGTTGGCCATGTTGCAAAGAGGCCGGCATGATGCACAGAAGATTTGAGAGGGAGCGAAGCAAAATTGTCGGTGCGTATCGCCTGCTGGAGCAGATGAAAATAGGAGTGCTTACGAGGCACCGCATGTCCTGTGTCCTCACAAGAAAGTCCTTACTGTCGCAAGGGGACGACAGATCAGCTGGCGGCCCGACCAAAGAGGATTACGCGAAATGAGTTGGACGAATATCAGGATGTGGCAGCAAGTTTAAAGAACGTATGAACCCCGCGACCACCGAAACGTTGTCTGCGCCCATCATATGCCTGACCAATTCAGAGTCACAAACGCAGCAACGTTTCTTCGAAAGACATATTTCCTCGTACGGTCAAAAGATACAAAGAGCATGTTATACTTTCTGTGATTGTTTCCTTTTGAGGGTAAGGGAGAACTTGTTGGAGAATATTGAGGATTCGTTATGTCTGCAGTGGTGGCTTATTTCAAAGAGATATTGTGGAGGGAAGCCTGGATTGATAGGAAGCTTTTCAAGGAAATTTTTCGCCGGATGAAAGCTCCAAGTGCGTCGAATTGTGACTTGGGGAGGCTTGGCTATTACCGTAGACTAATTAGTGCATTGATCGAATCAGTTACTGAGCACCTGGAAGAAGCTAAGAAATCGCTCATGACTTCAATGAAGTACCCGAGCATCTCGATGTTTATTGTGCTGAACATTCCATAAGGTCATGACTGTTTATGTGCATGGAATCTCGTAACGTGGAGATGTTTGTGGTTAATGTTTTATTTTTGTCATATGCAATTACGAAAATGTTCTTAAGAGACAGAATACAGAAACCTAACAGAGTAATTCAAAGAGGAAGAAAAGCAAATTGTTGAAGCGAGTAGCATTGATTCACGGCGAGTACTTAGAGGGAGTGCTGGAACAAAACAAGCCTAAAGAAGAACCTGAAAGTTTAGGGTGGCTGAACACAAAAAGGAAACAACGGCTAACAAGGAAAAAGGTATACGAAAGAGAGATGAAGCCAGAACGACGATGTTGTAAAAGGGGCGGAATGAGAGGGAATTCGAGGAAGCAGGAGTATAAAATATGTGAGGAAAGAGAGGGAAAGATACACAGTACAGAGAAGACCAGGAAAAAAGGAGGAAGAAAAATATGGTGAGGGGTTCACGGACGGTTAGCGGAAACCAAAGAGGACGCAGAGTAGTTGATTGCTGCAATATCGAGTGTTCGGATGTTTCACCAAAAATTTCCGACGAGGAATGAGTAGATAATGGTTTCTTTGTCACTCTTCATTTGAGGAAGCAGATCGATTGGTTTCGCGGGCGCAGTGCGTTGAGGCAGGTCGTGTTCAAATGAGGTTAAATTGTGCTACATAATGTACATCAGTTGAGTTAGACTTTTCTTTTGAGGCGGTCTGCGGGAGAGAAAGACTCCCCTTTGATGAGAGCGCGGAGCGCGTTTACGTGCTCTTCAATTTGGCGAACAAGGAGAGAAGGGTTTTCAGAGACGCCCAACCTCTCAAATTTTTGTATACCTCAAGATGTGTTTCGCGTGAGTGGGGATAAGTGGGAAGAAGGGAATGTGTAATAAGGATTTGGAACAAGTTAAGCAAACCCTAGCACACGTTATCGAAGCAAGCCATGGGTAGGTTTCACACAAAGGAAGACTCTTCGGGGACCGAGATCCTAAGACGTAAGCTTTTTGTTTCGACTTAAGCCTGCTGTGCGACAGCAGAGATGAAATGTGTTTGCGCCCGTCCTACCATGAAAATTCTTCGCATCACGGCTTTCGAGAGCTATAATTAGATTTCAGGTAAATAACACACTCTCAATTAATTTTGACAGCTCTTGGTATTCACGTTGAGTTTACGATTTGCGTTAGCATAGCCGATCGTTGTGTTCCCTGACCAGCTAACCTCTCTTACCCAGGGAAGCATCATACATACACTGCGAACTGTTCTTTCTCTACCTTCGCGCTGTGCTCTTTCGAACTAGATACTGTTTATCATCATTTTTTTAATACGTTTAAAGAGGTCTACGAGTCATAAGAAAAGTTTTTCACGATAGAAGAGGTTTCGACGAATCTTTAAAAAAAATCCTCGCAGATTATATAAAGTATTATTCGGTTAAAATTTGAGCTTTTATACGCGGGTACTGTGTAGCTATGCAAACGATGTACGAAATAGGCAATGGTCGTTTAATTGCAATTACTCCGATTTCACTATTGACGTATAACTCCAGAATAAGTGTAGGCCTAAGCCCCCATCATCTTGGTAGTACCGATCGGCCTACATGCGGGTAAATGGAAGACGTCCAACAAAAGAAAGGGATAACGAGATTAGATACTTTTTTCTTAGATTAAAACGTCCACTATGGATTCATAATTTCGCTTTAATAAAAATCTTGGTATTCGATCGTTTAAAATGGAGGATGGATCAGCATCTTCAATCTTCATTCGTATTCTTAAATCATAACTCTCCTCATGCCATCAATACAAAACTTCGAAGGACAAGTTAGAGTAACAAAAAAATAAATCTCTTATCAGCATCGCAACATCAAACTTCCCAGCTATAGTTAACGCACCTTTCGCGAGGACTTTCGAACTTTTTCGCTGAGCCCATCGTAATGTGGAACCATCGCTGCCGCTATCAGAAAAACGCATCAAATCGTGCAAGATTCATTACCGAGCTAGCGAAACCCTATCAGGAACCTCATTGAACTCTCTACTTGGAGAAATTAACAATGGCTCGCAGCGTAACGTCTCTTCTATCGGATTATCTGGGAAACAAAAGGAACAACACAACAACCACCATTCGTTTGAACGTCACCCAGCACCGTGTGGTTTCGGAGTGCTACTGCCCCCAAATTGGACTAGTGAGGAGCACGACTAAGGGTTAATGGTCATCGGAAGACTAGCACGTTAAAATGAAACGACCCCCAGTCCCAGTGTCAATTTGCCTCGACTCTCTCCCAAACGACTCTCAGACACGAACAGAAACCCAAGGTTTCCTTACAGTACCTCAAGACATCGGAATTATGGATAATGATGTGAGATACGGGACTGATATGCTGGAAATAAAGTAGACAACGATGCTGGGTACATTGAGTGAGTTGCTAGCGGAGAGTCGGAGATCGTAGTGCGAGATTGCGGGTAAGGCATAGTTACGGGGCTGGTGGATTATTAGAAAACGTATATGAGGTCAGTCAGAACTTCGTCCAACTTAATATGTCTCTTGGCCCACTGAACACCCTTTCAAAAAATTGAAAAAATGGATTGTCCAGAACACTGAAGAAAACAAGGCCGCTGCTGGAAAAAGATACAGGCTACTAATTTAAATGCCCTCTTAACAGTTTTTTGCAATGTACTGTTCAATGTGTACAACGTTACTGAAAGAGCATCCTGGTTATTCAAGGTGTAAGAAAGGGTACCTAGGTTTAAAAAAAACATTTACTACTGAAAAAAAACTACTTTCACTTTTTGATTGTTAGAGGACAAGTTTTATTATCTTTCACCTATTACCCTTATAAGAAAATTTATTTCTGTACAAATAGATCTTGTGTAGAAAAATCCAGCGTTCTCTTGACATGATTTTAAAGATTCGACAGTCTCTTACTTGCCAAGCATTACCTATTATTGTAATACAGCCTGACAATACCAATCGGAACTCTAGGTTTGGGTTGTTGTTTTCAAAAATGATAAAACTTCGGCGTTAAAAAAATGCCGAAAAACTTTATTTTCTTGACAAAGATCAGCCCATCCGTCAAAGCGCCGGCCAATTACAGAAGCCATGGTCTGATCGATCTTTGGGCGACGCATTCCGGATGCTGTCTTCCAAGAGAAGAATCGCACCGGAAACGCGTCTCTCTTCGCAAAACGCCCCTTGGCCCTTTGCGAGCCGCGCTGCGCTTGGAGCCGCGTAGGGCGCTGCGCCGCCGCGCGTGTTATAGATGGTACTAATCTCGAAGTGTGATCGGCGCTCGAGCCCCACAAGCAAGCTAAGGGTGTTTTGTAGCCTCAAAAGAAGCCATCGCTCCCGTGACGTCACCATTTCCCTCATTGCGAATGTCGCGACTCCGACTATTAAAGAGACCCGTCCCGAGATTGGATCCCACATGTCAACTGCTATCTCAACTTGGACACAATTTAAATGAAATACAGTTGTTTGCGCGATTGTTTTGCCGGGTGGGTGGGAGTGTGGTACACGTGTATCGATTCAATGGGATGACCTATAACTTTATGCGAACAAGTTTGGCTGTCATCTGGAAACAGCGAAAGTCGAACTCTTGCACAATTGCGAATGCTATTCTATGGAATAATCTTGGTGCTATCTAAACAACTGGTTTGTGTAAAAAGGTTTGGCTATATAAACCGGGTCGGGTAAAAACAGTTTATACCGTTGCAATTGTATGCAGGAAACTTAAATTTGCAAATAAGAGTCTATTTTGCATGCGTAAATTGTTGGATTCGTACAATACTACCTTACAAACCTCATAAATCAGGGATTGAAGTTTTGTATACGTTTTTTTTTCAGTCTGCGCTGGCAAATACCTCCTTCAGGTTGTGGCATTTTTGTAGAGTAGGAGAATGATCCTTATCCACTTACAACCGACTGTAATCATCAACGCTTCACGACAAAAAATTGCAATGATAAGTTTGGATGGTTAACTCAAGAACGTACTCTCATGTAAATGATCTGCGAAAAAAATCGTTTCCACCAATTTTGGAAGTTTTATTTTGAAATATAGAAAACTAAAACATGTTAAATCAGAATACTGATATCTAATAGCTCAACGTAAATAGTGTCTCGGAAAAAGATTTTACCACCCTCGAAATCGTTCGAGTTTAAAGCCATAATTCTGAACTCTTTTGAAAAACGGCCATGTTTTTAGTCCAAAAAACCTATCGGCATAACTAGGGCACCAGCTTGTCCATGTTTGTAGCAATGGTTGGAGGTCAGTAATGAATCATTGAAGAATGCACATTTTCATTTTGTTCCGTGCAACATGCACCGAGAGTAACCTAAACTAACCTGCCATGATACTGCAATGTCGAGCCATGGGGAAACACACACAGAGGGGCAGAGCATTAACCGATTTATGTAACAGGCATTTACTAGTAGAACGCCTGTTCGTGATTCCTAGTCATGGTCTTGTACCTCCAAGAGAAACGGCACAGATTATTAAAAACTAAGTTCAAGCAGATAACAATGTTTCTGCGGTAACAGTATACCCTCTGAAATGTTAATGCGACAGTGTTCAGAGATTCGATTGCTAATTCTATCGTCTTACGTCTGCTCTCCTGATGCTGACAAACAAGTTTGAGCCCTCTTTGATTGCATCTGCATTGTCAGCTTCTTTTGTATCTTTCTGTTTTAGACGAGACCCTTCCTCTGGGAGTGATTACACCTGGAAACGTGGCCAGGTTCTCGATGCAGCACTTTCCCGATTTGCGTACGTCTTTGTGCCCTGCCAGCGTTTGGTTCTTTTTTCATTGGCGTCACTGAACTGATCTCTTAGGAGTCTCTCGGTGGAAAATACCCGTCTAGCATACATTAGTGTTTCTAAATAGACCTCCATTTGCGTCAATATGACGATCCGATGACATGATGACATTATCAAGATATTTATTTTATGCTAAGTGGGACTCCCCGACAAATTGCAAACTATATAAATACCAAGCACCATCAACGAGTTTATTGTGTTTTAAATTTAAAACGTTTCCGGAATGGATGCGTAATGCAACTCATTTAGTGCTTACTGTAATTTTGGAAAAATTCAAGTGAAATTCTTTACAAATATTGCCCATAGAATGACTGTACCGTACAGCTTAAATAAGAAACAATAGCCAAAAAAAGGCTGGAATCGTGAAAGATATTTTGAATAATATTCAAACCGAAGTCAAGATCGTATTTTATCCAACTAATGAAAATTGGCATACGTAAAAATGTAAAAATATCCGACAAAGTCCAAAATAGTTCTGTCGAATAAGAATGGGCCCATTCTCAGAATACCGCATCAGATACTTGTATGACAGATTGGTTTGAATCCAGGAGAAGCTATGTTATATTTAAATCAAAATATTCTACTTTACCATTTAGAGAATTTTGTGCGTATTTGGCAGTTTCATGTCTTTTGGGCATTCTACTTCAAAACGGGGGAAGAGGAGGGGATATGAGCGAGGTGGACGAGAAATACAGCCTCTAAGGTCACTGAAATCCCCTCTGATGGAATCGTATACCACCTAGTTAATTAGCTACGCCAGCTTTTATCACTGAGAGAAACAGGAAGTAGTTTCCACTACAAAATGACTCGTTGGCGTGAAATATGTCGCCTAACAGGGTACCATGTCTCCGTATATCACACCATCACCGTTTTAATAGTAGGGGACCCAATGTGTAAGATGCTTCTGTGATAAGGGAAGGTAGTGTACCTCTCGCCAAGGGATGAGATGGGTATCCCCGTCGTAACATAAGGTGTCGTTTATTGGGCGGGATACTTATCGGAGAATGCTTCATAAAATATCCTAATAGTGCTTTTAATGAGACTCCACTAAAGTGAATATACTCGAAGAATATGAATAGATACTCTTCCTACGTAAACAAAAATTTCAATACATTCTTTTTAACAGGGCTGGAAACGTTAACGAAATTCATTATTTTCGTTCATGTGCTTTTCTTCAATTTCTTCAAAAAGGGTGCAAGATGCGACAAAAATGCTATGGATCATTTTTGTATATTTTGCCGAGATCTATAAAAGTGTTAAACAGTTTTTGACATATTACTTTTCCTTCAGAAGATAATTTCAAAATACTGGTGAGATTGAATTTCGTTCTTAAAATGTGG
>Ga0058701_10000484_pt1 | contig 27668 bp, 15 predicted proteins | sample AgamicOrMae_FD_97039 | JGI IMG/M metagenome (GOLD analysis project Ga0058701, IMG submission 97039) | Agave microbial communities from Guanajuato, Mexico - Or.Ma.e | ecosystem: Host-associated > Plants > Phyllosphere > Phylloplane/Leaf | place: Guanajuato, Mexico | collected 2012-06-04 | reverse complement strand
ACGGCAGCTTGTCGGACTAGGCGATCTGAGCGCTGTCATTGTAGACCCCCTGCCCGACCACAGCCTTCGCTGCCCGCCTATCGGACACCCGACAAAATTGGCGCCAATTTCAAACTTTGAACAAATTCCTCGTGTCCCCGAATGGCGCGTGCAACGTCAAGCTTGTTGTTTCATGGCATATTAGGCTCCATTATTATTATTCTTCTAATAGCCATTCCATCTGATTAGTTTGACAACTCTATACCAGTGGTCCAACTGCACCCATTTTGAGTAACTATCAGGCTCCATATTGTAAAGCTTGGTGTATGCGAAGTGATAACCGTTCATCATTTACAAGTCGGTTGAAATGTCTGGTGATCAGGCCGATACTAGTGCTGAAATCTACCGGTTGAGTTTTGACGTGGCTACTCTCCTCACAAAGACACTTACACCTGATGGAGTTACAAGAAAAGCCGCCGAGGAGGAACTTGTCAAACTAGAAACATCAAGCAAGCTCTACGGTCTGGCAACATTGTACTTAACTCGACGCGATGATCTAAGCAGCGAAGTTCACATAGCGTCCGCCATAGCCTTCAAGAATTTTATCCGCCGTAACTGGCGCTATGACCCAAACGATGAGACTAACGATCAGGTTGATAAAATCGACCCTGAGCAACGAGGGCTAATCAAGCAGCACATAATCGAATTTATGCTCAGGTCACCCAGTGATGTACAACGTCAGCTAAGTGAGGCGGTCGCTATAATTGGTCTCTGTGATTTCCCTGACAAATGGCCTTCTCTTATCGTCGAATTGGAAAAATTCCTAGGCTCTGGTTTTGACCAAAACTTCAACACTCTCAAAGGCATCCTACACACGGCACACTCGATCTTTCGTCGTTATCGCCATGAATTGCCGTCGAACAAACTGTGGTCAGAGATCAAGCTCGTTGCAACGCATTTTGGCCAGCCTCTTACAGATAGATTCAAAGAACTCAATTTAGCATGCAAAAACTTGGCTCACCAGCCAAAAGACCTTGTCCCTGTCTATCAGTCACTGCTGTTGTGCGCCAAGATATATCACAGCTTAATCACCCAAGACTTGCCTGAGTTCTTTGAAGATAGGCTCGCCGATTGGATACCAAATTTCGTAGAACTATTGAAAACAGAAATACAATCGCCCGTCGATCCTCAGACCTCTGACGATCTAGGTTCCAGCATCTGCGAGCTTAAGTCAGAGATATGTGAGATCGCCGGTCTATTCGTACAGAGATATTCGGACGCGGAGAACTTCAAAGAGTTTACCCAGAAATTCGCTGAGAATATCTGGAACCTGCTCGTCACAACAGACTTGAATATAAAGTACGACGGTCTTGTCAGCGATGCGATAAGGTATTTGGTCATAGTTGCCGAACGTCCTGAGACTAGAACTATGTTTCAAGACCCGAATGTGCTCAACTTATTATGCCAAAATGTGATCATACCCAACCTTACGATGCGAGACATTGACGAGGAAATGTTTGAGGATGATCCCGAGGAGTATGTCAAGAGAGACATAGAGGGTTCAGACGTCGACACGAGACGTCGTGCTGCTTGCGACTTGGTGCAAGTATTATGCAAGTTCCAGGAGGCACAACTCATTGAGATATTCGGCAGCTACATTCAGAATATGATGAAAAAGTATGAAGAGAGTCGTGTCGAAGGCTGGAAATTCAAGGACTTGGCCATTTTCTCGTATTCAGCCATGGCAATCAAGGGATCTACCCGACAACACGGAACTGTGTCTATATCCCAACACGTAGACGTGGTGAAATTTTTCGATGAAAACATTGCCCATGAGTTGACCAATGAATCACAAGCTCTCGGAGCGAATGTCCTTAAAGCCGACGCTTTGAGATATGTCGCCACCTTTAGAAATTATATCCCATTAGAAAAGATGATCATGCATCTCCCACTCATAGTCAAGCATGTTACATCAAGCAATGTAGTAGTGAGAACTTACGCTTCAATAACACTCGAAAAGCTACTGACAATTCGAGATCCAAAACAACCACAGGTTACAGCCTTCAAACCAGAACAATTCGAACCTTTCCTGGCAGATTTGATCAAGACACTGTTCGACGCTCTCGAGCTACCGGAATCCCCTGAGAATGAGCATATCATGAAGGCAATCATGAGATTGTTCAGCTTCTCCAAGTCAAATCTTTTAGTGCAGTTCTTGCCTGTGGTGGTACCTAAACTTACTCACAAATTAGGTGTGGTTGCTCGCAATCCCACTAAGCCGTACTTTAATCACTTCTTATTTGAGACACTCGCACTAACTATCCGAAGTGCCTGCTCTCAAGAGAATCCCTCCATGCGATCAGAGTTTGAAGGCGTCCTGTTCAACATATTGGAAGTTGTATTGGCGCAAGATGTACAAGAGTTTACACCCTACGTTCTCCAGCTGTTAAATCTAGTGCTTGGGTCTCATAGTGTTGGAACACCTTCAGAGAGATTTGTCAAGCTATTCCATGACCTATTATCACCTGTTCATTGGGAGAAGCAGGCGAATGTTCGTCCCCTGACGGAGCTTATGCAGACATTTGTTCAAAAGATAGGGCAAAGAATAATTGCGGATGGAAAGTTAGATCCACTCTTGGGAGTGTTTCAAAAATTGATCTCCTCCAAGGCAACAGACCACGAGGGACTGGCCCTGTTGCAGACTATGATGATGCATCTACCGGCTGCTGATTTCGATGCAAAAATCAAAGGAATTCTTATATTGATCTTCCAAAGATTGACAGGCTCAAAGACTGCAAAATTTGTTAGACACACTCTCGAGTTTTTCTCGTTGTATGCTTTCATCAAGGGTGCCGATTCGCTTGCAATGTCGGTCAACCAGTTGCAAGATAACATTTTCGGAATGGTGATCGAGAAGCTTTATATTGCCGAAGTGAAAAAGGTCGGGGGTAACATTGAAAGGAGAATTTGTGTTTGTGGAATCATCAAGATATTATCGCAATTGCCTCTCATTGATAATGGGGCATACAACCACCTGTGGGCCCCGCTTCTAGTGGTTCTCATGGAGATGTTTGAGCTGCCGCAAGAGCCATCGGCAGATGATGAGGACCATTTTCTAGATATCTCAGACTCTCTTGATTTTCAAGCACATTATTCGAAGCTGAATTATGCCAGCAAGAAGCGGGACGATCCAACGAGAGAAGTTGGTGATCTTAAATCGTTATTAGCGGTGTCATTAGCTAATCTTTCCACAAAGTTCCCCGGTTTTGTGCCCAAAACTTTACAAGAAAATTTGAATCAAAACGCAATGAACTGTTTGATGAACTACTGTATGGCTGCAAACGTGACTATCGCTTGAATCTAGGAAAAGAGAAATAAAAGTTGATATTTACATCTTCTAGTTTATCGGGCACTGATAAAAATGTCGACGGTTTCGTACACGTACAGTCTTCTATTCACCACAAAATGGCTCAGCTCTAGGGTCAATTCAGGGCCGGAACGAACTGTTTCTACCTCACTATACACTCGAGTTGTCTGTGATAACAAAGACTGATTGAATCATCGAGTAGCTGGTCTACGACCAAAGGTAATAGATAGGTGCCTTGAAGGGGTCTAATATTGAGGTTGAAAGACTGTCAGCGGAGACCAGTCGCCCAATCTGCGTATTTACTTGCTTTCGGTCTCATCAGAATACCAGGAGACGCGAATGCATTTAAGACACGTCTTGCTTTCTGACCTACGGAAGACTGCTTTGAGACACGAACGTTTTGTGACCTATGGGAAAGAGACTGTGATCTGCATCAATATTTAAAGCCTTGGGAATCCTATAATGAGGCCCCGGAAGAGCTGACCCAACATAGTCAGAGTGTCTTGATAGTTTTGTAGACGCTGACTCGATCATCGAAATAAATCATGGTATGGGATGAGGAATTTTCATTATTGCCAATCGAAGCAGTTCCTAATAAGAGCATTTCATCAAGGAGTGGGATTGTCTACTCAGGCTCGTTCTGAACAACCTTTCACGTTCAAGGAGAGTGGAACCAATCGCTCTAAGGGGCACCGGAAGTTTTCCTCAATTGCGATGGAATATAATAAGCTCAAAATTGGTGAAACTCAGTCCCAGAGGATCCTCTAGACTTCTAAAGAAGTTTGGCGCAGAAGAGAAAACAGTAGGGAACGGCCATGGAATTGAGACATGAAGGTACCATCCATGAAACGTGAAGTCTCCGAGACAGCCACCTCCTGGTCTTCGAGGCTCTCACGCTCTCATTTGGGTGGTCCCAGCTACTTTCGAGCCCATTGAGTAAGACACAGGTTGAGGCTGAGTGATGAGTAAGTGGAGGGTTGACGATTGGACCGAGCCTCTGAGTCATGTTCCTCTCTGATCAACCGCCTCATCGCAGTTGATTTCGCCAGAGGATAAGAAGCGAGTAGAGCACATGATGACTGTATCATCGAACTTGTTTGTCTGCCTTCCGACTGGCTCTACTTTTCCAAAAGAGGGTGAATTTCACCAAAATGCCCACCCTGTGGTATGCTAAAATGCTGGTATGCTAAAAAGAGCATACTAGCATCTTTGACAGTAACCCGTTCTTTCCACCGTAGAATCATGCCTCTGTAATCGCAATATCTGTCTGAATTTGCGATAATCTAAGCCCAGAATGGACTGCGCCACCAATCAATCAAACGACAAGTGGTGGAAGATAAACTCACAGGAGTTCAAACTCTGGTGCGCCCAGACTGGCTGTCTGCTCAACTGCAGCTATTCAAAGTCTTTCTCGCGCTAGCAACACTTGTTGATTGTCACCTGTGGCCGACTTGTGAGTCATCGAGAGAATCGCAACAGAGTGAAAAATCGATAAATAGAGCGACAAGGGTTGAGCCTATACTTCATTGCACTAACCACAGCAAAGAACAACAACAATGAGAAACCCTGTGTGTCAGTCGAAAGGCTAATAATAACCCCAGCCGCAAATTACTGTCCAAGTTCCTCCGGAAGTTCTCCAGACTTTTCGCATCTATGAGTTCGTCATCGTCCACGAACATGACTCATGACTTCTAGCTCCAAGCCGGTTAATGGTTTTTTAGGTGCGAAACCATCTTTCACTCTTTCATATCACCTGTCTCCATCTTTTTGGGTGAAATGATGGGCATCACACAGTGAATCTTACTCAGCCATCCCACCAATCTTTTTCAGCTTCCCTGTTACGCCCCCGTAAATCTCTGATCAGTTCGACGCACTTACTAGTAGGACTACTTACAGGATTAGCACATCGGAAAGTGGCCTCTCTCCTTATTCAAATGGATTATCTGTCATCACTGTAAGGAGATAATAACCATAAGTGTCTGGCCACAGCGAATTTCACTCAACTGGGCATAGACCTAGAGTATCGTTCGTCATTCTAACAAAGAATCCTTTCCCTCATTGTTGAAGGACAAAATCGATCTTCCGTGCATTTGATCACGCTACAGTAGATTAACCGGCACAACTGATAACGGGCCAAGAATCAAATAGCGCCATAAACATGAACTGCGTAGCAAAACAAAATGCGCGTGGACCACACGCGGATTAGAATTTGCAGGATAATTTGTATAGCCTGCAGATAATCAATATGATTTCTATATTAATTATTACGATCCAACATTAGAAATGGATCAAAGAGAAAGACAACGCACACAATTGGAGTGCCTCTATGATATGTTTAGAGATAAGGTCGAGGAGGATGTAATTTATATGGTATATACCGAGAATGAAGGAAGGATAGAGCCGACGATTGATCAGCTGATCTCTATTTCTGCTTGTTCCCTAACAGGTTATTACTTCGATCCAACGAATCCTTCGCCAAATCACTCACCGGTGCCGTCAGGACAAAGCAAGAAGTCGCCTAGTTCCATAGAAGATGCCCCACCGACAACCGAAACAGCAAAGACATCGTTGCATCGTGATGAGGATGAGTTCAAGCTCGTCAGGAGGGGTAAGCGATCAACCTGTAAACATAAGAAAAAGTGCAAGGCTGTAGCAAATGTTAGCCCAATCGGACGCAGTGAGAGTGTGAAAAAGCCACAACAGGCCGCGAATGTTTTTGATGCTAGCTCTAGTGTGGGGACCAGTGACAATAATGAGCTGGAGTCCATCGATGACGACGAAATTCTCATGGAGGATGAAGAGGGTGAAGATGAGGGCGATGGTTCTAGTTTGACTGAAAAGATCCAAAATATCCAAACCTCGATTGAAAATTTACTCATAGAAAAGGGGACTTGCCATGAGAAGGCTTCGCATTATCTCAGTAAGAAAATGTTCGCTGTAACTAGTTATTACTCCGAACTAGCTAGTCAATACGGACGATCTGTCGAGGCCAAGACAGGAAAACTAGTGGACTTATTGTTGATGAAAAGTGATAATGCCACAGAGATTGATTTACACGGTTTGAATCCTATTCAGGCAAAGTTGGTTGTGTCCAAGTTGTTGGGTGATCGCCTGGATAAGCTATGTATTGATAAAGATGGTAAAGTTAGCGTTGATATAATCACTGGTTGGGGAAAGCACACAGTCTCGGAAGGCAATCACAGGATAAGGCCGACCATTGTTGCCTTATTACGTGAGAAAGGGTACGAGTATTACCATCTCAACAAAGGGGCGTTACGTGTAACATTGCGTCGATGATATGAAGCCTTTTGAGACATATGTGCACTTTGCATCACCTAGAAATCAGACACACGACCCTTTCGCTCCCAATCGCCAAAACGAGTTGGCTCTGGCCCCGTTGGACCACCCATCTCGCCTGTTTTAGGATTTTTACCCTCTGGAAAAGGCGGGTATGGGGTTTGTAAAGGTTTTTCCGGTTCACCCTCTCGCTTCACACTGCGCTCTTTAATTCCAAACGATGTGTTAGGATAATAAAAAGATTTTAGATCATTTGTGTCTTTAGACATGTGCCTAGAATTTGCTACCGTTCCTTTAGATGTTGATAATGCATATCTTGTGAAATTTCTGCTAAGATTTAGATGAGTAAGAGATTGCATATTTTGTGGTGGTACGTGTAGAATCATATGAGAATGCCCTGTTGAAGGATATGAATCCAAGGGTCTCTAGCCGCGGCAAAGATCCCCAATCATTCAGTTAGTCTTACTATCTTACAGAGATTAACATTTTGAGAAATAATATTAGCAATTTTTTGATCCTCACGACTGATCTTCGTGAGGCAAAACGTTTTTCAAGCTCAAAGGAGTGGGCATCAGGCTGGGACGTGACGGGGCAGACCGAATCCACGCACTGATTCGCGATAGGGTTGCGTGCTCGGCCCGCCACCAAGCACAAGTCTGCGTACAGACCGAATCTCTGCACCAGGATGTGTTGGACGATATCTGTAAAGTCGAGTGTCCTGCTGGCTGGGTCCAACTTTCACGTATTGTGAAACGGCAAGCTTGACAGGAGAGAGATTCCATCAAATCGGTATGTGCTACAGTTTAGGTAAATCAAGTTTTCAACATGGAAACATGATGTTTCGTGCTAGCCGCCTCGTTCCACGGAAACCGATCGGTAGCGGTTCAGCACCGATAATCAAGCGGTCGTTCGGTACTAAAGTTCTGGCTCATGAGGGCCAGAAACTGTTATTGGTTGCCAGAATTGGACACAGAGCTCGATCGATGGTGGTGGACCATGGAATATGGGGGACCTACGCGACTAGCGAGAGAATGTAGAAAACAACCTTCGATCGCAACTTCGCAATTGGAGGAACGGCGAGCTAGATGCAGCAGAGAGAGGCACCATGAGACGAAATGCGAGTCCGCCCAGGAGTAACAAGTGTAAGTTGGGTCAAGTTTCGCGCTGACATCTGGATCTCAAGTATCGATAAGTGTGATGAAGGCATCTGGACGACGGGAATTAGCTACCGCGCACGAGGACAAGTTGAGGCACTTTCACGTTTAATCGATGTTTTCAGGAAGACTATACGAAGCAGACCAGCGCTAATCCCTTCTGGACAGTGCAAGTGCCGGCCCCTCTGTCACCCGTCTGTTTTGCAGACACTCAATCTGTTGATTGTGCCTCCAGAATTTAGCCCCCGGATGAGCCTTCCGCGGCAATACTCCATTTTGGGTGGCTCCAGGAGCGGGGTTCCTAGTGGTGAGTCTGTGTTGTTGCGCATTGCGCAGAGTGAACGCATTCTAGATCTTTCGATGCACAAAGTCGCCGTATAAATTGCCCGCTATCTCGAGTCATTGTGTTTTGCTACTTCAACAGTGCAAAACAAAACGTAAACATTGCCGCTCGCGCGCCACCCGCCTCTCCTCCCTTAGGCCACATCAGTTTAGCGCGCTCCTTAGCTTGCCGAGTGCGTCCGCACTCAGTCCAAGAAGTGCCCACTAGATAATCAAGTGATAAGTCAATCCATTCCAAATCAAGTCCACCTAGAGCCTTCCAAAATGAGTGTCCCCGATTTGGGGCTGCCACCTGATTCCCTGGAGGGTAAGTTCGGCCCAGTGCCCATCACAGGCCTACCGACTGCTTCAGTAACTACCGACAAGCTGATCAACATCAAGTTGATGGGCAACACCCAACTGGCCAGACTCAAGATCCAACCACGAACTTATCAAGCGGAACTTTCTGAGTTAGCACAGCAAGAGAATGTGGTGATATTCCTCGGAACTGGACTTGGTAAGACATTCATAACTGTGATTGTGATGACTTCGCCTGTGATTGCATCCCAGATTGAGAGCGGCCGCAAAGTGATCTTCTTGGCTCCAACTCAGGATCTCGTCCAACAGCAAGCGGAATACATTTCCCGAAGAGTGCCATACAAAGTTCGTGTCTATTGTGGTAGAACTTGCGCCACCGGCAAGCACATCGACAAATGGAAGGACGAAGATTGGCAAGAGCAAATGAGGGAGATACAAATTTTCTGCATGACGCCTCAGATATTCACCAATGCCGTTGTGCCTTCCTATCTTCACTGGACCGATTTTTGCGCCGTCATATTCGACGAATGCCACCATGCGCATTCTATGAAGGGCGACTCTGGACACCCCTACAGCAAGGCTCTGGACCATTATAAACATTTCTACAGTGATCCCGACAAAGGGCCCAAGCCACGACTTATAGGTCTGACTGCCTCGCTTCTGAACAACATGTCACTGGATATGATGAAATTGAGAGGTGCAATCACTGCACTGGAGCACAAGATCCAGGGCCGATGCGTAACCTCAGCGACTTTAATCGACAAGAAACCAGTGATGCTTGTGCACACTTACCAGGATAATCAATTGGATGCTAAAAATGACATTCTCATCGAGCTGTTCCAATTGTATGCCAAACAAATGAAAGATGCCCTCGGCTTGTCGAGCAAGAGAAATTTCAGTTTGCTCGAATTCGGCCTCGAACCCATGAACGCTTCAGAGAGAGACTTTCTATCCTATCACGAGCGTCTCAATTTGGCTTGCAGTGGTGTTTCCCTGAAACCCAGGGGCTTCTACAAGATTCTCAACCAACTGGCCAAGGTTTATCAGTCAAGCGGACTATGGACACTGTCTAACATCCTCTACTGTCTGACCACTGCTCTGGACAAGCACGAGAACAACAAATGCGTACCGGAAACCATCAAGCCTCTATATAATGCCTTCAGCTCACTCTTGAGAGAGTTCTTGAGCTCAATCAACAATTTTTTTGAGCCAAACTGGAGAGATCTGCTCCTGGAACATGCACAACCAAAGGCACTTGCCCTTCTAGATGCCCTGAAGAAGGAGTACGATCGAGTGCTCTCTTGCGATGAGGAGAAATCCACCTTCAGTTGCATAATCTTCGTCCAGAGCAGAGTGGAGGTGTTCGCTTTGAATAATTGGCTCAATCATTTGAGCACCAATGTGGCTGAGTACAGTTTTCTCAAGGTGAACTATGCCATTGGTCTGGCAGCCACTCATGCCTCCAAGTGGTCCTGCATTACGAAACGCAAGTCCACAGAGCAGAGGGCCATGTTGGATCGTTTTCGTCAGAACCAACTCAACGTGATAGTGACCACTTCAGTGCTCGAGGAGGGCATCGATCTGCCCGTTTGCTCCACTGTCATACGTTTCGATCCGGCGAGAAATTTCCGGGTTTACGTCCAATCGAGAGGTAGGGCGAGGCAGATTGCATCCACCTATCTGGCGCTCACCAGTCTCAGCGAAGAGGGCCGAGTGAGAAAGAATTTGGTGGACTTTGATCGATTTGAAACACAGTTACGATTGACTCTCCAGCCTAACGATATAGCTCTGGACGAGCAACGCTTCCCAAGACAATCGGGCGCTCGCAAACAGAAGCCAAAACAGGCCGGCCCTGAGTCTCTGTATGAGGATGAACATTTCGAGGCGCCCGGAATTTTCATAGACTCTTGCACAGGTGCCGTAATTTTGCATCTCTATTGTTCCAGATTGTCCAAAAGGTATCCCTTTTCGGAGGGGATCAGGTACAGACGGACCCAGCCAACTGAGGAAACCTTCCAGACCATCATCTGCTTGCCCTATGGATGTCCACTGAAAGAGGAGATAGTTGGCAACGTGAAAGCGACCATCGATTTGGCCAATAGATCGGCCATCATTCACACCCTGAGGGCTTTGTACGAATTTGGCGAATTAGATGAGAAAGGAAGACCAATCAGGATCACAGAGGAACGACTTGATCAAATGTTGGAGGAGTACAACCTGAAGCCTGACATGAGCCCCATAGATCATCCTCTGGGGGGCAGACTGGTGTCCAAAGATGGGAGAGAATACTACGAGATCCCCTGGAGAGCTCTCAACTATTTTTGTCCACTTTCGAGAGCGTTCACACAGAGAACCTACAAGTTTTTCACCATTCGATTTCAGTTTCCGGCTGGAAGTCAGTTCAGACGTGATACGGAGAAGTATTTCCTCACGACAAAGTTTGGGATCATCGTTAGCGATTCGCAGAATGTTGACCGATGGCCCAAGAAGCTCTATGGGCATTACGCGGAATTCGACGTCCATTACGAGCTGAAAGACGAGAAATACACTCTGGCAGAATATGCCGATCATGATGAGTTGCTAAATTATACTCTGAGAATCATTCAAGACATCTGGTCAGTGGGCCGCTTGAGAAAGGACGAGTTCAAGAGTCGCTGTGCCTTCTATTTGGTGCCCCTCACGCCAGACGGTTCCATTGACTCGGACAGTCTGAGACGCTCGTCCAGGGCCAGACATGTAGCCGGAGACGGATTGTCCTATGCCCACTTGCAGGAGGGTTCCGTGGTGAAGTTGTCGCCCATGATAACCAATCCTCGTGACCGGTCCAAGATCTTCGTCGTCCATCGTGTGCACGACACCATGAACGCCAACTCGGCCATTCCTGGCGCGAGGGGCCTCACGTTTGTCCAGCATGCTTGGGAGGCTCATCGCATCTCCATACAGAACCTCCGGCAACGAGTTGTCGAAGTGACTCCCATTTCGGCACAGGTGGCCAGATATTCCAAGGCCAAGAATGTGAAACCGATGAAAACGACGCAAAACCTGTTCTATCTTGAACAATTCATCGACCCGATCGACCACGAGGCCTCGCGCGTCTTCCAAGCCTTCAACCTGCCGCCGATCGTCTACCGCATCTATTTGACCACCTTGTGCTCGGAACTCGACGAGGAGTTCCAGAGGAACAGGCGCGGCACAATCGTCTCGCCACCTGTTGATCCCCTGGCGGAAGGTGATTCTCGGGATCAGGCTGCTTCCGGACAACAAGACGAGCACGAGGAAATAGCTACAGAGAACGTTCCCGGCGAGGAGGAGGAGGATGAGGCAGAGGATGAGGAATTGGGGAGCGACTACGACGAAGACGAGGAGGACTACTACCCGACGTCGATTGATTCGAGTGACGAAGAGAGAAGCGACCAGGAGGACTTTCCAGATCTGGCGGCTGCAGGCGACGACAATGGCACCTACTTGGAGGAGTGGAACAAGCACCTGACGAACAACAACATTGGAGAGCCCCTGGTCATAAAGCGAGACTCGTCCAACCATTCTCAGAAGTACATCAACACTGACCCAAGATTCTTCCGAGCCTTTGGCCAACTCAGAGCCAAAACTGAGGACGTTTCCAATGTCATCGTTGAGGGACTGCGCTCCTTCTCGAGGGGCCTCTTGGGCGACATAGCGTTCGACGGCGAGGCTGGCCCCTTGGGCAGAGAGGGGCCCGTGTCCGATCACCAGATATTGGCTCCCATTCGCTTTGACACGGCGGAGCCAATTTGCGGCTCCTCATCGCGCTCCTTTGGATTGCTTGAGGCCCTAACTCAGCGCAGAGCCACTGAGGAGTTCAACCTAGAGACTCTGGAAAATGTTGGAGACTCTTTTCTGAAATACATGATGAGCGTGGTTCTGTTCAATATATTCAAGGGCAGAGACGAGGGCCATATGACCAGTGCCCGAATGAGACTTTTAAGCAACCACCACTTTTGTCACTTGGCTCGTAGGCACAAATTGGGCTCTTACGCAGTCTCGCACAGGTTCGATCCCAAACTGGTCGCCTCAATGCTTGGCTCGTCGGAAAACTTGGACATCTGCAACATCCTCAAGCCCAAGGATCTGGCCGATACTTTTGAATCGCTGATTGGAGCCTACCTAGTCTACTGTGGCCAGTACGAAGCCCTGTTGGCGGCCGACTGGCTGGGCTTGAAGATAGTATCGGACAAGTTGTTCAAGGAGTTCACGAGCACGGCTGTACAATTTATAGCTCCGCCAAGTTCGTCATCCAAAGAGTTGAATCCGGAATTGTTTGAGCAAAACCGAAAGAGACTCACCAAGTTTGAGGAAATCTTGGGCTATCATTTTAAGGATGCAGCGTTTCTTATTCAGGCCGTAACTCATGGATCAATGACGACAAAGTGCACTGAATCGTACGAGAGACTCGAGTTCCTAGGCGACTCCATATTGGATTATCTAGTCACAGCAACTCTATTCCATCACGGCTACTCTGATCCTGGACAACTGACGCAAAGTCGCTCGGCGCTAGTGAACAACTGCACCTTTGCAAAACTAGCGGTCAAATATCGTTTCGACTTGTTCATCTTACATTGTCAACCAGAAATACTGCGACTCTTGAATCTGATCAGTACTCGCTCTGAAGAAGACGACGACAAAGAGGTGACCTTCTTGGACGAGCTTGAATTCGATAACATAACCAAACTTTTGGCCGACATTTGGGAGGCAGTGGCCGGTGCCATATATCTTGACTCAGGATGCTCTTTGGACGCTGTTTGGAGTGTTTATTATCCAATGATGAAGGAATCAATCGATAAGGAAACGAGCAATCCTACGAAGAACATGATCGCTCAAGTGTTTGAGAAATATCCCGGAAGGGTTAAATTTGAGTACTCTCGCGCCGAGGTGAAAGGAGATATAGAGATGTTCACTGTGGCTACATGCATCATTGAAGGTGCAGGCCGTTACGAGGGTTTAGGAAAGTCCAAAGCCACCGCCAAGGTAAGAGCAGCCGAGGAGGCTATGCGTTCTGCTCCCCCATTGCCTCCACTCAGAGGCAACAGCATGAGAGGTCGGGGCGCATCCAGAGGAAGGGGCGGCCGCTCTTATGGTCGCGGCGGGCCCGGACAGTTTGGACCTCGAGGCGGCCGAGGCGGCCGAGGTGGTCGAGGAGGTCGAGGTGGTCGAGGTGGTCCTCGACCGGAGTGGCAGCGGCGAGGATAGATCTATCCAAATTAGCCTTGTCGCATTTCGAAATCGAGCTGCGCTCTCGAACGTGAAGAGAACCGAGTTCATATCGACCAGTCATATAAGCAGCACAACGACCCCATGAACGGGTGATAATTTCAGTCAAAAGCTGAGCCTTGTTCTCAGATGTAACTTCTCTGTCAAGCAACACTGCTATTAAGATTAAAGTTTTTAACTATTTCGTTGCGATCCCATTTTTCTTCGGATCGTCCGTTTTACACGCTGGATACAACATACACTCACTATCGTGAATCACTTGACAGCAACCAGGCCCCTAGGCGCAAACTAGAGTACTGTAAGAGGGCCCGATTCTTGCAAGAAGCGACAATCGCATGACGCTTCTTGGTGCTCATCAGTGCTCAGTTATGGCCCACTGAACTACTCACTGAGTCAGATGAGTCTAGATGGAAGCGAGTCAGTGATGAAAAGAGAAAAGATACCAATCTGCATGTATGTGAGGAATTTATTGCTATCGAGGACAATCATTATCACACTGGCCTCCTATAGACTGAGGTGAAACGTAGAGGTGGAATTCTTGCTTGACTTAGTTCGCAACAAGCGTCCCTATTGATTAGAGGCATGACACACATGCCGGCTAAACAGAGCAAGAGAACGATGTTGACTGATATGATCAATCCCGGCGTGCGGGTAATCCGATTCCAGAGCGACCTAAAGATTGAGCCCCGAGGAGAAGGGTCGGTCTTCTTCTGGATATCATCCGGCGATTCTTTCTCCTCGATGAACTCGCCAGTGAACAGGTTGCCCTTGGCCAGCTGTATTCTTGCTTCAACTACGGGCCCAAAACCGTCGGCGGAGGTGAGAACTTGCCTGTTGGTTTGCTTTTTTCTCTTGTGTCTGTTGGGTTTGTTTTTTCTCTTGAAAACTTTCAACTCTTTCGCAACTCTTGGAACTAGAGGCTCTTCAACAGTCTTCGCTTCATCTTCCAGCTCGTCCGTGTCGTCTTCTTCTCTGCCACCAAGCTCATCAGTTTTCTCATCATCACTCTCGGTCTTCGGTCCTAGTCTTTGCTGCTGTTGCTGCCTCTGTCGTTCCTCACTTTCCGTTGGCTTCTCCTCAACTTCGGCAAGACACTCTTCACTCTCTGTGGGTGGCTCCTCGCTCTCAGGTGGCTCCTCGCTCTCAGCCAGCTCCTCTTCCTGGATCCTCAACGATCCAGAGGAACAGTAGGAGGACAGATTGTCGGAGAAGTTTTCCGACAGCAAACTGGCGGCCACAGAAATTGGGGTGCTCCCATTGTGTTGCTTGAGCTGGAAGTAGAGGATGACGCTCCAGCAGAGACCGAGGATAACGTTCGATTTTCCGCTCACAATGTCCATTGGGTTCGAGTTGACCAGTTTCATGCCCAGCTGGTGGCGCATGAAATCGATGGCAATGGAAACGTTGGACAAGTGTTTTAGGCGCGACGAGGGCGAGACGAAGAAGCGATAAATGTAGGACCTTTGGTCGCGTTTGAGTTCCTCGTAGTGCATGAGAAGTTTCTCGTCGTGCGTCAAATGGGCCAATAGGCCAACCAGCTTGATGCCATCCTGCAACTCTTCCACCAGATCGCCACCTATTAGGCCCGGAACATAGTGGTTGATCCAGGCGGTGAACAGGCGTTTCTGGGTTTCCACTTGGTTCTCCTTGATGTTGCCGATGTGTTTCTCGAAGTGCTCCATCGAGCAAACCTTGAGGCCGTCCTCGATCTTGGTGCTCTCGGAGGCCGGCGAGTGGAAGGGCACGGGCGACTCGGCCAGCCGGCTGCTCACATTGGACCTGCTGCCCTCCGAGCGGAGCCGCCGCCGAAGACCTCCTCTAGGCGAGCTCGGCACCGAAAAGGGGTGCCAGCTTTCGTTGTGCGGCTCGTCGGCCGAGCTGCCACAGTTTGGCTGCCGACTTTGCTGCCCTCCCTTCGCCGTCTGGCCACTGGTGAGGCCAATGTCGCTTCTGGTGTGCCTGCCGGGCCGACCGGAGGCCATGGAGTGGTTGTTGTAGTCGTAGGTCGAGGTGTAGCTGAGGGCTGTTTGGCGCCCACTTAGCGAGCGCACCATTCCACTGGTGCTGCTCGAGGTGGGCGCCTCCGAGCTGAGCTCCTGGTCGTCCTGGAACTCAACTCGGCTCAGGACTATCTCTGGCGTTGCCAGAAGGCGCGTCGTGGTGGCCAAACTGGCCGTCGGACTGGCCGCGGTTGAACGCGGCGAGCCCACCCGACCACTGTCCGCGCCCACAGATTCGAGCGAACAGATGGAGCTCGCGTGGGCGCGGCCGAAGTCGGGCTCCAGCGACTCGCACGCTGAGCCGGCCCGCCCGATCGGGCCCGACGCGCGCTTGGCTCTGCGGCGCCCGCCTCCAAGCCGGCTCCATGAGCGCGCCAGAAATGACCTAGTGTCTCGGTGCTCGGCCTGGTTCTCGGCCAACAGAGTCGCCGAGCCGCCCGTCTCGCTCGTGGGCTGATCTTGGCACAAACTGGACAGGGAGGACACACTGGATGCGCTCGAGAAGAGCCTCTTGCCGGGCGAGAGCAGCCGCTTGTAGGTCGAGACTGCTGAGTGGCCGTCTTGCCGTTTCTTGTGTCGCTTCGTATCACTGCTGCCTCCCAATCTGCTGCTGGGACTCTCCCCTCCACTCAGACCTATGCCGCTCTCCTGGGCGGGCTCGGTGGGCGACTCGCTCGTGGCCACACACTGCGACCGTCGATCTTGGCCGCCCATTGGAGACGATCCTCCTCTGGCCCATTCTGTGCTTGAGCTTGGTTTCATTGCTCGCTCGTCCACCTCTGCAGCTGAAACACTCTCGCCCAGCCCACTCGGCTGCTGTCCATCACTTGGGGCCTCCGATTGGGCCCGTCGCTGCACTTCTCTCGGCGCTTTCTGCTCCTTCCTCTGCCTCAGCCAGCCTATGGGGTCGCGAGCCGCCTCTTGAGTGTTGGCCAGCTCCCTGACGACTGAAGACTCTTCCTGGTTTGCTTGTGCGTTTGTCTTCGACTGGGCGGCCAGCCGGTCGGCGAGATCTTCACTTGTGGTCGAATGGGCGGCGAGCAAGTTGCGGAAAGTGGGCGACTGTTTCTCCTCGTCGCGCTGGGGCTGCGCCTCTGCCGAGGGGCCGTCCTTGGCAAGCTTTGCTCTCTGCCGGCTCAGCGCCAGGCCCACTGAGGCCAGACTGCTTCGGGCCCGACGCAGACCTGCGCCCGCACGTCCGCCGGCCGAGGGCTCGTCTTCGTGTGTGGGACTTGGGGCGCCGACGCTTAGCCGTCCCCGCTCGTCTGCAGTGTTTGCATCTCCTCGATTCGAGCCGCCCCTCATGAGGCTCCGGGGCTGAGTGCTAGTTGTGAGAGCTGTTGCTGCTGCTTCCTGACGCTGAGCTTGGTGCGTGCACGGCTGTGCCAAACAATTGCACAGACACAGACGCTTCAAAAAGGGATAAGAGTCGTCCTTGGGCGGCCGCTGCTTGTTGCTCGCCGTGTGGCCCCCATCGCTCTCAATGCAACTCTTCGCCGCCTCTTGCTCCTTCCCATTAATCTGCCTCCTCTCTCTGCCCATTTTTCTCCCACCCATCCAGCTCGAGTTATTCTCCTTCTTCTCCTCAGAAACTCCCCTGCCGCCCACCTTCAGCTCGATGTGGCCAGGCAAGTACTGCAACGCTGCCAGGGACGGAACACTGACTTTGGCCAAATCTTTGGCCCTTCTCATATCGTCTCTCGTATCCCTCTGAACCTTAGCTCTATCCTCTTGGGGCCGTTTCGTGGAATTTTCACGCCCCTCAAGAGTGGCCAAGTCGCAGGAACTTCCACCGGAACTCTTGCGCCCTCTGCTGCGTCTCTTTCTCTCCCTCTTTTTCCTGGGCTTTTCCTTCTGCCCTCCACTTTGGTCACTTCTGCTGCTTGAATTTTCCTTCCCAGCTGGACCGCTTCCACTTTCACTGCCGGATTCTCCGCTCTGAACGGCGCCCAGTGGCTCGATTTGCGAAACCTTAGTGCTGTTTGGAACAACAGTTTGCTGCTCCTTCTTCGCTGCTTGTTTCAATTTCTTCGGTACAAATTGACTCTCAGTGGAACCTTGTTGCTTGTCTGCATGAGTGTCAGTGTTTGTTGACTGCCGGTGGCCAATCATTGTCTCATCTTGGCTCGACATGATGGAGCATTCTGAGCGCCAAGTTGATGCCTCAGTGTCCGCCTGTCGACTGTCCAGCTGGTGCAACTCGGACCACCAGCTTGGGGACAAGGAGGAGCAGCTGTTTGGCTGGCTTCCACTAGAGTGGCCAATTGGCGAGCTGCCGCCAAGAGCCACTCGATCGTCCGGCGGGCCGCCAAACCAGTCGACTGGCGCCACTCCCTCAAGCGAGATGGACGAGTCGCCGCCCACAGTGAGCCGACAACTGTCTGAGCCCCAGATTGACCGGTCGAACTGCAAGTCGAGCGCCTCAATCAGCTGAGGGTGGCGACCAGCGCGGGCAGAGCTTGGAATGGGCGCCTCCTCGAGAGATGGTGGCTCCCCGGCGCTAACGTCTGGCTCCACTCGCACACAGTCGATGGCGTTCTCCAGCCCCAAGCTCTGGTGCTCGTCGGCCTGCTCCTGCTCGTCCCACTCGGCCGAGATCTCCGATTCTCGTTCACAGTCGGCCGCTAACTCGAGCAGACTCAGTCTCTCGTCTGGCACACTGAGCACACACGCGCCACTGTGACACCAGGCGCCTGCCGAGCTCACTTGTTGATTCTTGTGGTTCACTTCGCGCAAATAGGCGCTCAAGTAGTGTCCCCTGCTCTTGGCAGCCTCAAACACTCGATGAGTACTGGCCGATGGTGTTTGAGGTGTCACTTCTGTTTGTCTATTCTCGCCGGTGTTCAAATTGCGGCCCGCAGATTCTCTCGCACCTCTCGTGCAACTGTTGTCATAATAATTGATGGTCCTCTTCGTGCTGTTATTGTTGTTGTTGTTTGCGTCTATAAATAATGGGCCACTCTCCAATTGCTCCTCTCCTTTGGCAGCTGAAACTTTGCCACCAGTTAATTCGGGCCAATTCGGATGGGAGTCTGCTCTCTCGAACACTTTTCTGCGCTCGAGTATTGTTGAAATTGTTGAAACACTCTCGCAAATGGCCGCGCCTCCCGCAAAATGCCACTCACACGGCGCGCCTCTTGGCTGGTCTCTAATTCGGCTCTCCAAGTAGGTGTCTAGTTGTTTTTTCCTGCGCTCTAAGCTTCCCACTTTGCTGCCAAATTCGTGCCCGAATTTTGTATCACTTCGGCAAGCTAATCTCAACCCTTTCGTTGCACCACAACAATCGCTATTTGGTCCAATTTGCTCTTCCAACTTGTCCAACTTGTCCAGCAACTGAGGCGCCTCTCCACTGTCCAGCTCAACAAGAGGCTCGGTGCAGAGGAATTGCAAGAGTTGGGGACTCTCCTCGTTGGACAACAAGGAAACTAGATTACTGTCTTCTGATTGGCTGGAGAGATCAGCTGTGGCTTCAATTTCTCTCTCCTCAGTCTGTCTCTTGGACACTTTTCGTCTCCTCTTCGCGTAGATTCGATCTCCATGCAAACTGCTTCTCGGTCTGTGTCGTCTCGCGCCTCTCATTAATCAGGACGCTCGATGGAGTTTGTGTGTGTGTGTCTGTGTGTGTAAATTGGCGCCAAAATTTCTCTCAGATAAATATTGGTTAGCAGAAGAAGTATTCCTTTGGGCTCGCTGAAAAGTGCCAATTCTCTCTGCTGCATGTCTGTATTGATGGGCGAGGGGCAGAGCTATCAGAAGATCATCCATCACGCTCGATTAACGCGGCAGAACATTGGCGACAAAGAGTAACTCAACTTTCCCTAAGGCCTAGACACAGGCCGTCCAATTTGGCGCCGATGCAACTCGCTCGACACACTCAATCAACACTCGCCAGCCAGCCAGACCAACACTTGCAGGCTGGCTCCCTTGCAAAGCCGAGCAGCAAACTACTAAAAGAGCTCGCCGATCGAGTGAGTCTGATATCTCAATGTCGCATTGCATGCGCGCAATTATGTTGCAGCTTCCATCAAACTTGAACTGGCAAATACTCAAACACTTAAACAAACTTAGACACTCTCTCTCGTTGAGCTTTGGTTGAGTTTTTTTAGGTAACACGAAACTCACACGCGTAGAGCTCGCTGCCAGATCTTTTATTTTTATTTCTACTTTTCTGCTTATCTGTTTTTTCTTCCCCAAGCAAGTCTCATCTCTCCTTAGGCTGCCAGCTGCTCGCTCATCTATGTCGCCTCCTGCTCACAACTCATTCTTGCCCTTTCTTCATTGCCTATCCAGCGGTGATATATTCTTGCGGGTGAATTTGTCGCTCGGGATGATGATTGTCTTCAGCGGAGAGGGATTCTTCTCCCTTCTAGACCCTCTCTCCAACTTTGGCGGACGATGATTTATTTTCCTCACCAAACACCTGGTCTCGAGGATCACTGTCAGACGCTGGGCGGATTATCCCACCTTCTTGGGGGCAATATTCTTCCTCTGAAAATAAATATCCTCTCAAAATGGATCACTGATAAGGAGGATCTCTGGGAATATCTCTCTGGCCCGATGGAATACCTTTTCACTTGTGTTGCTCGATGGGAGTGGTGATGCGAGAACAAAGAAACTCTGTGAAATCTATTAGACGGCTCAGCTTGGCTCTTCCGAAGGGTTAAATCGGAATGATACACCGGAGGGGCGGATTGGTGTCCCCCGTTCGCTTCAATCACCTATTGCAAAGCCTTGCTGCTCGTCAAGCCCAAGGACCGCCGAGACGAGAGGAACAACAACAGCACGAGTGGTGTGCCAGAGAGGCACTTTACGATCACCTGCAAAAGTGTAAACAAGCCGGCGGCATACTGTGCTTGTGGCGTGCTGCGGCGCTTCCTCCTGCCTTCAGTGTCTGCCTGTTTGCGCGGCCGCCAGAGAACAGGGCCAAAGTCTGGCAACGCAACGCCCACCATTGGCAGCCAGAGTGCAGCCAGCACGCAGCGGAAGAATGTGCGCACAGAGAAGTGGTGTGCCTACTAAAGCAAGGTTATGGAAAAGGCTTTCCCAAGCGCGCAGGACTTGCATGGGAAAGCCTTTCACTGGAACAGGTTCACTGCTGAGTCGGCCCGCAGACACGCCTACACTCTTTCGTCACCCCTCGGAGCAGCATACCCGCACAGAGCTGCGAAGTCGGGTTCACTCTCCACGCGCGTCCCTCGAGATCGGGACAGCCGACCCGGCCCGCCCACCCGGCCTCAGAGGGGGCGCGCGGCCACGTAATCCCATGGGTTGCGCGCCCGCCCCAAACAGAAACAGAGAAGGCGCGCGCAACTCACATGTTCTCTCGCCACGCTTGTTTACTTTGAGTCTCCTCCTATCATCATTCTTCCAAACTTCAGGTCGGAGCCTATTAAATTTGGATATATTCGACCGCATCCAAGGGCCGTCCGATGGCCGAGCCACCGTGGCGACTAGTCATCCCTAATTAGTGCCATGATTGCGGAGTGGCGTGACGCATTGGTGCATTGTTAATTGTTGAGCAACAAGGACAGGGACAGGGACAGAGATAGAGCTATCTCTGTATAGAGCGGCATTGAAGGCAGTAATCCTGGCTTGACACCGTCCCATCAAAGGGGCAGACGTCGAACGGGGAGCGCCAAATACGAGGGAGCTTTCCTCGGAGCCATGTCGCAGCCAATTGCCAAATGAAGCGTCCCCCATGGGGAGCGAGCCGGGCCGACTAATCCTCTTGTTTACATTCTCGCCCAATCCAGTGGCGCCCTATCGCACGCCGTCGTGCAATAAGGCGCCAAATATTGCACAAGTGCCGGCGTCTTGCCGCCCCTCCTTCCTGCTTGCCACTGTGCTGCGGCGCAAGCTCTCACGTGGCGCCGCATGCCACCTCTCGTCGCCCAAGGAGAGCCCACGAGCGAGCCGGGCCGGCCTTGGCGCATCTCGACTCTCATTTGGGTCGCCCTGACGACCCAAATACTGCCAGTCCCTGTCCCCCGAGCTCCAGCGGCCCGCAGGCCAGGGCGCCGAGACGCACGAATATGGGCGAGGGCGCGCCTCTTGCGGCTCGTGCAGCCCCGCCTCGCACACAGTCGTGCGTTGCGCTCAGGTGGTCGTGCGATGCTAGACAGAAGCGGCGGCCCAACGCAGGCCAGTGGGCCGCTCTCTCATGGCCGCGCTCACTGTTCACGCTCGGCCTCATCTCGAGCTTGCTGATGAGGTCTGGACGCCTCCGTGCGCGGTTCCATTTCCTGCCAGCGTGCAGCTCCCGTTGGGGCGCGCTTCGTGGAGAGACTGTTGCGAAGGTGGCCAACTGGAAGGCACTGGGAGGGCTACTAGAGGTCTGTGTGGCGCTCCAGTGGGTGGTTAGACTGTCTAAATGGCGCTGGAGAGAGAGAGAGTCTCGCAAGGATGAGAGGCGGCCAAGTGGTCTTGGGCGAGCCTCGAGTTGCGGGCCACTTGACGCGCCAAGCCGGCTTCGTGTTGGCAGATTGGTGGCCAAAGTGTCGAGGGGCGAAAATCATTTATCTGCCAGACAAAGATGGAGGGAGGACAAACACTCGAGAGGCGCGCGCTCCACTGGCGCCTATCGACAACTGTTGTCAGGCGGTGGCGGCTCTGATTGGTGGCGCAATTGGTGGCGCTTGTGGCGCACAACGCAACTGTTGGACGCAACGAGCCGCCAGACAGTGACTAACGAGCTGAGGCTGCTCTCTCGCTCTGGTCGCCCTGCTTGCACCACAAACACCGTTGCGCACACCCTCAGGTTGCGGCGGCCTTGCCAGTGGCGCCTGTTGTGCGCGGGCCGCGCGCATCAAGCCAGCTAGGCAGCCAGGCAGCCAGCTTGCGGGTCTGGCCAGAAGTGCTCACATTAATATTGGCAGATGTGTTCTCTTTCCAGAGTGCAGGCGCCACACGAGCACTGGTGTGGCAAGCGAGTGCGAGTGCGAGAGCGAGAGCGCCGCCACGGATCTTGGCGCGCAACTTAGCCTCCCCCGAGCGTGTGTGCGTCATGATACTCAGGGCCGCCTAAGCCGTCCGTCTGTCTGCGCAACTGTTACTTAGAGATCACACTCGCACTCGCACTCGCGCTCGCACTCACAAGCTCCATCCAGCAAGACCCTTCTGCTGCCTCCTCTTTTCCGTGTGTCTCATTGGCGTGCGCACACGCTGCACCAGTGGCTTAACAGACAGTCTGTGTTGGAGACAGAGAGTTCCATTTGGAATGGGAAGAGGCGAATGCGAATGCGAATAGGAACGCGAATAGGAACGCGAATGCCAATGCCAATGCGAGTGGGCAAGTGCAGCCAGAGAGCGAGAATTTTGTAGATCGAGCGAGAGAATGAACACACACAAATGGGCTAACTTCAGCAGCAGCAGCAGTGAACACAGTGAGCTTTTTTGGTCCCTTTTCGCTCATCTCGCTGCGCGCTTTATGCTCTAAGGCTGCCAGAACTGCGCTCGGCCGGCCGCTGGAGCCAGCCCTAAGCAGTCGCTTTTGGGAATGCCCACATTAGTCCTCCTCCTCCACCATCATCAACAGCAGCAGCAGCAACAACAACAACAACAACAACAACAACAACCACAGAAACAACAACAACCATAACAACAACAACAACAACAACGCCCGAAACATCACTCACCACCGCCTGGAGGGGCTAAAATAACAATAACAAACTGCTCCAATAGCTCCCATGAAAACACAGCTTTTTCAATTTCATTATCATCGCCAACAATATTATTATCCTATTGCAACTACTACATGCTAACTTACTTAGAGTTTAATAATCTTATTTCCATCATTGACACAGTGTATATATTTATCCGAAGATACCCCAAATAGATGCTACCCTCTCAATTCTATTGTCCCAGTCCATCATTCTCAAAATCTTACCATTGAACAAGGGGGGCCAATAATTCTCCAGAAATATATCCTCACATTGAGAAACTTCTCTCACAAACACCAGCATACTGTGTTTCATCGGAGCTCTAGATCTTTGTTGCCAATATTATCATACTGAGTATTTGAAAGAACAAACTGATAGATTCTCACTCACACGGCTAGCCAGACACTCTCTCACACTTGTCCACGCACGAGAGAACTTGGATCGGCCACAAGCCGATATACCATTGGCTATCTTTAGATCACATCAGCTATATTTTTATTCTTTCTCTCTCTCTCTCTTATTCATTCATCAAGACTATCAACTGGAATAAGGGGATCATCAATTATACCCGAAAAATCTTTTGCAATCTCTCGCCTCCTATTAATACCATAACAATAGATTGGATTCGCATCAATCGTTTGTTAAATTTGAAATCAAAGCTAGTCCACGAAAGGGTACTTCATTTATTGGAGGAAAGACTTAATAGATTTTTTAAATTTATATAACTATAGAAAAAGTCTGTGTCATAGATTAAGCGAAGCTGGCTTCTTTCACCTACCATAGATCATAATTCCTATCACTACCACCACCACCACCCCTATTACTACAACTATCACCGTCATTAGTGCTGCTCATGATTACTAGATCAACAACGAAATATAGTTCATGCAACTGCTTGGCGCAGCCAATTCATTGCTAATAATAACCACAAGGCGCATTATTGTCATCCTTCCTGGAACTGTTTTGCAACAATATTTTTCAACCTCGAGAGTTGTTCTGCTCAAATTTTAAGCCCTGTTGTGGTGTCGATAGGTTCCTTGTTGACAAGTTCTATCTTCACAAAGTATTACCTATAATCACAAATCTATCTCATGTTATCATCATTGTTGTTGAATTATAGTCATTATCGATTGGATTGAGCATATTATTTTGCAAATGTTATGTTAGCATTCTAGAGAACCAACACCAATCTGTATTATTTGTCAAGCTCGTTCAGTCATGGTTCAGAAATATAAGTCACCAGTATGGACTTACAAATATCCCTTCGAATTGGTGATGACAGCCTACGAGCGTCGTTTTCCTACATGCGAACTAATGCCTGTGTTAGTAGGTACAGATATTTTAAGAGAAGAGATAAGCTCGGATAAATCTATTCATATAATAGAGCGCAGGTGTAAAATCAATGTTGATGCTCCATATATATTGAAGAAATTAGCCGGCGTTGATTATGTCTATTTTATTCAGATTAATACTCTCGATAGGTTAAATAGGACACTTAAAATTGAAGCAACTAATGAGTCGTTTGCCAGTAAAGTTTCAATCAAAGAATATTGCACATATTATGTAAGTCAAGGATATCTAGCGCTTTTCATTCAAGCAGGCACCTGTTTAACATTTTCCCGACACATTGCTAACAAAAAAACTAATTAATTTTCTCCATACTCCTACAGGTACATCCAGAAAATCCAGATTGGACTTGTTTTGAACAATCCGCTTGCCTTGAAGTAAAGTCATTTTTTGGCTTTGAGAGCGCTGTAGAAAAGTTGGCCGCAAAGCAGTATGCCCAATGCATTAGCAAAGGTAAAGAGATAATAGAACATTATATTGAAATCTTGAGGAAAGAAGGTATAACGCATGTCGAAAGGTATAAGCCTCCTCAGAATAGCCAAGCAGTTTCCCAAGTCACAACAACAGATGTTTTCTGACGAACAAAAACTTAGAGATCGGTGTAAAAGTTAGGAGCTATGATTGCCAATTTGAGATTACGATAAAGGACTATGATTTTGGCCTGGAGGTTTTGCTAGACAGCTCGAAGCAGTTCACTAGCACAGCCCCCACTAGTCTCAAAAATGCTCTCTTTCCCTCTATCTTTTCGTTGAGGTTGGTTGGGTCCAGGTAGACCTCAACCACGCAATATTTCCAATTGCATAGTACATATATTCATGTATATGCACCCTGTCAAGAGTTGATTAACTAATATAATATTTTTGCGAAAACGGACTGCATAATTTGACGTTGTAAAGCTACTTACTGTTCACCTTCGAGATATCATGCGATCTGTTCAGTTCCGACCTTTTCTTTTAGACAATCTGAACAACCGATAAAGTATCCATTCGTGTACATGGAGGATAAGTGAGCCAATCTGATCAATCTTTCGAGACCCTCGCGTATCCTCGTCTTGGAGGAAGTCGAGGAGTGCCCGATATTACATCATGAGGTAGGCACCAATTTCCCGTTAGGAATGATTGTCAAGCGCCGTCGGTCGAATATGACGGACCGTCAATCTCGGTAGGCTTTCAGTTTCAGGCTCGCTAACGAGAGCAATCCTAAGGAGCGAGCTTCGGGTGGAGTTCAGTCAGGATGTATCGAATTCGATTAGCGCCTCTTCAAATCAAGCCAACATTTCTTTAGATGTGACTTGAATCTCAGACAGAGAGCTTACGAAAGAGATCGACTCTGTAGCTAAGATATACTCGACTACCGCGATGGTGGATCCCAGCTCGCGATCGAGAGCCTCCACGAAGATACAGAGAGCGAATCATGATGAACATAATTGCTGTCTACAAAGAGTTATGTTGGAAATTGAGTTCGAAGACGTTTTGGGGCATCTCGAGAATAGCTTTCAGCCTTATACTCAAAGCTCATGCGTTTTAACCTAGCGAAAACTATCCATATTCCCTGATTACAATGCGGCACAATAGTTTTGCCTCGAGAGTTTCGATTCAGTTCGTTTTTTGTTATGAGAGACAAGACACTTTCCTCCGTCGGAAGAAAGTGGTATAGAACTTGCACCACTTTGTGACAGACATCCCCGACGGAGGAAAGTGTTTGATTGGTCATGAACAAGACCTAAAAGCACGCTTAATATGTTCGGAAGTTGAGCCTCACGTCAGTAGCAATGAGGTACTGCAATTAGCAAAGAGATGGTCTCATTAAGAGGTGTATTCTTGGGGGTCGAGTTTCATAAACACTGATATACTTTTGCAAAAATGGACTGCGGAATCCGAGATCCCTGACACAATTACTGTTCAGCTGTCAGATATGATTCTAACTGACCTGACTCGGCCTGCTCTTTCAGGATATCTAGGCCACCAACAAATTCCCCGTTCTTGTAGATTTGGGGGTACGTGGGCCAGTCTGAATAATCCTTCAGGCCTTGGCGTACATCCTCATCCTGGAGTATATCGAAGGATTCGTACTTGATTTTATGTTTAGAGAGTAACTCCACCAATTGTTTGCTGAATCCGCAACGGGGTTGATCAGGAGATCCTTTCATAAAAATCATAATAGGGGCTCTAGTGGTTAGGCGCTTTAGGTACTCATTGAATGCAGCTTTGGCGTCGCCAGTTTGACTACTGTCGGGAGCTATTTCGATCATCTTCAGTATCTCCTGAACAATGCTAACCAATTTCTTAGGCTCCAAAGTGTCAATCTTCCTCAATACTTTCTGGCCCTTGATGATGGCGATTGTCGGTACAGATACGACAGAGAATTGCGTTGCCAATTCATTGTTGGCCTCAACATCAACACTGGCTACTAGAATTTTTTCTTTCAGGTCATCTGAGTCGACCAAAGCCTTAGTTGCCTCTTCCACAATATCTTGTTGACCTGAGAACTCGGCGTCAAATATGAGCACAACAATGGCCTCTTTATTGGCTTCCAGGAATTCCCCACTGTTTGTGGGTGTTAATTTAGTTGCTGGCATGCTGAAATGGACTTTTTATTCTTGTTTATATTATCGAAGGGATCTCTCGACAATATCTTAGCGGACAAATTGGACAATGAATCATCTGGCTTCAAGTTTGAAGAAGCACGTGACTGCTCAGACTGGAGCATTGGCGCGCTAGCGCTAGGGAGGAGATTTTTCTGTGTTTCAAAGAAACAAACAGAATCACAGAATTGTCCACTTTTCCGAAAAAGCCCAGAATTCTGGAGAAAGCCCAAAAATGTCTATCCGAAGCCCAGATTGCACACAGAAAGTGACCCGCTCGGACAAACTAGTCTCTCTTCAAGGATGATTAGTCTACATTTTCCAGTTTTATCAAAACTCCTGTCATAGACTCCATGTAAGTCAGAGAGGCCAGGGTCAGGATCGGTTCTTCTTCGT
>Ga0058701_10000483_pt1 | contig 27758 bp, 23 predicted proteins | sample AgamicOrMae_FD_97039 | JGI IMG/M metagenome (GOLD analysis project Ga0058701, IMG submission 97039) | Agave microbial communities from Guanajuato, Mexico - Or.Ma.e | ecosystem: Host-associated > Plants > Phyllosphere > Phylloplane/Leaf | place: Guanajuato, Mexico | collected 2012-06-04 | reverse complement strand
TAATGAGGTAACGATTGTTTACGAGAGACCTAGCGTCACACCGATAGTATTAACGTTGATTGCAGTCGGAATAGGTTTATATTTCCTGAGAAATATCAGAGTGGGCGGGCCACAAAGCATACTCTCGTCTTTCTCGAAAGCAAAATATACAGTAGTTGACCCGGCCTCTAGTGCAAATAGCATGAAATTTAAAGATGTGGACGGGTTGAAAGAAGCGAAGGTGAGGAGTTTGTGGACTATCTGAAAGAGTCTGACAGGTTTCTCAAACTAGGTTATAGTGAATGCAAAGCCTGCCCTGAAGTAACCTTCGAAGCGACCTAGGCCCTGCTGAATACGAATTCTGATAAATTAAGTCTGCTCGCCAACAGACTGATCGCTGAACAGGTGCTTAATGATGAGGAGGTCGGGAAACTCATAGGTCCAATGCCCCACAAAAAAACTAATTAAATTTACTAAGACATTTTCATAGGTAGTTGGTTAGCCAACGGAATCCTTCGCCATAACCTTGCCTCTTGAGGACAGTGCACATAAAGAGTTCACAGGGTCGACCAGGCAACTCAGAGCGGTTGATGTTAGTTTTCCCAGTCGTTTGACCGTTGAGGCCGAAATATTGTCTTATCTCATGTTCGCTTGCGGCCCCTGGCCTATCAATCTTATTGCCTAGAATCAACACGGGGCAGTTGGCTAATTGTTCGTCGCTCAACAAGCCGTCTAATTCCGACTTAGACTCTGGAAATCTTTCTCTATCATATGTATCAATAAGGAATACGATGGCATCAACTGCCGGAAAATAATCCTTCCAAACTCGCCTAGCTTGGTGATGGCCGCCTAGATCGAATGTTGTAAATTTGATGCTTCCCATGGTGAGTTCCTCTGAAGTTGGGTGCAAAGTAGGCACATGCTGGGCCATACGATCATCTCTGAGCATATGTAAGAGGGTTGTTTTGCCGGCGTTATCCAGGCCAAGAAACAATAATTTGGCATTCTTCTTGTATAAGCCCAAGTAGCTGAGGGCTCCAGTCAACCAGTCCCATACAAACATATTATGGTCTAATCTTAAGATCTATATATACCAATGTATTTAATAAAGAATTTATCTGATAACTAATATGTACCTATATAAAACTCCCAATAACAGAGAATTAGTATATTCAATGAGTTTAAATCTGTGTGTCAGTATTGTCGGGAATCGTTTTGACCGTCTGTGTGTGTGGATCTGTGCGAGGCGGAGAAATGAGGGGAATGCACAAATCTTACTGGTTTGTGTCTGTCGTATCGTGCAGTTCAGGCGCCAAATTGGAAACAAATGGAATTCCGTTCAATCTAAGGCTAGCACGCACCAGTTCATTTATTTAACGCTTCGAAAATACGGCCGCAATATTTTGATATATCATTTGCTTTTAGGAACCTAAATTTCACTTCACTAGCCAAGATGGAGCAATCAGCTATTATTTCATTGTATAAGGAAGAGATAGATACTTACAGGAAGCAGGTCGATGATCTCAAAAAAAGAAACGCCGAGGCTGACAACAACAACTCAATATTGATTGACAAGATACGTCAGCTAGAGCACCTGATAGAAATAGCTGATGTGGCTAACAAGGATCTACACACAGCATTCGACCATTTGAGGGAGGAAAACATGAGACTCGTCTCCAAACGAAAAGAGCCCGAGCATAATGAAGAGGAGAGAAATGTACAAGCATTGGAGACGGTACAATCACAATACGCCTGCCTAGCCCGTGAGAGTGTTTCATGGCTTTCAACAAAAGAACAAATGAATCAGAGAATCAAGTTCCTCGAGAGGGAGTGTGAAAGGTACCACAGAGATAATACTACACTAGGAAAGCAAGTGAGACACTTGGTTCGCACCCTCGAAGAGGAGCGTGGTATGATAATCAGGCACCAGAACGATGTTGATCAGGATGAAGCTATTACTTGCGCTGAAGATGTGATAGACAAGCACTTGGTGAAATTTGAATCTATTGAAGAGTTGCAAAAACAAAATCAGAAGTTGTTATCTCTCCTCAAGGACATGAGCGCTCGCGAAGAAGAAAGAGAGGCTCAACTAGAGAGCGAGCAACTAAAAGTACTGTCCACTGATCTACAGGCACTCAGAGAAGAGCTAGAGTCAGTTAAGAATGACCGTGAGAGAATATTGACTGTCTTCAACACAATACACAAAGAACGGGACTTGTTCAAAATTCTGCTTTCCAAATCACGCCAAGACCACATGACCCCGGATATATTTCAGAGAATGGTATCAGTAGCCTGCTCCGCCGGGCCGGCCATCGCTGCAGGCGAGTACCGTGACGAATCACCACTTGAAAAGGACTCGCATATTCAGGACCTTAGAGCTTTGATAAAAAAACTTGAGGGAGAAGTATCTGACCTTCAAAGCAAGATCGCAGCAATGCAGGCCAGATCTGAGGAAGAGCTCAAACTCAAAGAAGAGCTCCTCCAAAAAGCACATACCAAGATTATCGAGGAAACGAAGAAAGCTGAAGTGCTCCACGAGCGAAACGAAGTTCTCGAGAAAAATATGCGTGATTTAACAACAGAGTTCGACGAAGTTCGAACTAAATGTCTGAGGTTAACTTTTGAAGCCGATCAAACTAAGCAAAGTTTCGACGAGCTAAAGGATACTAACGAAAATCTAGAGAGGCAGAAACAAGAGCTAAGCGAACGGTGCCAGCGACTTACTTACGAGCTATCGCATAGTGAGAGAACATTGAAATTGGAGCAAGAGAAGCTCGCAAGGGCAGAAGCCAGACATGAAGAGCTCGAAAAAGAGCTGGTTAGGTATGGAGAAGTAGAGAGAGAGCTAGTGAGATATCGAGAGCTAGAGAAAGATCTGGCCAGATACAAAGACATTGAGCGTGAGCTATGTAGGTTTAGAGAATTAGAAAAAGAGTTGGCCAGATACAAGGATCTAGAGAAAGAGTTGGTCAGATACAAGGATCTAGAGAAAGAGTTGGTCAGGTACAAGGAAATAGAGAAAGAGTTTGCTCGTTATAAGGAGGCAGAGAAAGAGGCAGCCAGGCACAAAGACAGAGAGAGCGAGCTGGCCAGGTCGGAGGGGCTCGAGAAAGAGTTAGCCAAACGACAGGAGCTTGAGAAGGAGCTCGCCAAACGAGAGGAGCTCGAGAGGGAGCTTGCCAAACGGGGGCAGATTGAGAAGGAGGTGGCAAAACTTCGTGCCGATATAATGGAGTTCCAATACCTCAGGAATCTGGAGCGAGAGGGCCGTCTGAAATTGATGCAAGAACTCTACGCAAGAACGAGTCGCCCACCTAGAGGATTGAAGAGAAAGTCAGCCTACGAGCCTCCTCGTGAGGATACGGTCGATAGTAGACCGGAGAGCATTCCCGAGGATGAGCCCCAAATGTTCACCGAAACAGTTGGAGACATCCAGATGTCCACTGAGCCAGTTGAGGACATCCAAGAGTTCACTGAGCCAGATGTAGGGATCCAAGTCTTCGCTGAGCCGGTTGGAGGCATTCAAACGTTCACCGAAACAGTTGGAGGCATTCAAACGTTCACTGAAACAGTTGGAGACATGGATGGCAACAGAAATGATTCCTCAGTTACTTGTAACGAACCAACACCAGGGGAGTCGCACCAGGAGCCAACCGTGGAGAGGCAACAACCCACGCAGGAGCACAACCCAATAAAACTAAAGCGCAGAAACATCACTTAATAAACTTTACCTCGGTATTAGTCATAATTTTAATGTTTCTGATCACTACACTTCTCTGTCTATCTGCCCATCTCTCTGTCAATCTCTCTCTACAGATCGTCCTCAGATTATGGGGGTATTCCTTCCCGAGAGAAATAAGTGTAAGATTCAACTAATACTTAGCCCGCTCTATTGAGGCCCGATATTAGCCTCTTGGATATATTTCGTAATCGACAAATGAGGCCAGACAGATTTCAGATTGAGAGTCATGCGGAAAATTAAGTGAAGTTCCAGATCTGAAAGAGTTCACCAGTGAAAAGTGCAACGCAATCATGCATTTGCCGCAGATTGGGAGTGCTGATGTCAAAAAAGGGTCTCCCAATCAATGCAGGAAGTGTTTGATGGTTGGATTATCCACCACTTCCTCTAATTCAAAATCCATGACAAACATATCGATCGGCGAGATGGATTGGAATATGCTCGCGGCAGAAATGATGCCCTCGCCTGGCACTGGTCCGAGATGAGCGGGCGCTGCCAGTTGAGTGCATATAGACTCTTTGATTGTCCCAGACTGACACACACACACTTGTACTTGTACCAAAAGATTGCTCTCTGTTTGACGATTCGTGATCCCCTCGGTTGGTTCATTGGTTGGCCAAGACACAACTTCCGGCCCAAATGAACAGTTCCGGTGGTGAAGGAGAGTGTTTGTGCTTTTCGTTTGGCCAGTGGCGGGACCTTTATTTTGTTTTGTTCTCTGTTCTCTCTTCTGGCTCACCTTCGAGTGTGTTTGAGTCTGTTTCCGAGGAGTCGTGATGGTGAATAGGTTTGGTGGAAGAGGAGGAAGAATGGAGAGCGGCAAGTGGGCAGCAGGAGGAGGACTGAGAGCACACTTTGAGGCAGTGTGTGTGTGACGGGCGTGTTGTGGTGGGCTTGTCGTGCGGCGATGATGATGTCTGCTGATGATGGTTGGCGCCGCTCTGACCACATGCGGCCCGCCTTGACAATGTGGGAGGACCGTCTTGGCAGAAATGCGAGAGTGCGACGGCCGCCTGATGAACCTCGAGAGCGGCAAGTGGAGGCTCTGGCCAGGCGACCAGTGAGCACTTTTGGCCAGCTCAACAGGTTCTCTCTGGCCGGCCGGCCGGCGAGTCTAAGTGCGTGAGACAAGACAGTTGTGCTCCCTTTGCGATTGGTCTCTCTGTCTCTGTGTCTGTGTCTGTCTCTGTGTCTGTTCTGCTCGCTAGCTAGCTAGAACACGTCTCAGCCCGATCGAGCTGTCCAATGCGATAAAAAGGACGCCAAATGAGCCAGAGAGACGAGCGACGAGGGACAGGCACTGGCCGAGAGGAGCGCTTCCAAGGGTCCAACAGGCGACTGCTCGCCATTGCCCGCCGGTTCACATTCCGCCGCTGCTCCTCCTCCTTCTCGACTCGAACACTCTCTCTGCACTCTTCATCAACAGTCTCCACTTGGTCGCCCCTCCTCCCAGAGATATGCTCTCTCTCTCTCACATTTTTCCCTTTCTCTTCCTCCTCTGCCCACTCGCAGCACCAGGCGAACGGCGCCACTCAACTTGCGCCGATTTTCCATCTACTTTTCATCGCCAGCCAGCCAGCCAGCAAGCCAGCCCACCAGGAGCCACCTGTCTGCACTGTGGGCCCTGTCGCGCGTTGGATTGAGACAGACCAAAGGAGAGAGAGCATAGAGCATGAAGCGGAGAGCATAGAGCTTCGAGAGGGCGCTCTTGCAAGCGGCCGGCTCTCGATTCCATCTGGCTCCGTTCGACACGGATGAGAATCTCGACTGGGCTCGATAAACAATGGCCCGCCGGCTTCTGCTCGCCATTGTCTCACTCAATTTTGGCCCAACACTACCAGCTACCAGCTACTAGCCCTGCTCGCTGGTCCACTGGCTTCCTAGTTTCGCCAATCCATCTTGCAAGCAGATTAGTTTTTTATATCAGATTATTGCTCGCAGCAGAGCCAAGTGTGTAAGTGTGTGCTGCAAATGTCGCCCCAACCAGCAAGGCAGCCAGCAAAACAGGTGCTCGTGTCGCCTGTTGCACACAGAGACAGTGTCTTGTCTCTCTGTGTCTGTGTTTGGGACAGGTGAAAGAGGAGTGTGTCAGGGGAAAGTGTGCACGCTTGGGAAGGCCATCACGACGACGTGCAGGCAGCCAGCAGCCAGCCCGAGTGCTTAGCTCTATCGAGCAACCACACAGAAAGCTGGACTTTTGCGGCTTGTGGGCGCGTACAAACAGCTGCCGTCTCAGCGGCAAAGCGAGCAGCGCATACAGTCTGCCCAAGACAGGCTCAAACTTGCAAGGCATCTCCAACTTGGACACCTTAGGGCCGCCTCCAGAGCGCCGTCGCTTCTTCGGAGTCTCGCCCCAAGCAAGCAGCACTGTCTCCTCCCCTCTTCCACTTTCGCTTCTTGTGTGCAGCCTTTGTCAGACTGCAGTCTTGGAGGAGTGAGCTCGGCGCCAACTTGGGACAACTTCTTCCAAGCTTTCCAGTGTGGTCTGAGAATTGCGGCCTGAAGTTGGAGGAACCTTCAAAAGTATGCTTCAAATTTGGCGCAGAAACGGCCACCAATTGGAGGGGCAAATTCCTCCTGCTTCAAGCTGACTGAAGTGAAGTGAATTGAAGTGAAGTGAAGTGAATTTCTTCTCAGCTTTTTCTGCCAAAACATCCTCGGCTGCAATTGACACTTGTGCCAAGCTAGAAAGTCCCAATCTCGAGCAGTAGATCTTGCCCAAAGCAAGTGGGGCCGAGCCAGAAAGTGTTTGCTTGAAAAAGAAGATTCTGAATAGTCAAGAGAAGACAGAGAAATAGTTCAGGAAGAAGCCCAGTTGAGTGCCGGCGCAAAAATGCGTCCGCAAACAAAGCCAAGCTCCAAGAGCAAGACACAAGTGCTGAGCATTTCGCTGCTCCTGCTCAATTGTGCAGCCTTCACGCTGGCCCAAGTCTCAGGTTAGTGCAACTCTTTATTCTTTGTAACTGGCCTTTCCTTTTCAGCTATGGAAAAATCCATAATAGTTAAATACAATCCTCCATTGAATGCAAGCAATCCGATCGGCCGACTGATACAGTGACTGCAGATCAACAGGTGACCAAATTAATCGAAATTAATTCAAATTATTCGAAATTATTCGAAATTAACCAAACAAAAATAAACTCCAATCTTCGTGGACCGACAACTTCAGATGGCGACGAACAGTTCCAGGCCTACCACCAGGACATCGGCCGAATAAGCGGCTCCAACGGGGCCCAAGTGGCCGCCCAGACGACCATTGTGGAGCGCGCTCAGCAGCAGCAGCAGTCTGGCGAGCCGGCCGGCGAGCTTCCGGCCGCTGAGGCGCCCGCCCTAAGCTCAGCCGCCGCCGCGCCCCAAGCGCCCCGCCGAGCCCACAACAACCGACTCAGCCCCACCGGTTCGCGCAAACCGAACCGCATCACCCTGGTCGCTCGGCGCGACCCACTCCCAAGCGCGAGCGCAGCCCTCGCAGCCACGCCCACCCAGCTGGCAGCTCCATTAGGCGGAAACCAGTTCGGCTTCCAGCCGGCACAGCAACAGGCACCAGCGCAGCAAGAGACTGGCCTCGCGGCCCTCCAGCAACCGTCCAGCTTTTCCGCTCCAGCTTTAGTGCAGCCGCTCAGGGCCAGCGCCCAACTGGCGGCCCACAACACACAGACCAATGGGGCTCAGGCCCACACGCAGGCCGCCAGCACGCTCGTCTCGGCGCGCCACTCAGCCCTCATGGCCCAGGTGGCCGCCGAGCGGGCCGCCGCCGAGGCGCTGGCCGAGCCCCAAGCTTCCCTGGGCGAGCCCCAAGGCTCGCTGAGCTCCGTGCCACTCTCCGTGCCCCAGTCTCAGGCCCAGTCTCAGGCGCAGTTCCAGCCACAGCCTCTGGCCGCCTCCAGCCAGACTGCCGCGCGCTACCAGAGCCAGCCGGCCATCGAGAATCCCAGCTTCGTGGCGGCAAGCGCGGCCGAGGAGCCACTTCCGGCGCCCTCGTTCGAGCAGGTGCTGTCGAGCGGCTGCCCGCAGAAGGGGGTGCACTCGTGGGAGAACAGGGACCACTGTGACCGCTACTACATGTGCACCAACGGCACCTTCACGGAGGAGACCTGTCCCAATGGGCTGGCCTACAGTCAAATGGGGGCCGTCTACCAGCATTGTGCCTACAACTGGAACGTTGATTGTGGCCGCAAGAAGAGCCCCCAGCCAATTGCAAGCCAAGACTGTCCCTGGCAGTTTGGAATCTTTCCAATCCTGCAGAATGGACGCTGCTCCATCGACTACTATGTCTGCGAGTGGGGCGTTCCCGAGGCTAAGCGTTGCTCGCCCGAGGGGCTCTTCTACGACGACCGCATCAAGGGGTGCCAGTGGGCCGACCAGTTGGGCTGCAAGAGTGAAAATTTGCTCAACTTCAAGTGTCCAGCAGAGGACGAGGACAACCCCTACTGGCCCTACCCGCGCTACTACCATACGACGCGCGACGTGATAGTTTGCGTCAACGAGCAACCACGTCTCGTCCACTGCAACGAAGACCAACTCGTCGATCCCTCATCACTTGCTTGTGTCGAAACGAAGAAGAAGAAAAAGTTCTCCAGCTAAGCTTTGGAGGACGCTCTCAGATGCCTAAAATAATCAAGAGTCTGCGACAATGAACACGAGCGCCAAGATGATCTCCTCGATGACTCGCACAATCTCTACCAGGCTCTTCTCTGAACAGCCTTCATTCCAATTCTCGAGTATATACAGTTATCGACGGTTGGAAATTCGAATATTTCGAATACGAATACTTCCAAGGTCAACTAGCCTTCCACTTGGGACAGTCTAGCCTGCCCTCAGTGTTCACTTTATTCTCCTCTTTTCTGCTCGCTTCTTCTCCACTTCCGGGGCGCTTGTTGCCCCACTTCCGGCGCGCTTGTTGCTCGTCCATTGTGCGCTTTTGGGCAAGAGCAGTGTGCCCTCATTTGGCTCTCCTTTGGCCACCCAAGCAGCTCGACTTTGAAGGCATGGGGGCGCAGACTAGCCTCTCAGGCGCCAGTCAGGCGGCGAAACCGTTGCACTGGCGACTCGAGTCGCTGGGCCTCGTCTGGCCAGCCCGCTCGCCCAGCAGCCTGGCCACCTGCACTTCCGGCTCGTCCAGACAGAGCGACTTGGCGCGCCCTTGCTGGCCGGCGGCAGTCTGGCCGCGCGTTTGCGCCCTTAGACCGTCCACCATGGCCAGCTCGGAGGCCAAATGGGCCGGCTGCTGGGCCGGAAGTGGCGCCGGTGTGGCCGCGTGCGCGCCGGAAGCGGGCTGGAAGATGGCGCCCAGCGAGGTGCGCAGACTGGGGCCGCCGTGGAGGGTGGGCCTGGAGGTGGGTGGCGAGTGGCGCTTGTTGTCCAGCTGGCGCTTGGCCTCGCAGGCGAGGGCGCGGGCGCGTCCGAAGCGGGCGCCGTAGTCTGCCGCGTTGCAGGTGGTGGCCGTGTGGGTGCGCCGCTCCAGCCGGGCGGGCTTCCTGTGCGCGTCTGTGGCCGGAAGTGGGCCCCCCGCAAATGGGGGCGGCAACTGTGTCTGTGTCTGTTGAGTGGCCGCTTGGGCCGCTTGGTTTTGGGTGCGGCCCAGCTGGAGGACCTGTTGGTGGTGGAGCAGTTGGGGCTTGAGGGGGCGCGCGGCCGCCACAGCGCAGGGAGTCGGTCTGTCTGCAGACGCGGCGGCCGCAGACTCAACAGTGCAGCTGGCCACTGAGCTCTGCAGCTCCGGCTGGCTCTGGTGCAGCGCCAACTGCGAGCCCGACGACGAGCACGAACTCCGGCACCCGCTGGCCAGCGTGCACGTGCCCCACGAGGACACGAGCGAGCCCTCGTGGGCCGGAAGTGGCGCCTCGCCCAACTCTTGGGCGCCCGCCGCCAGACTGTGGCCCGGCGGCGGACAGTCTGCGAGCTGGTGGCGCCACGAGCTGCGTCTCGTGCCTGTCGTCGTGCTGGCCGCCGCCGACACGTAGCCGTAACAGTTGGACGCGGACCAGTTTGAGTTGCTGGACGCCAGCGAGGAGCCCGACGCCGAGCCTGCCCACTGCGAGCAGCTGGTGCAGCTGGCCGACCTGGCCGGCCCCAAGCTCGAGGGCGACTCGCTGGCCTTGGGTCTGCCCAGCGGCGACCACTCGGACGAGCCGCAGGTGGACGCCGAGCCGGAAACGGAGCCCGCCGAGGAGCAGCCGTCCGGCCTGGAGGGCGGCGTGTGGGCGCCCCCCAAGGGCTGCCCGCAGACAGTCTGCGCCCCTTGCTGCCCTTGAGGAGGGACATCCAGAGGCGCCTCGAGGGGCCGCTGCTCGCGCGCCTCCTGCTCCTCGGCGGCGAGCACCACCAGCGAGGTGCTGGGCTCGCCGCCCGAGCGGCTGGCCAGCGTGTCCTGCGAGGCGCCGCGCTCGTCCACCCGCAGGTACACAGTGCCCACCGGAGCCAGTCCGTTGGCCACTGGCCTCTGCTGCTGCTGCGGACGCACCCTAGTCTGCGGCGCGTCCACAGGCTGCCGTCCGGGCGACTCTCGCGCCTCCTCCTCGCCCCCGGCGAGCTCCTTCCGGTCGCCTCTCGCAGCGCCCGCACGCCGCCCGGGACTCTCTCCGGCGCCCGTCTCGTGCGGCGCCCCCTCGGCCCAGGGAGCGCGCCCACTCGACTCGCGGCCGCCCATCTGCCTGCGCTTCCGGCGCGCCCCCCGTTCCGGCCTGCTCGTCTGGCTTGCGCTGCTTTGGCTGGTTCGCGTGCGCGCACTTCCGGCGCGCGTCGAGTGCTTGCATTTGTGGCACTTGCCGGCCGGCGGGCAGCCCTTAGGCTCGAGGGCCTCCTCAGCTGCAGTCTCCCCAGCCTGCGCGTCCATCTTTGGGCCAACTTTGCAATTCAATTGGCCCACTTCCCGTGCGCGCGCCTCCTCCCCAGCTCGCCTCTCTTCCGCCTTGGCCTTCTCCTCCTCTTCCTCCTCGGGCTCAGAGGCCGACCCGGACGAGGTGCCCGCCGAGAAGAGACGCAGCCAGACGCGCTTGCCGCGCCTCGTCCGCCGCCGCCCCAGCCCAGTCCTCCGCTCGGCGCCCATTTTGTTTGTTGTTGCCACCAGGCCCGATTGCACACCCGAACCAGCCTCATTGTGCGCCTCATTGTCGCCCCCAGTCGTCCGCTCGCCACCTTGCGGCTCGCGCAACTCTCCACTGGCCAACCAAGGCCCTCCCGGAAGTGGAGCCGCGCGCCCACTTGTCGCCGGCGCTAATCCGTCGCCACTCGACGCGGGCACCTCTGCAAGCTCGGCGCGCGCGTGGCACTGGCACTCGCACTCGAAGCCGCCCTCCGCAGACTGTCTCCGGCCAAACCTCCTCCTTCGGCCCCCAAACGAGCGTCTCTTTTTAACTAATTTGCCACGCCGCCTCCGAGTGCGCCCCCCACGCTGCCAGTGCGGCCCTGGGCTAGTCTGCGGCCGGGCCAGTTGTTGCAGTCTGCTGGCCGGCGGCCGTGGGGCGTCTCTATCAGTTCTAGCGGGCGTCTTGGTGTCGCAATAATCGTCTTGCCTGCCCATGGATTTGTGCCCATTTTGCGGGCCCAGCTCGCCGCCCAACGCCGTGCTCGCGTCCACCACCGTCTCCAGCGATCCATTACCAATGCACAGGCAGAGCCGAATAGTTTGGCCCAGACCAAAGTGCTGCTGCTGCTGTTGTTGTTGTTGATGTTGATGTTGATGTTGTCTGCAATCAGGGGGCTCAGTTTGCGCCGAGACGCCTGCGCTCGGCGCCGCTTCCCGCGCGCGCACTTGCACCCGCTGGCCCGGCCGCCAGCTCGCCGCCAGCCCCGGACCACCCACGGCCGCCAGGGACAGTCTGCGCGCCGTGGCCGCCAGCCAGGCCGCGCCCCCGGCCGAGCCTAGTCCGCCGGGCGCCGCGGTCGCGTCGCTGGGCCGCTGCTTTCGGGCGGCCCGCACCGAGCCACGCCCCCGCGGCCACTGCGGGCCGCAGTCTGGAGCGCGGCCTGGCTGGCTCGCAGGAGGGCCTCTCTGCCCACTTCCGGCACTGGATGGGCTGTCGGGCGAGCGGGGCACCTGCAGGGCCGAGCGCACCAGCCGCTCGGAGCCCAGACACAGGGCGCCGCCCAGCAGGCCTGCCTCTGCGGCGGCCGCCGCCCCCCCGCGCCACTGCTGCGAGCGCGGGCTCAGCGTGCGCGACGACGACCAGCACTCCTCCTCCTCCTCCTCTTCGTACGAGTATCCTGAGCTCGAGCCAAGGCCAGTCGAGTTGTCCTCTTCCTCCTCGTCTTCCTCCTCTTCTTCCTCCTCCTCTTCCTCGTCGCGGCAACTCTCCAGCTCCAGACAGTTGGCGTGCATCCGAGTGCGGCCGGCGCCCCTCGGCCCCAAGCGGCGCCTGCTCCACGCTGGGCCCGCCGCCGCCGCCGCCACTCCTCTGGCCTCGGCGGCGCCCCCAATGAGACTCTCGGCCGCCAGTTGCGACTTGCCGCCCGAGCAACAACAACAACAGCAGCAGCATCCACTTAGACCCAAGTAGGCGCATAGAGGCCCATGGAAGCGCAGCAAACGGGACCAAATGTAGCTCAAGTGTTGCATGTAGACTTGGTGCATTTCTTTGCGAAAATTCTCATTCAAAAAGCCGTACAAAATTGGATTCGAACAGGCGCTTGAGCAACCAATGAGATGACAAATTGCAAAGATTATCCTAAACAATTGATCATCGTGGCTAAATAATGGATTAAAATCACTAATAACATTGAGCAAATTCAATGGCAACCAACTCAGCCCAAAGACCAGGGAAACGCTAACTAACATTGTATGCGTTCGTCTAATTAGATTCAATTGTCTCTTTTGTTGGCACTCCAATTGGGTTAATCGCTGGCGTCTAATTAAACGTTTTTGCAATTTATCACTTATTTTAGCATAAACAATGCTGACAATTGTTATTGGTAGAACGTATTGAAAGATCATCGATATTACAGAGTAGATGCCGCGCCCATGCGAGAAGGGCCAATCTTCGATGCAGAAATCGATGGATTCGATGTTGTCGTATCTGTGAGCTAATTTTTCAGCCCATTTAGCGAAGTTGGTTATGACGAATGTTGGAAAATTGCAAAGATGGTGCCAGATTATGGCAGTATGAATTCGCGGCAAGATCAAATAGATGGTGGATTGGATTATGAGATATGCGATTTGCCAGTGAGTGTTGTGGGCGCCGCACAATGCCAATGGGCGGGCAACATTTGCGCGCGAGAAGTAATGATGTTTGTGCATTAGGAATTGCGCGTTGTCCAATGTCCAATGTGCAGTGTGCAGTGTGCGGTGTGCATTTGTTTGGATTGGAATTATGCTTTTCTTGTTAGTCTGGTGCCTTGCAAACTCTGGCCAAGTCTTAGTCGAATTAATTGTCAGCCAAAGTTTGGATGTTCAGACGAAACAGTGTGTGTTCCATTTGAACAGTGTTCCAGCAACAAGGAGCAGCAGTGATCTAGTTGAATGGGCGCCTGCTTGGCAATTGGCGCCCTAGAGCTAGTTGGCGGCTGCTTTTGTCCAACACAGAGCAGAGCAAGGGGCCACAAATGGCAGGAGAAGGCAGCTTTAACTTTGTGCTCTTCTTGTCTTAGGCCTTGGGCTTCTTAACACTTACGCAATCTAACATGCTCCACAGTTCTGAAGCTGAAGAGTGGCAAAGATAACAGTAAGGCACCAACCCAAACGGAGGCCAACAGGAGACAGACGCCGCGCGCTCCATTGGCTGTCTCCTGGTGCGTGGGGTAGACGATAACTTTGTAGCGGTCCAGAGCAATTGCAGTAATGCTTATGGTGGAGACAAATATCGAGGTCGCCTGCAGGCCGGCCACCAGTTTGCAGGGAATAAGGCCTGAGTTTTTTGGGGGGCGCCAATAGGCCAGTTTTGTGTGTGTGTTTAGGTTGGTTGTTGTCGGCGGGCGCGAATAGGTTGTTTTTTGTGGCTCGTTGTTGTTGTTAGACGACGAGTGCATAGGAGAGACGAGTTGGCAAACACAGTTTGCAGGTGCAGTTTGTAGGTTGTAGAGGCGTGCAGTTTGCAGAGAAAGAGAGCGAGAGTGAGAGTGAGATATACACAAGGACTCATGCACCTTTGCCGCTTTTTCCCCTTTTTTCGGCCCCACTTTGAGCCCACTTTGATCTTGGCAAACGGGCGCACTCTTGGCCTTGGCTGGCCGCCCAGTGCAGGCATCTGGCGGCCCCGAGCGCGTCCAGACACGATCTCTCGAGCGAGTCTCGAGACGAGCCCGCAGACAGTGACACGCAGACACTCACACGTAGCCAGTCGTCACACGCACACAGTCGCCCCACAAGCAGCCAGCTCGCCCAACTTGGCGCCCCACCAATGCACAGCTCCAATGCAATGGGAGGGGGATGCAATTTTAACGGATTAGACATTTATTTATACAAACAAAGGGGCCTTTGTTGCTGGTTGGGCCGACTGTGCAATTAAGTTGGCTTCCTCGCGGGCGCCTGACAGGCGAGATGGGCCAATTTTGGCTTGCCAGCGGGCCCATCGAAAGCCGATTATTGTGTCAGAGGGGCGCGGCCCGAGGCGAGACTGTGTGTATGAGTGTGTGTGTGTGTGTGTGGGCGAGGTGCGGGGGGCAGTGTGCGGGCGCGGAGGGTCCATTGTCCTGCAGTTGCGATGGATTGTTGGCCGAGGGCCACCAGTGGACCAGCGATGACTGCGAGCCAGTGGGGCCGGCCGCAAGCAGAGGCCTGCGACTCGGAGGCAGCCCTTTGTCAATTTTCTCCCCTCTTTGACTTGCTCTCAGACTCGCGAGGGCGAACTGTGGCAGCCTCCAGTGTGCCGGAAGGGCGAAAAGAGGCCAACCTTCGGGGCCATTGTTCGCAAATATCACGCCAGCCACTTGGCCTAGTCTTGGGCTGGCGAGCGTCTAAGCCGCCCAAGACTGGGAAGCAATCTTGCGAGCTGCAATCTGGTGGATCTGTGCGCTCGCGCGAGCGAATAGATTAAATAGACTTTTACTCACCCATTTGCCACATCTTCATCGAGATCTCGATGAAGGAGAATGGCATAGTGAAAACACAGAGTAACAGATCACTTCCGGCCAGATTGACAATGAAAATATTTCTCGGCGAGAGAATCCTGGGCCTCAGCAAGACCTAGTATTGGATTTCGAGTTGGGGTTTTGTTTGTGTGATTGTTTTTTTTTCGTTTTTGTTCGCGCATTGAGTGTTCCATTTAAGTGAATTTCCCCTCAGGTTTCCATTAGAAATTCCGGTTTGTTATTTTCCAGTTTGGTTGCTCCGTTTCCGTTTGGGTTGCATTTCGTTGCATTGCCAATTGCAAACGGAATGCAATTGGTCCAAATTGGTTTGTCGAATTCGGTTCAAGTTCGGCCATTGGGCGGCGTTTGTTTGTCCGTTTGTTTGTTTTTTGCCGTCATTTTGAGCCCGCAAGTTGCCCCCAAAAGTCCACACAGATTTGGATCAAAACATTTGCCATGAAAACGTGCGCAAGAGTGCAGCAAGCGCGTGTTTGCCCCCACACACAATCATCGCCGTTTCAGCGCCGGTCCAGGTCCAAGGTTCCAGTTGCAGTTCCAGTTCCAGTTCCAGTTGCAGTTGCAGTTCCAGTTGAGAGGGAGGATGAAAAATCAATCGCCTGTTAGCGGTGGATGCAAATTTGTTCGCCTGTTCAATCTAGCATGAGACTCTGTTTGTGTGGGCGCCTTGCCGGTGGCGCTGGCAAGCCGCGGCCGCCCAGCGAGCGGCGGAAACTCGCCGCCGACCTTGGCCCGTCGGCCCAGAGCTGCGGGCGCTCACGGACTGCGGCCTGAGACTGGCGCTCGCGAGTGGCCGCCCAAGTGGGCGTAATTGATCCGCAGTTTGTGCACAGGCAGTCTTCACAGACAGTCTCTACACGCAGTCTCTACACCTAGTCTCTACACGCAGTCTGTGGGCGCCCCCAGTTAGGCGCCGCTAGCAGAGGCTCGCGAGGCGGAAATGATGATTGATTTTGATGAATTGAGCGCACTCTGACAGGCTGTCTTTGGAGCGGCAGAGGCGACGAAGCGGAGCTTGGCAAGAGCGCCGCTTTTGGCCGAGGCAGAGGGGGGGAAAAAAGTGAAAGAGCCAGACCACCAACTAGAGACAGACTGTGGGGCGCCACAGTCCAGAGGGGAACTCTTCTACTCACCACCAAACAGATGAGCCCATTTGTTACGGTGCCAAATGTTATAAAAAGCGCGTAAATGGCCAATAGAATGTAATAAGCCCGATCGTTAATGGCCCGGTTTGTCATGTACTTTTGTCTCAGCACCAGCAGGCGACTCTGGAACGCCTGCTCGGCCAGCGAGACCGTCTTGGCGTGCTGCTGCTGCTGCTGGAGCTGCTGTTGCTGTTGCTGCTGTTGCTGTTGCTGGAGTCTCTCGCGCTGCAGGGCGGCCAGCGCGCGCTCCTGCTGCTCGCCGGGCCCGCCCGCCACTCGCGCCAGACTGTCCGCCGCCTGGCCAGCGGCTCCTCCAGCGGCGCCGCCACTTCCGGCGCCAGGCTCCTGCGCATCAGAGGCGCCTCTGGAGGCGTGGCCGGCGTTCCGCTTGGAGCGGCGGGCGCCAATTTGCGGCCCACCTGGCCCATTAATCAACGCCGGCCGCTCATCAGTGGGGCGCGCCGAGTTGGCGTGCTGGCCACCCAGCACGGCCCAACTGAGACCGCGCACAGTCCTCGGCCGGAAGCTGGCCAGCGCGGCCCCAGTTGCCAGGGGTGGCCAGCGGGCGCCCACCGGCCTGCTTGGGGGCGCCAGGGGAGCTTGCGGAGGGGCGCCCGCCGGCTGGGGCCAGCGCGGATGGCGCCTGCTGGCCGCTGGCTGCCCGAAGGCGCTGGCGAAGAGGCAGAAATTCGTTAGCGCCAGATGATTGTAGTGCTGCTGGACGATTAGGTGGATGGCTAGCAGGGCGAGCATCTGCTTGACCGTCGGGCGCATTCTGATTGGACTGCTTGCGCCCACGCGCCAGCTTGCCCCCGCGGCTAACCTGGTCCAGCCGCGCGGGCAGCCCCTAGGAGCGACCCGCGTGGCTTGGCTGGCGAGCGCCGCCTCGCCGACTCGCGCTGGGCGGCTTCCGTTGCTGAGCTCCAGCTCGTCGGGCCGAGCTTGAGGCTGGCGGCCAGTCCCACTCGGCGAGCGGGCGGCCTCCCCTTGGCGCTGCAGATGCGCGAGCGGGCCCGGCCCCGCCCCCTCGCTGGCGTCGGGCTCTCTGGAGTGGCCGACCGCGGTTTCTGTGTCCGCCATGATTCTGGGGAGAAATTGCCTGTGTGTTCCGTGGCGACCTCCTTCGCCGCCCTCTTGCCGACCAGAGTGGCCCCGACTCAGGTCCCCGATTGGCCCAGCGGAGCCGCGCGAGGCCCTCCCGCCCGGCTGGCCCTGGCGCTGCGCGGGTGGGCGCGGCCGCAGAGCTGTGCCCGCGCGCACTTGTCGCTGCGCCGGCGAGCCTAAGGGCGCGGCAAATTCCTCTCCAGAAGGTGAGATCCAAAGGGGCCAGTCGCCGCCCGCTTGTGTCCGCCTGTGTGTCTGTCCGTCTGTCTGTGTGCTCCGGTGTGTCCCTTGAGTTTGTATTTTATTGGCGAGATTCGGCGGAACAGCAGTTAGTGGGTGTGTCCAGTTCAGACTCCTCCTGCAGTTCTCGTGCTGCCCTCGTGCAGCCCTAGCAAGTGGCCAACTGGGGTCCATGTCGCCCGCCGGGGACAGTCTCTTTGTTTGCAGCCGCCCCAGACACTGGGCCCCGGGCGAGCGCGGTCTTGGCAGCGGTCTGGGCAGTGGCCTTGATCAGTTTTCTATTATCGCCGGCCGGCCGCTGGGCCAGCCGGCGCCCTCAAGCTGGCCAGCCGAGACGCAAGTGGCCACAAATGCGCCGCACGCCACGTCTGTCGCCGCCCCGAACTGGCCACTTGTCTGTCTGTCAGTCTTCGGCCCGCAAATGCGCCTTTCCACTGGCCGCCAAGCCAACCGGAAGGGAGCGCCTCCTTGTCGCCGGGCGGCTTTGTCAAACAGGCCTGTTGACCCGGCGCAAATGTTTAACAAGCGGCGGGCGGCAAAAAGTCGCCCGCGGCCCAAGACGAACGAACTTCCGGGCCAAATGGGCGGCCGGCTTTTTTGTTTGATTGGGCGGCGAGTGGTCGTTGCAGACAGCGGTCGTTGCAGACAGTGGTTGGCCTGGTGCAGACTGTGTGGAGGAGGCCTAGTTGCACGCACTGACAGTGCAGACCAGTGCAGACCAATGCAGCGCCAGCGTGACGCAGTTGCTCATGCTCGCCTCTCGAGAGCTGCAACTTAATCATTGGGCGCCGCCCACTTGGCCGCCGCCGAGCACGTTCGCTGGCGAGCTAGCTGGCGAGCTAGCTGGCGAGCTAGCTGGCGAGCTAGCTGGCGAGCTAGCTGGCAAGCTAGCTGGCAAGCTCGCCGATGGGCTGGATGCCCGCCGGAATGCTGCTGGGCGGCGGGCAAAAAATCTGGCCCAATAATGAGGGCGCGGCGCAAGACGCACGTCGCCTCGCCGCATTGGAGGCGGTGGCACTGGCCGCCCTGTGCATGCTCCGTGGCTAGTCTGCCGCCGCTGCTCTGCCGCCGCCGCCCAGGTGATCTGTCAATTGGGGCTGCGCACTCGGCCGGCTCAAGTTCGTCAATGGCGCCCCCGAGCTGCCTGCCTGCCGGTGGGTGGGCCTGGGGGCGCGGCCGAGCCAGAGACAGTCTGAGGCAGAGGCGCGTCCGTGGCGAGCTGCAGACGAGCTCGGGAGGGTGCAGGTGGCCAGGTGGGGGCAGAAAAAGGGCCGCCCCGAGCTTATTGGATTTTTCTTTATCCCTCTGGCGTCGGGGGCGTTCTTTGTTTGGGCGCCGGCCGGCTGGCTAGCTAGCTGGCTGGCTGGCTGGCTGGCTGGCTGGCTGGTGGGCAAACACGCGGCTCGCTCTCAACGCCACGGGCTGCCAGTGGGCTGCCAGTGGGCGCCTGTTCGCGCGAGCACGTGAGCCAATTCAATTTGGCTCCGTTCAACGCGATCCCCGCCGATTAGCTGCCGAGATCGGCCGCTCGACTGAGCAAGGGCGGCGTCTGGGCGCCAGCCTTCGGGTGGCCTGTCTACGACCACGGGGGCGCGTGTCCCGCGGGCTCCGAAAACGCGCGCTCGGCCGCTGCGCTCCCGAAGATTCGGCGCGCGCACGAGTGGGCGCGCCGCCCGCAGCCAGCCGAGCAAGCGCAATGCATCGCCGATGCAAGTGTATCGTTTCAAGGTTCGCGTGCGTCACAAGTGTTTCGTTGTAATCGAAAGTGGCCCTCCCTTGTCTTATCCGCCACTGAGCCGCCAGTGAGCCGCCAGTGAGCCCGCTTGGGGGCCAGCCGGCCGCCAGTAAGCCGCCTCGGCCCCCCCAAGCTGGCCGGCCGGCTTGGGGGCGCCAACAAGCCGGCTGGGAAATGAACAGCCCGGCGCACAATTGTCAATATTGCGCCCCCAAGGCTTTGCGCCAAGAGGGCGGCCCTCAAGCTAACGGATGGTCATGGAGAGAGAGAAAGAGAGGCTATGCCAGAGGGTGACAGGAACACATCGTTTCATGTCATCAGCACGCGCAATTGTGTCTCTCGCCGTGTCATTTTGGGGCCCTCTGTGTGTGTCTATTTCTCTGCTTTATTTGTTTATGGCCCAGAGCTCGTCCCCCTCCACTTGGGCCCAGCTTGCCGACGGAGTTTTTCTCCATTGGCGAGCCTGCAAACTGCCAGTTGGGGAGGTGCGAGAGCGGAAGTGGCGCCCAAACAGTCGCCGGCAATTCCCACTCGGCGCCCAAACCAAGAGAGTGAGAGTGTCTCTGGCACACGCACTCTGCAAAAGCGCAGACTAGCCGCCGTCTGCTGGCCGCATTGGCCAGTTGTTCTGGTCGCGTGCCAGCGCAACAAAGCCGGGCCCAAGCTCGCCACTTGTTCCAACTGGCCCAAACTGGCGCCTGAGCGGCCCTGTGCGCGTCCGTCTGCCCGTGCGTCTGGCGCGGACTTTGCAAATAAGTATTGTCCCGAAGGGAGTGTGTAATCTGGGAGCTTGGGCTCGCCGCGTGTCGGCCTGTTCTCCTTTGCGCCTCTGCATGAGTTTGAGTGCGTGTGTGTGCCCAAGCTGCACAGTGTGCGGGCTCCGCGGGAGAGCCGCAAGCTTGCCGGCGAGTTGGCGAGCTCGCCAACTTGCAAGCTTGCCAGCTCGCCAACTCACAAGCTCGCCAGTCAGCCACAGTGCTCGGCCCCGCCTGGCCGCGAGTCTACCAGCCGAGCGGAAGCTTAGGTCTGGTGCCTGCCGCACTTTCCTGGCCGCTTTCCTGGCCCTTTTTCCAGGACCCCACAGCGGCACGTTCGGGCGCTCTTGGGCGGAATTTTGCAGCAAGCCGCACGATTGATGCGCCGCCCAGGCCCACACGAGGCCTCTTCAAGTTTCATGCCGCCAGAGAGTCTCTTCGGCGGCGGCCAGACCTGAGGGGCCAGACCTAACGGGCGCCACCGGAGCTGAGGAGTGGCGCGCAGGAGCCGGCCCTTAGCCTGCGCAGTTGCCTGGCCAGGCAACTCGAGACGCGCGGCCACTAAAAGGAAAAATGTGTTGCAATCAATTGATCATTGATTGCGCGCGCGGCAAGGCGCCCCGCGAGGCGGCCGCCCCTTAGGGCCCGCCCAGTCGCCAAGCCTCAAGGCTGCGCTCGGGGCCCAAGCAACTGGCCGGCCGGCCAGATTAGAATTCAATTATACATTATTGCGAGCCAGAGGGGGCCCGTCGCGCGCTCTGCGGCCAATTCAATGAGTTACTTAGGTCGCCTCCAGCTTGCGACCAGTCTCTAGCTGGCCACTAGCTTGCCAGAAGTCTCCAGCTTGCCAGTAGCCACTAGCTTGCCGGTAGCTCGCCAGTGGCCAGTGGCCAGTAGCTAGTAGCTAGTAGCCACTAGCTAGTGCTGCCCACCGGCCGCCAAAGTGGGCCCACAATTGGCCCAAGCGCCCAAACCGATGCGCCTCGGGACCAATAAAACTCGCATCAAGCAAACGCCCAACTCAAACCCAAACCCATTCGAGGGCGCCCACTTGGCCCCCTGGTGCACCACTTTGTTCGAGAGGCCCGGCCGGAAGTGGTTGGGCCGCTTGGGTGGCCGCGATCAAGTTGCATTTGAGCTTAGTGGGCGGGCCCATTTCCGAGCCGCTGGAATGGGCTTTTGCCCGAAGACTGTGGTGCGAGCTACGAGTCAGCATGGCGGCACACTGGCCGCCAGAAACCCAATAGATTTGTCTCCAGCGCCCACCAGAGAGAGAGACTCCGTCCAGTGTTCTCCAACTGGCCAAGAGCTGCCACTTCCCACGGCCAGACACACCCCCTGGCAGCATCAGCGGCCACTGACCGACTGGGCGCCGCTCCAGGCCGGAAGGGGCGCCATAAAGACACCTGCATCGCCGGGGACTGTCCCTCGCAGTTTGGCGTTTGGCGCTCCGAAGTTGGGCTGGAACTGGCGTGCAAGCTGGTGTGCAAATTGCGCCAAGAGTGCACTGGCCCCGCTCGGTCCAGTGGGCCAAAGGGAAAGACCTCCATTTGGGCCCCGCACTGCACCCAGTCTGCACTGCAAACTGGCCGCCGCACACTATGTGCCGCGGGCTGTCTATTGCAGACCGCGCTGCGACGGCCGAGGGCCGATGGACGATGAACGATGCACTGACTGGCGCCCAATGAGGGGCCATCAATCTGGTGTTTAATAACGAGCGGCGCCAATTGTTGTCCGTTCACCCATGGCGCCGGAGCACTGGAGCGGCGGCTGGAGGCCACTGCACTGCTCTCAGCTCGCCGCAGTTGCTTTGAGGAGCCAAGCAACTGCATACCAGCTGCGGCCAGACACCAGCGGCCAGACACTAGCAGAAAGACACTCGTGGAAATTCCGCGCGGCACAAGTCGCGCAATCAACTCGCCGGCGCCATTCACACGCCGCTTCCGGTCGCCGCGCCGGCCAGCCCCAAGCGTCGAGCTCCACTGGCTCCGGCGGGCGCCACTCGGCCGGTTTGGCGGCGCGCGGGGCCAAAGGGCGACCGCCGCCCGAGATTGGGGCCCCAGCCGAATTCCTGGCCCTCGGCCGGCGGTAACAATAACAACTGCCACGCGCAGACCGCCCAAATGAGCCCAGCTCCGGCTCCAGCTCTAGTCCCAAGCCCAGTCCCAAGCTCAAGCTCAAGCTCAAGCTCAAGCTTGGGCGACAAAGGCGACCAATTCGGCGCGCGCGGGGGCGATCCTTGACTGCGGCACCCAAGCAAGCGAGCGAGCACACGCCGCTGCCTAGCGACCGGCGACCGGCGGGCGCGCCAAGCCACTTCCGGCCCGCTTCCACCGGCGCCAGTCCAGCGGCGCCGCAACTGAAGGCCGCCCACCTGGCCGCGAGCCGGCGGCTTTGGCCAATTTAATTGAATTCCAATTTCCGCCGGGCGCCTCTCGTGGGCCGGCGGCGAAGGGCGGGCGGCTGACGCTCTTTGGCCCCACGGGGCTCGAGGCGCGCCCAGCAACTGCGGCCGGAGACTGGGGCGCCCTTTGCGCCCTTTGCTGTAACCATTTGGGCCGATCCTCCACCCACGACTGGCTAGAATTTGGCGAGGCGAGGCGGCCAAGCGAGGGCAGAGTGGCGGCGGCGAGAGACACGCAGCACGACATCCAGCGGGGCGCCGGATCATGTATTTGGCGCTCGGCTTGTTGTTGTAAACAAAAAAAAGCACTTTGTTCTTGTTGTTTGGCATTAAAAGTTGCCTCGCCAGGCCGACTTGGCCCTTCCCTGAGGGTGGCCGCCAAGGAGCTAAGGTGCGGAGAGCTTGCCGGCTGGCAAGAGAGACTGGGGCTAGAGACTGGGGCCCGCAAGTTGCCTTCTGCCTGCGCGCGGCCCATTAGTGCTAGTGTGTGGCGGCTTTTCATCGAATGCAACACGCACGCAAATGGAAAGTATACATCAGCGCAACGAGTCAGTGCAGAGCAGCGCCCAATGCAAAGCAGCTGCCACTGCTTTGCTCTGCGCACATGCAAATGGGCCGCCCTAATTTTCGGCCCGCAAGTGCAGAGCAGCACACAAGCAGCACACAGGCAGACCTAAGGAGGTTCAAGAAGGAGGACCTAGTCTGCGCCACTTGCCGCCCGCCTCTGGCTTGTCTCCGGGCGGCCAGTGGGCGAATAAATGCTCGCCCAAAGTGGCGCCCGCCGGCCGGCCCGCTGCTTGTCCTCTGGGCAGCCAGCCGAGCACTCAGACGGACCACTGTCTGGCGGCCAGAGCGAGCCAGAACGAGCCAGAACGAGCCAGAGCGAGACAGAGCGGCCCCCCGACGCGGCCAGACAGACGGCCTCTGGGCGAGATTTTGCACGGATTCTCGCAAAAAACCGCCGGGAAGCCATCCCAGTGGCTCGACCAGCACCACCAAGCCTGGTGGGGGTTCTCGAGCGAGTGGGCGTGGCAGGGCGCTTTAGAACTGTGGGCTGAGGAGCGGCGCTTGAGACGAGGCGGTGCTTTGTCTTTTGTGTGTGTGGCCACAGTTTCGTGGAGTTTCCTGGAGCGCGCGAGAGACGGGGGCTGGCGGGGGGCGAGGACGAAGCCAATGAGGGACGCCAGCAAGATGGTTTCTCTGGCGCCTCGGCGGGCGGCGAGCTCGCGAGAAGTGCGGCCCAGTGTTGCGCGGGCCCCGAGCGGCGGCCAGAGGGCAAGATTGGCGCCGGTTGCGGACAAGCAGGAGGGCCACTCAGCTGGTAATTGGTGCCGAAAGGGGCCCGAGTCGCACACAAATTGAGCGGCCCACTGGTCGTCTGGCCCTCTTGCCTTCTTGCCGGCTTGCCGGCTTGCCAGCTTGCCAGCTTGCCTCGTCGCTAGTTCGCCAGTTCGCCGCCTTGCCGCCCTGCCGCCTTGCCGTTCGGAGCCCACAGGCTCCCGTCAGCCTGCGGGCCCGTTGCAGCGGCCACGATAAGCCCAAGATGATTAGGAGGCGGCCCAAATGAGCGCGCGGCGGCACGATGGCGCCACCGATAAGCCGGCGGCGTGGGGGGCCCTCGGTGGGCAGTGGTTGGCGGCGAGATGCGCCCTTCGGGGGCCTGCCAGTCGCTCACTGCATGCTACAGTCTGTAGTCTGTAGTCCGCAGTGCAGTGCAGTTTGCAATGTGCAGTGTGCAGTGTGCAGTGTGCAGTGTGCAGTGCAGTGCGTGCTACAGACTGCGGTGCGTGCTGCAGACTGCAGTGCACGCTCTGCAGTGCAGTGTGCGCGCCGCCTGAGACAGTGTGTTCCAGCTTGGGACTACATACTGTATGCACTGCACTGCGCTGCCCACGAGCCCCCAAGCCTTTTTTGCCGCCCATTCGTCACCGGCTTCCGGCGCTCGGCCAGGCCACTCGAAATTGAATTTTAATTTAAATTCGAGCACCGCCGCCGGGGGCCCACTTTGGGGCGGCAAATCTTGCCAAATGGGCGCCGACTTGGGCCGGCCGGCCGGAGGGCCGGGGGGCAGGCAGGCGGAAGAGTGGGGCTGGGGGGCGGCCGTGCATGGCGGCCAACCAGTGGGGCACGCGCTCGCCGGCCGGCCAGGTGCTGGCGGCGAGTGGGCCCCGCGAGAGCCGCCCCTCGAGAGTGCCAGAAAGAGTCTGGGGGCGCCTCCAAGTGGGCGGCCGGCTGAAACTTGAGCCCATCCAATTTGGGTGTGGGTTTTGGCCGACTGCCAAGTGGCGGCTTGTTTGGCGTTGCGCGGGGCCACACCTAAGGGCCGGCGGGCAGAGTGCATCGTGCGGCCTTTTCTCTCGCTTGGTGGCCGCAGTTTGGGAGTGAATTTTCAGCTCGAAGCATGCGGCCAGCCTGCCACTTGCTGCCACCAAGTACGTGACAAACGGGCGCCCAAAAGGCAGCTCCGCCAAAAGGCAGCCCACCAGGCGGGCCGCCTCTTGAACTGGAGCTTCCGTGGAGCTTCCACCAAGCTTGCGTGGAGCTTCCACCAAGCTGGCGTGGAGCTTCCAGCGAGCTTGCGTGGAGCTTGGCCGAGCATCGCAAGGCCAACGGGAGAGAAAGGGGAGCAGAAAGAGCTGGCGGGCGAAAATCCATAAAAATTATGCTCGTCTAAGGGCCAGAAACAAGCTTGGGAGGGGGCAAAGTGGCGCCAAGGAGGCGGACAGAAATGGGCAACCAATTGTGCGCCGGTGGGGCATTTGTGTCGCGCCGCGAGCAACAACTGTCTGCGCTCAACTTACTGAACTTGGCAAGCTCACAAAGCTCACAAAGCTTGCCAACAAAACTCGAGTCCACTCCACTCGAAGTCCAGCGAGACGCTTGGCGCGCCCACTTGGCCCGCGCCACTTCCGGCGGGGCTCCCAAAACAAGCGACACGCGAGGCCCAATTGTTTGCCCATTGGACATTGGGCGGCCGGTCGTTAGCAGTTGCCGACTGGCCCACTGCTCTGAGCAACACTGCGCTGGCAGATTGGCGAGCTCGGCGCCGCTTCCGCCCAAGTGGCGCCCGTACACTATGGTGCGCACATCAATAATGAGTAATTACGGGGCCCTCTTTCGCGCCCACACTAACCGGCGGCCAGTTAGTGTGCAGTTGGTGGCCGCCTTCTGGCTGCTGCTCGCCCTCTGCTCGCCTGCTGCTCGCCTGTGGCCTTCCTGTGGCTCTGCGTGGGCCCGCCGCTCGCTCGTGGGCAGATTTGGGGCCGCTCGTGGGCGCCTCCAAACGCCCACAAGTCCAGCAGCTCTGGGCGAGCTTCATCCCCTTCGAGACGGAATCTGGCTGCTGGGGGCGCCGCAGACTGTGACTGGGCGGCGCGCGCGAACCGCCGCTCGCAGTGCGCTCGCCGCCTCCACCTGGCTGCATCTACACTGCACTGCACTGCACTGCTGCTTGTCAGCGGCCGCTCCTCGTCCCCCGCGCGCCGCCCGCCCGCCTGATGAGGGCGCCTCTAATTTGCTCCCAAGCAAAGCTCGCGCCCTCCATTTTCCAGTAATCTAATCCCAACGCTCGCTATTCAATCCACCTGCCTCCCGCTCGGCCCGCCCGCCAAGACCGCCGCCAAGACCCAGAGCAATTCCCGCTGGCCTCTAGCCGACTCGGGCGGCCTGCTGTGGGCGGCATTTGGCGGCCGGCGACTTGCGGGGGACTAGCTTGCGAGAGACTAGCTTGCGAGAGACTAGCTTGGGAGTCTGGGCGGGCGCTCAGCCAAAGGCGTTCAAATGAATGGGGGCGGGCCCGATAAAACGGGGGCCAAATGGGCCAGATTAGCTGGGAGCCAGACTGGGACAGACTGGGGCCCCTTGCAGTGGGTGGGCGATGAAAGTTGCTCGCCAATGGACAAACTGTTTGCCTCGCTGGCCGGCGGACTGTGTGCGGCCGCCCGGGAGCGTCTCTGCGCAGTCTCGAGTGATGATCTAATAATCTGATGAGTCAATTTGAATGATTGCGGCGCAACAATCAAAAAAGTGCAATCATTCGGCCCAGAGACTCGGCCCATTGGCCAGTTGGCTAGTTGGCCAGTTGGCCGCCACGCCGCACACACTCCTCGCTAGCCTGCGCTGTGGTGGCGCACAATTGGCCGCCAAGAGACAGAGAGAGAGACACTCACTGGCCGCCAAGCTCCAGCTCGGCGGCGCCCAAATCCATCAGCTGTCATTGGGCCAGACGCGAGCTGGGCGGCAAAATGATTGACTCGCTGGCCCCACTTGGCGAGCGCTGTCTCGCCGGCGCGCCAGCCACTGTCTGCGGCCACTGAACCGCCGCAGCTCGTCCACCGGCGACACTTTTCCATGTAATTATTCCGGCTCGCTCTTGGCTCGAGAGGCGCCCTCTCGACAGCCAACCAGCACTCGCCGCAGACAATTACCCGCAGCGCCCCCACCAGCCCCTCTTGAGCTCATAATCGCCGCCCATTCGTCTTGGCGGCCCGAGCTCGCTGTCTGGCCCGCATCACTTGCTCGCTTCTCTCTCTCTCTCTGGGCGACAATTCCTCAGCGGCAATTCCTCAGCGACAATTCTCCCAAGCTCAAGGTCGAGCTGGTGCGACGTTTTGCGGCAAAATGGCTGTAGAAAAGCGTGCAAAACTGCGCTATTATTTACCTTGTTTTTTGCGGAAATTCTTGCAAACTTCTTGCAAAATCTGGCCAAATTGCACCTCTTCTGCGGCACAAAAGGCCCCCAGAGCCTCTTTTTGACTCGAGCTGAGCTGTTTGGCTAGTTATCCGCGAGAATGGTGGACCAAGTGGGCCCAACAATTATGGATTATTGTTGCGGCCGCCCAGCAAAAGTTCTTGCCTCTTGAGCTTGCCGGGCCAATGGGGCGCCTTGAGACTGAGATTGGGCCCAAATTCGCAGGCTGGCCGGCGCTTTAGCTTGGGCCGCCTGCAACTGCGGCTGGCCAGCTCTTGAGGGGCTCCTTCGCCTTGCCAGTGGACAGGAGGGGGCCCCGAGTGGCTAATGTGTGTGTGTGTGTGTGCCTGTGTACTGCCTCTAGTGCTTGGCTCTTGAGGGGCGCGTGCCGCTCTCTCACTGATTGCTCACTGATTGGGCTTGTTTTCCTTAATGTTGCCTTCTCGTCATGCTGCGAACAGGCTGATTTGATTGCCAAAATCAATTGACTCCACTGGGGCGCCCCACTGACCAGCGCGAGACTGTGAGCGGCGCGCATTTGAGAGCGTGGCTTGCAGTGCGCCAAAGTGCATGGGCCCACTGCACGCTTTGCACGCACTGCATGCACTAGAGACTGCGCACTGACAAGGGGAGTGCACCACGTATGACACGCCTTTCACAGTCTTAGGCACCTCATCGTGTAGAACTCGCCGAGTACTCTCTGGATAGCCCACTTACAGATCCAGGTTTTCTAAAATAACGCGAGAGGGTCGGGATAAAGGGCGATATTTAGCACGTAAGATCCTATGGGAGAGATCGCTGGATCTTCCTGCGCAAAAACTAATGTATGCAGCCTGAGATACGCGCAGAGACTGGAGAAAATTGTTTGCCTGCCAGCGCGTTTAAGTGTGTGCTCCGTGTTCCGTTTTCCAAATGTTCACCACTGCGCGCGCAGCATGACTGTGT
>Ga0058701_10000482_pt1 | contig 27789 bp, 24 predicted proteins | sample AgamicOrMae_FD_97039 | JGI IMG/M metagenome (GOLD analysis project Ga0058701, IMG submission 97039) | Agave microbial communities from Guanajuato, Mexico - Or.Ma.e | ecosystem: Host-associated > Plants > Phyllosphere > Phylloplane/Leaf | place: Guanajuato, Mexico | collected 2012-06-04 | reverse complement strand
TTAAAAAAATTAAAAAAATCGTACTTTTTGATGAAGGAATCGACGAAAAGTAATGAGTAATACTTGGAATAAAAAGAACGGTAGGCAAAGGGTCGCTTTGCAAATGCGGCTTGTTCAACGATACTTTTAGCCACGTATTGGCAAAATTTAAGAAAAAAGTAGCATTAAGTATTCAATCAATAAGACGTACTTGAAAATGAGAAATGCTCTTAATTTCGAGAAGCGTTTCTCATTTCCCAGAGGTACTTGAATAGTAACTGTATCTAACGTAGGCACCTATGGACAGCTTAGGCACGTTTTCGACTGAACGTTGTTTGATATCGAAGCGTATAACGGTCAGTGAAACGAGTACACCGACATTTTTCAAAATGGCGAATGCTTCATAACCACAGCCGTTGGTTTCAAGAAACCTCAAGGACCCTTGCGTTGACATGACTAAAGACATAGTTTGTCTTAAGACTAGCAAGAGGCGTATTACACCTGTGCAACGGTTATCAAAAAAATGTTTTATGAGTGAAATAAATACCAAGACTGCTGACTGATATTGCATCCAACGACCCGTTTCGTACCTGCAACAAAAGCAAAAAGTTCGGGATGAGTCCAACATGTCCTTGTCAAAGACACAGTGAAAACTAACCCTGGTTTAGTTTCATTAGGTTTACCTTTAAAAATAACCAAATTACGCTCTTCCTCTGTTTTACCTTTATACCTGAAACAGGTATGGGACTACTCAAAACGGGGGTTGTTTTTTTACTGTGAAGGTTGCAATACTTCACACTCGGTTGATTATGATTCCAAAAGTGACGTCATGTAATCAATCTCGAGGTGGCGTGACTTGGTGCAGTCTGGAGTCCGGAGTTCGTTTCCCTATGATTAGGACTGCGTCTTTTCTCCTGACCACGAGCCCTTCTAAACAATGGTCCGCATCTCCGGAAACACCCGTATATCCGATATAGCCAACTCGCACAGAATAAATTCCAATTAAATTCGAGTCAGCTGTCTGGTTAGGTAAGGTTACGTGAGACGGGGCCGTTCGTAGTGTTTTATTGGTTCCTGAGTACTCTGTTAAATTTTCAGTGAAACTCAGACACGACAAATATAGCCTCCTCACAGTAAATATAAGTGAATTTTTAAGAAACTCTTAGTCTGGTTACATTTCAGTTTTGTTGAAGCTGATGCTGCTAGTCTGCTAAATCTGTGCCCAACTTGCCAATATAGGTCAATGGCGTGATTTTATGGATCAAAATGCAAATATCTTTCATTAAAATTTCTATCCTGGTACCTACTCTAACGAATACTAAATATTCAAAAACCATTGCTGAAGAACCCTCTTGATGCCTCAAATAAAACACACTCTTTTCTGGGACGAAAGAAGAGTGAGAGCGGTGGTCCTCATCAAAACTCCCGAGGGTCGCCGAAGGCCTCCGAGGACTGTCGAAGGCCTCCGAGGACTGCCGAAGGTCGCCGAGGGCTGCCGAAGGCCATCGACGGCACACACTGCCTCCCCTTTATATCATGAATATGTAATCCTCGGTGGTTCTGATTCCAATATGCCTTGGGCTAAGTCAAATACTTCCTGTGTCCATCACTTCCGGTGTCGCCAACTTTTGCACAATACGATTGCCGGAGGTTCCACCATTTTTTTGCACAGTGCACAAAGGGGTTCGGCGCGATATTTTGATGGACTAAATATTAGAGGAGGAATTCGTTCATTTGGGTATTCGGATATTTCCGTAAATTCCGCTCCCGCCAAGTCTTTCGATCGGAGTTCCTGGGTAGCTCAGCGTTTGGAGCTTTCTTCATTACATCTTCGGTGGTTTCAGAAAAAGGAGTGAGTTAGCTATAAAACTACGCCTAAGTCAACTAAGAGTTTTAATTCAATTGGAATTTATACAGTAAAAGCTGATTCCTGTTTGAGGTATGCAAAGTTAAAAGAGGGGAAGAGCGTACTTTGGTTATTTTTCAAGATACAGTACCTCTATGAATAACCACATCAATGGAGAGCTCACGGCGAAACCTTTCCATTGATATGGTTGTTGATAGATTTATCTTTTGAAATAAGCAAATTACGCTCTCCCCCTGTTTTACCTTCCTTCTTTAAAACATATACATTTTAAATCTCAATGGAAAAAAAGAAAGACAACCAATACTTTCATTTTTCGCCTTATAACACAAAACATCGAAGGAGATAGCCAGCTGGTATTAATAGTTACCACTCGCCAGATTGATTCAACTGACAGAGACGCACATGTACTGAGAGGGCGAAAAAAGTGCTAAATCACCCCTTGCCGTAGATTTCGAGGGAGAAAGAACTAATTCGGACCTTAAGGTGTGAGAAAGAGGGGGGATGCCTTTCACCCCCTTGGCCCTCCCGTGTTCCCTCCCCAGGGCAATCTCCGCCCGAGATTTATTTCTGTGTTTGTTATTCAATTTGTTGTGCTCGAGGTTTGGCCGCGTTAAGTAATGATGGGGAACGGAGGATAAATGAGGCATTGGAGCCTTCATTTCAACACCTCGCCAAAGTATTGAAAAGTAAGAACGAAGTTGGTCGGAAAAAACGGCAGACTTCTCCGCGAGGTGAAACCAAAACCAGAGTCAACTGTGAGCGGGCAATATTTTGTTCAAAATTACTGGTGCGCAGTACATAAAGTTGTGCTGAAAGTTAAATGTTACCACCTGGATTCGTATATTTCACGAAGCGAAAGGGAAATTGACACCAAAGTAATGATGTTGCCATGAACGTAAAGGAAGTACCGGCATAGAAAACGAAACTCAGTATCAAATCAGCAAGGATGTTTCAGCCTTTGAGAGATGAGCTATGGGAATTTACACCTCTGCAAAGAGCTATAACACGGTGATTAGTAATTTTTCAAGTCAATAAATAAAGATTCATCAAAAACATTGCTTGATTAAAATGATAGTACACAGCAAGAATCTCAATGAAATCGCTAGGAGAAGATCAGATATCTAGTCTAGCAAGATTAGTTGGGTACAGGTTAGTGTAAGGAGCCTCCAAGTGCTTTAGGCACTTCCTTGGAGTTTGCAGTTAGTGCCACGAGGCACACATTCATTTCAGTATGCCAATGATATTGAAACGTTCATAAAATCTTACGAAGTGAATGCCACGCTGCCTGAAATTGACAATCACGTTTCATAACGTCGATATTTTTTTTCTTTTTTTGCAAGGAATTACTGAGGCAAACAGCTTGTCGCATGTTGGATCTCCATTTGCCAGTAGTACAGTCCTCAAGCGCAAAATCAATAAGAAAGGAAAACTTTCGAAAACTGCGACTTCAATCAACTTAGAAAGGGATAAATATTTTATAGGATCAATCACTAGCGATAAATCAAATATGAGGGGAAAGTAAAAGAAAACGGTTCAAGCGAAGAATATTGCAGCCCTTCCTCCAATTTTTACAGCACGAATAAAAAAAAATATCGAATAATCAGTACGGCACTGATACGGGAAATGACCACGGGAGGACCATTAAGAATAGAAAGAAAGGAGAACGGAGAGTAATGGCCAGTAATACCGAACCATAACTTCACACAAACTTTTCCCATGGAGGTCCAAAAGCGATAATATTTACATTGAATTTGCTTGTTTCTTTGTAGATATACTTGTTTTCCACTGGCGAGGAAAAAACTGCGTTGAAGTGGGAGAAGCCGAGGAAATTGCTGCAGCCTTCAATGATGCTAGTTATTCAATTTATCGAGCTTTTACAAAGTGAAATGTCTGAACGAGTTTCCGATCACTTTGCTACTTTCTGCTTGACCTGATTTCCGGAAATGGTCGAAGTAATCTCAGTTCCAAGATTCACAATCACAAATCACTGAGTGAATTAAAAGACCTTCCTTAAATAACTGCAATGGAAGGCTTAGTTTAGGTTTTATTGGGGCATGTTCGGTTTAAGTTGGGTAAGGATCAATGAAATTAACTAAGGTCAGGTGATGCGAGGCGAGAAAGAGTTTGGTTAAGAGCAGGATGTTAGGAGAGGCAAGGTCAAGGAGAGGCAAGACGCACCAGACCAAAGGTGCACCAAACCTAAGGCGCACCAACCCAAAGACGCACCAAGCCACATGTGGTTTGGTGCGCCGTCTGGTGCGCCTGCAGGCGCACCACACCAAAAGCGCACCAGGCCAAAGGCGCACCAACCCAAACGTGCACGAACCTAAAGACGCACCAACCCTAAGACGCACCAACCCAAAGGCGCACCAAGCCACAGGCGCACCAACCCAAAGACGCCCCAAGCCATCACAGGCGCACCACGCCAGAGGCGCACCAAGCCAAAGGCGCAAGCGGAAAAGGTGCACGAGCCACCTACCGTAGGCTACCACAGCAAGGGGAGCAACGTTCCAGACCAACAACGCCAAGCAGTAATAGATACGAATTACGGCTGCCCCTCGCTTCGTGGTCACCGGCACCCTCTCGGCACGACTGCCCGAGAAAACATCAACTGAGTGAGTCAGGAACCAGCCGACCTTTAAACTTGGTTAACACGGCGCTTTATGTGCTCTGGTTTTGTGGTTGTTGACATAAAACAAAATAATTGTTACTCTAATGAATTGTCTGGGATAGGTTTGCGCGAGGGGAGAAAAATCGATGGAGAGGTGAGGGCCACTAGACAGGTGTATACGCACAAAGAAGTCCTCACGTTTATCTGACTTACTATAGAGTTAAGTTTCGAGGATTGAATTTTCTTTTAAGCCCAACCCTCTATCGACTAGTTGAGCGCAGCAAAGCACAAGGCACTTCATCCAATTTAATCCAACGTTTGCTGAGCCGCGACCGAGGCGTTGACTTAACAAGAAATACAGGGTCTGTCCTGAAATTAATGAGATCGGGTACAAACACAGAATTCTATCAAAGGATTCTATCAAAGGGATATTAACTGTATATATTTTTAATATACCATGTGAGTTGCGAGCCTCTGAGGATTTTCTGAAATGACGACACAACCTGCTCGACATGAGTGCCATGTGTTGCCTACTACGGGCTGGATTCCTGGCTGTTCAGCCTGTAGTGGACAAAACGCGTGGCACTCGTGTCGAGCAGGTTGTATCGTCATTCTAGAAAATACTCAGGGGCTCGCAACTCACATGGTATCTTCATAATATTCTGCACATTTACTTCAAGTTCAACTGATTTTTAAAACCTGCAAAAATAAACTAGTTTGCTTCCAACCAAAGTTTTGCTAATTATAAATATAATAATAATATAATAAAAGTTAATTATTATCCAAAGTGAAAAACAGTTTAAAATATTTTAGGAATATTTTAACTATTTTAGTCGGAAACCTTTATTTTAACTTTAAAAATCATTTTGATGTAGTTCAAGTGAAGCGTGGTTTTCTTGAATCTCAAGCGGGTAAGAAAGCAATAGTGATATGATTAACTTGATCCAGCTGATAGAAGTTTCCAGTTGGTGGAACACGAGCAGAGGTCTGTTTGAGTGCGTGTCAGTGGTAAAAGTCGCCAGCATTATTCTTTAGTATAACGCCATCTCAAAGGATGAAACCAGGATCATGGGGGTTAAATACCTACTATGATGGAGTGGGTAAAGGGAATTGGGTTCACTCAAGAACCACTCAAGTCTGGTTTTACGTAATGACAGATTAAACCGCGCAAGAGCAAAAAAAAGGAAGAATCTCTTTAAGATCCGGGCACAAAGGCAGCCGCCGCCCCTGAACTAAAACATGCTAAACATTTTAAATCATTTACAAGAAAAAGACAAAACCGTAAAAAATAGAAAAAGTAAGAATAAAAGAAAGAGAGTTCAAAGAGAAAGCGGTAGAAGAAAAAGAGGAACAGAATCAATGAACGAGACCACTTTTGTGAAAATTCCCCCTTTTGTCGTCTTACTCCGCCGCGTTGGAAATTTCTCCACTCGACGATTTTTTAAAGGGCCTGGCAGTGTCCGCTCCACCGTATTTACTGTTCCGCGCTCGTTTAATCACGTTAAAGGGTAATTGCTATAAAGAGAATGATGTGGCTTGATAATGGCATCTACTCTCCTTGCCCCCGACCCTGTGTGGCGCGGCAGTGTCCTAACGCAACCCCGTGGGGTCTCTTTTGTCCAAGATCACAAGAGGCCGAGTTGGTGGGCTCACAATGGAGGGCACAGATGACTGTTAAGGAATCTACCTTCACTAGGACACCTAGAGAAAGGGGCGTTAGCCGCAAAGAGGTAGCGAAGCCACTGCAGTCAGCCGGCGTCGGCAAGCACTGCACTCTCATTGATATCCACGCTTTCCTCTACATTTTCATGGTGCATACACAGGTAAACAGATTACAAATGCAGGCTTGATCAGTAATGCGTTCAGGCAGTGTCTTCATGTCCATGGGTAGTTTCCAAGTAGATAAAGGTGTTGCAAATTGTCACACGCGTATCCATAAGGCGGATGAGATGAGTTCATGATGACTTTTCTCTGTGGTATTTTCTGCCTCTGGAGTTCCGATGTTCATCGACAAGCCAACCGGAGCAAGGTTTAATACAAGTAACCTTACTCTTAATAACGGCTGCTTAGGTTACATCTGTTCACTCTGCGGCAGTTAATGACGTTTGGGCTTCGATACAATATTCAAGAGGCATCGGAACTTCATCATCAATCTTGTCACAGCGAAAAATGTTCCAGCTGATATGAGAGGTCAATCGATGTTGAAACTCTCGATCTCCTCCAACCATCTTCTGGATAATAAACAAATACAAGTGGGTGCGCGACTTTTTTGTTTTGAGGAAAACGGTGGGTCGAGATTCAGTTTCAGAGAAGACAGGAGCAGCATCCTGGAAACATCTGTTTCAAACTCATCACCGGTATTAGAGAGCTTAAGTTGACACATGAGTCCGAAAAAAAACTTACTCTTTTTGTCGCCTCTTATCTCCGCTCGAGTTTAATTAAAATTGTCATTTCGGATTTCGTCTGATATGACGGGAAGGGAGAGCTGAATTCTGAAGACGGACCTCCTCTGCCAGTTCATTCATTATTAATTGAATGGAGAAACAAAATAATCCGGACAGATTCTAAGGGCAAAACGCTCGCAGAAGATAATACGATGGGGGATGATAGACTGGTGATGGGAATAACATTGAGGGGGAAAGAGAGAGAGGCCATCGTGGGCGGGGTGCGAGTCTAGGCCCTTTTATGTTCACCAGTTGTTACACACCTGCCACTCCCAGCATCTCTTAGTCTTTGGCCACAAGGAGACCGGCTTGATTGCAGTATCCAACCATTAGTCTCTGGGTTCACCGCAAAGGTAGCAACTTGCTTCATCATTGATAAAGCTTTGATTCCGAGCCTAAAATCGTTTGTTTCACGTGGCCCCGCATTTTCAACGGACAGGTCACTGAATTCACGAATCAATCATAACGCTCAGGTCACCACAGCGCAGGATGGAAGTTAATACTTCACCACAGTCTACACGGTCGCAGTACTGTCTTCTCATACCTTTTTCGATTTTTTTAAGTGTTCACTCAAACCACCCACCTGTATTACCACGATCAAAACCTCTCGTCACAGATTCAACCCCAAAACCTCAAAGAGTGTCAATATTCAAGGGCAGATTTAGACATTTTTTTTTCTATATTTGAGAACTGACTTTAACAGAGGAAACTCAGAAAAACAGGGAACGTCCCTGTTGCTGAATCAGTGCTGGCCGATGCAGATTTTAATTTCACAGGGAATGAGTCAGAATCGCTTTCCTGAAATACATTCAATACAGCAGTTCTGACTAATTTAGTGACTCTCACTGATTCAAGAGAGCGTATAGGCATTGAAGGCCAAGATATTTCTTACTGCTAGCTACGCTGGGCTCGTAACTATTTCTTAGCAGAGGGTCAACACAGCCAGCCCGAAATTTAAGGTTAGAGCGTATACCCTCAGTGATAGCTTTTGTGTACGCCGCAGTGTGTTTTATCAGCGACAGATCTTACCTTATCACCAAACAGATGTTTTACCGGAAGACAGTTGGTTCATTCCCTCCCCCCAAGTATTACCTCCATCCGGTCGGCTGCGGCGGTGAAAATGCCTTTTTCTCCGTACTGGCGAAAGAAGTCACCCCGTGATTTAAAATGTGCTTGAATGTAATGTTTGTTGACTGGAAATGTGCATTGGGGGTAGTTTTATGTTCCGGCCAATTTATCTTGAGGCCATTTTCTGGTTACCCTCCTCTTTAAATTACGAAGGTCGCATTCTCTACCTTGCGTTCCACCAAGCGTCGCCAAGTTCTTCGGAGCGAGGCATAAGCCCCTCAGCCTAAAATTTCTTTCCCAAGCCTGTTGTCAGGGTTATAAGGTACATAAAAGGTGGGAAATGCCAACCTCAAATCAGAGCATGTGAGTCCACTCACATGATCAGAGGAAGTATAAGGTTTTTGTTGCAATTTGTCCGCTGGGGTGAATAGCTTCGAAATCTAATGGGATAAGCCTGCCGCTTGTTCCAACGTAAACAGAATCTTGTCTTAACGTATCCAACAAGTTTCTGCGTAACTCAGGTATTCCAAGAGGAGCGGAAGCCTTAAATGCATAAAAACATCGAAAGCTGTTGTTAGGTGCAGTTTTCAGGGAAACAGCTTATAATAGGAAAACTTTCAAGTGCCAGTAAGGAACTGCAGGGAGTACCCCTACAATGGAAGTTATGACCGCGCCGCAGTCAGGAAGAATACTCCCTGGAAGTGGTACGTTCAACCAGCAAAAGTTATGAGTCTGAGTCCGTTTAGTATATTCGGAAATCGTTACGGTGTTCAATTATCTGGAAATATCGAGCCGTTGCGTTAACTGACGTTTTTTACTGACGTTTTCTAAAACATCGAGAGATGCTTTGTAGAGGAGCGACCAAGAAACAAGACTAATGTTCCTTCTTTGCCATGAAGTTAAAACCCTTGGCAAGGGCCAACAGTCTACCATTTCATGTGCACCTGTCACGAGAACCGAAACTAAGTATTCCCTACTGTTTTGGGGTTGGGTTCTGCAGTGATTATCACAGAACCATTTCACCAACATACGGTCCACATCCTCGGCAAGTTATCTCACCACTCATTTGTACACTTCGAGGCAACGTGACACATCTGCATCTGGCCAGTGTCAAGTTAAGCAGACGCCTCTTCTCGTGACGCCCAGTTATTTTTCCAGCTCAACACTCAAACGCCATCTGGCGGTGAAACTGGTAAACACTTCATTCAGGTAACAGATTAGTCAGTATTGGACGCCTTATCTAGAATGACGGGATCGACATATCTTATCTTCGGATCCGAAGGTTTTTACGAAAACATTTACGGGAAAAAAAACTGGGTCAGTTAAGTGTACTAAAAATGAGTAAAAAAATAAAAAGAAAAAGAAGCGACAGCCGACTCTGCTAGAAAGCGTTACCAGATTTGCCAGTAAACGTTTCTGTAACCAGTTCTGTGTAACGAAGACGTTTACTATTAAACCTGTTAGCGTTTACTAGCCAAAGTTTGGCTGTACCATTTTTAAATTATTTTTACCAAATTTTGGTAAACTTTACGTACCCACTTTTCTCAGCGATGTTTTGAGAGCAAAATGATTTCATTTCTCAACTTATTGGTGCTATTTCTTGCAGCAAATAATCCTAATTAAGCTAGAACTCAACCGACCAAAATTAATGGTAACCAAACTTGACGCCACTTTCTTCGCGATCTCATAAAAAAGGTTGAAAACGGCTTTACAACGGATAAAAATCTACGAAATAAAAGAAGCACGCAAGGAATCATTAAAAGGTCTTTAGAATTCGAAGTGTTAACGCACTTTTGTTTCCACGAATTAAAGAGGCTGCCGCCATATGCCGCCAGCCTGGCACCATTTGCATTTCGGGGATTGCCCTCAAAGTGGCGGCTAATTTCATGTTTGGGATAAAAATGAAGCTATTAAAGCTTTGAGATTATCGGCAAAGTCGGAAGTTTGACGAGAGAATCACGCAGGCCCGAGACGCCATGGACCCGCCACAAACGTTTTCAAGAGTTGTCTTTATCTCTTTTTCTTTCCTTTCCTAGCAGTGTCCGTTAATTTCAATCAAATATTCTTTGGTATTTCAATATAAAAAAAAATAATAGGAAACTGTATTGAGTTGAGATGCCATGTGAACGTGAATATCTTGGCGATATGTAAGTCTTAAGGATCTGTGGCCAGAGAAAACTTATACATTAACATACCAAAGGAGGGTGAATAGTAAAAAAATCACTTGAATTCCTTATGCAAAGATAACACATAAGAATTAAATCTCCCAATGCTGACAGGGTTTTTAATTGGGAATCTTCATATATTTCTACCCCAATCCTTTTTTTTTCTTTTTTTAGCGTAAAGACGGATGAGTGTTACGATACGGACTTCCATTAAAACTTCGACGTCGGATGATTTATTTCATTCAGCGAAAATGAACCCAATCAAAAAACTTCAGCGCCAGTTATGAAGCCTAACTAGGCGAGTTACCACGGTGTTGTGTCAAAGTACTTTTAAAGAGTCCCACCACCTTCACCCCAACGACTCCCTCTTCGCTCCTCATTCCAAAGTGGATCTTTCTTCCACACAATTTGCCTCTTATGTTCCTCCTTAATTTAAATCAAGTTAGATTCGCGCGCCCCGAACAAACTTGCCCGGCGCCGCGGTCTCAGCCATTCCGATTTCAAATCAAACTTCTCAAAAGAGTTGCAACAGTAAACATCAGCCTCATTTCGCTTGATAAAGCAAACGCCTGAGGCCAAAGGGACGCGACTAACTGAGACTGAGGTTATAAAAATGTTTAAAGGATTTTTGGCTCCTCAAGAAATGCAGTTTTGTATTTCCATGGTTTAATCCGGGGCCCACCGATTCGCCGATTTCTTTTTCGCCGACGTACTTAAAGAAGACGACTTCGTACTTTTTTATAATAGTTCCACGAAACTGCTGTGACGGTTCCCAATTAGGTTTGGTTGGATTGAGTTGGGTTAAGTTAGGTTAGGTTGACGTCGTTGGGGAGCGTTACAGCAATTTTGTGAATTTTTCGTAAAAAAAAGTACGAACTATTCTTCGTTTAGTACGTCAACGAAAAAGACATCGGCGAATGGAAGCTGCCGCGTTTAGGCATGACTACCCGCAACTGACATCGTCTAAGTTCAATGAAAATGGGAAAAAACTACCGACCGATTATGGTCTTAACTAGGACCACAAGATAGTTCTTGATGCTATGGCTAGTATCCATAAACAGTGTAATAATTTTCGTTTTATAGACTTTTTGAGGGTCCGATAAAACACATGCTTCACACCACGCAAGACATAAACGAAAATATAGACACACGCACAATGAATAAACTTTGCAATAATGATGCGTCACTTTCGGTAGCAACATCTGCTACTATAAGGATTGTTTTTTAACCACTTTTCTTTGTTCCACCTTTCGTTGCTAAGTAGTGGAGCGAGGCAAAAGCCAATTCTGAGAACCGTTAGTGGAGAGCGACACAAGATCCTTGGGTAAAATTCACCTTAGCAGTTGCAGGTTGTTAATTCTTACGTCATGAGTGGATGAAAAAAGGTAGAAAACGTGGAGTAGAGTATTAAACCTTCACGTCTTTGCAAGAATTATTCCCGTAACAATTAGGCCTGATAACGATGCAGTCCTAAAATACTGAAAACATTTTCCAATATTTGGCTACATGTCAAAAGCAGTTTCCCAGAAATTGTCACAAACGTTTTCTGTCCGAGAAATAATTTCTGAGGATTTTCGCATTGGTAAGGCACTGCACTTGAGCAGTGATTGGTGCACTGACTTCGAGTCACACAACCGAGATGGCTGGGGAGAAAAAGAATAGCGACAGGCTTACTTGCACATTACAAACACATTTTCGTACTATGGTTCATGTATAGTAGATGAAGTCTCTGATAAGCAAGTCTAAAGTCACATCTTCAGTAGAAGTATCAGTTTAGCTCTCGCGAGGAACCAAATTTTCAAAGGACTACGAGCAGAGGAAGCGTTCAAAAACGGGGAAGAACAAATTTGTAGCAAAACTTCCGACGGAAAAACAAGGTTGGCTTAGTTTAGATTACATTGAGTAAGGCATAATAATATTAGGTTTATGATCTCTAAAAGTCTACGAAGTAAAAGTACTGGTTTGAACAATCGATAGTGTGCATTTCAAAAACGACTAACTTATATAGTCAACGATGAGAGTTGGTCGGTTGTTGAAACACGCACTTTCACTTGATCGACTGCTCAAATCAGCTCTTTCACCTAGTCGATTTTTGTTTGAAAGGGTAGATATTTGTCCAAGTAATTCCAAATTGGAGAATTTCCCCATCATTACGCGAAAGGTATAGATAGGCACGTGCAAAAAATGAACGTGTAAAAAGCTTGCTGAAGATTGGGGAGGGACAAGTTCTACCCTATACAAGACATTCTGAATGAGCAGCCTGCATTGTGGGAAGGCTTCAGTGACCTCTAGTATAGCTTGCTGGCACACTGGTCAAGTATAGCAAACAGCAATTCCACAATGGCCGGGTGGTCCCTCATTCCAGAGCAAATGCCACGGTGAAAGGCGTTGCTCCTTTTGTCTTCAGGCTGCGTATGGCCGCTGACCCTCCTTTCCCTGCCTCCGGAAAGGCTTACCGCCATGCACACGACTATGAAAATGTGCGCGGACCGGGTGGTATGAAAAATGTCGCTCGCTAGTTATGAGAAATGTTAGGCCTTTCCGGCGGTTCAGTAAAGATGGATGTCTGGGGACAAAGTTTTCCGTACGGGGTTATGGGCAAGCGGAAGGTCGTTGCCAACACAATTGATTGGTCTACTTCGGAAACTTTTCACAATGACATATAAGAACGTGATAGATTCCCGTTACTGTAAAATGACCTCATATGCTTGCGGTGTTTGGGTTTCGCGAAGTTGGTCTATAGATTACGTGGTCTATCTGAGCCACGACCAACTTTAACTTCCTCAGTATTGACCTTATCACCCTGCTGAATAAGTCATTTGCTCATGTCTCATCCCATATCCACTCGTTCTTCAATAGTTTCTCTCCCTAGATTGTTCCTACTAAGATATCTTCTGCGTTTTTAATAAGTCACAAAATCATTCCCCTATCTTCCGACTACACCATAACTTTCAGTGTCCACTTCCTCCAGTCTCACTCCAACTGAGTACTTCGGGTACCAGACCGTACCCGAATCTGATGGTCTCTTCTCAGTCTCATCTGAAGCCCCAATTACGTTCACATCGTCCACATCATCCGCATTCTCCTCCACTTATCTTCCATTCTCCCTCTCTCTATTCGTATCTTTACCAGGTCGATCACACGGGGTGATAAAATTAAACTTCCAGATGCACGTACCTGTCTTGTGTAGAAAAGCACCAGAAACTCCCATTTTTCCACGCCCCTGGGTCGGTCACTCGAAAAAGTTGGAGACAATCGATTCATATTCCCATCACCGCCTCGAAATCCCGTTTATGGTCGAAACAACCTGCTGAGTCGTATGTAAATGACGCGTCTTTGACAAAGAACTCTTGTAAACAAGAGGAACGTCGGAGGAAAGGCCCGAGGCCAAGAAGAGGATCCGCATCGTTCCCCAAATAATGAAGCGTTTTCCCTCTGGCTGGCATTATTAGGGCCCCACCCCAAGGGTGGTTTTTAGGCGCACCGTTGCGAGCCCGTCTTGGAGTGGCCTTCCGCTTGGAATGTTCCCATATACGTTGGGCCAGGACGCGTCTTCCAATTAAGGAGTCGCTTTTTGGGTCGTGCGTGAGATTGAGACCATATTCGCAGGACTGGACGAATCGCTTGCGTCCTTATTAGGAGGCTAGGTTCTCCGCCAACAGTTTTCATACATGGTGCACGGCCACACCGCAAAATTCTAAACCCATAACAGCCCATAGTACTTGGAGTGAAATGTAGCAAAAGAGAGATTGGAAAGATTTTTTCCATTAAAATACGCACTTTGAAGCTTATGAAAAGGCTTGAATTATTAAATTTCAGGTTTCCAGGGAGTGATATTTTTTTAATTGTGGCAATACTCAACTGAAAAATCCTCTAAAATGGAATCGCTGGGCGGTAGTGGGTTAAGGTGGTATTTTCCACCTCTTGGGTTATATCGTCACTACGCTGAAGGGAGTGAGGCACAAGACACCTCAACAAACGTAACACCTCGTTGCAGCTCACTTTCTGGAGAGCAGCAAACAAGAAGTGGACTCAAGATTGAAAATAGCCGAACGGAGCAACAGCTAGGCAGATTTTAAGGACACAAAGTCAGTTTACGCAACCTAGGGTACCTGAGGTGGAAGCTCAATTCAATTCATACATATAATTTCATGAAAATTGTTTGGATACTAAATGACATTAGCCTATGTGAAAATCATAACTGAGATAAGACATTAATTTAATCGGCTATGATGTTTTATTTGTCTGTAGGTGGAAATCGAAAATCGAAACCTAATCAGACACATGACAACAGCTAAGCATCGTCCGGTAATTTTCTTGTCACTGGAAATTGCCATCAATAATTTGACGAAAACGAATCACCTTGATTACCAAGCCGAGTTTTCCTGGGCAGTGCCCATTATAATACCATGTTTAAACAATCATGAGTGTTGTCATCACTTTAAGAATGAACGGGCAGAAAGTTGATATCTCGCGAAAGACTTGTTTTGTTTCCGAGACATATTCATGACGTGACCTGGAAGATTTTTGCAATGACTTCAGTGTCTGTGGAACTACTTCTTTGCATGGAGGGGGGTCAAAGTGCACAGAAGCCGCGAAGAAAAATGTTAAATCATGGAGTTCCACGGCGCAATCCGTTGTAGCACTTGTTCGCTGGAAAAACAAGCTTTCCAAAAGCACTAAAACGGAAATTTGTTAACGAAATCCGTAACCAAAATACGTAAATCCGCACACTCCCATGCTCTAAACCACAAAACCAAACTCATCCAGGAATATCGACTTTTTAGCGAATCTAATTTTAATGCGGGCCATAAAATAATGCATTAATCCCTCGCTAATCCTCGGCATGGTCTTCGAACCCTCGATGCAATATTAAAGCGAGCCCCTCGCTCCGGAAAAAAAATTGCCGTTCTCATGAATGTAAACAACGGGAGGAATGCCATGCATTTAAAAGCGGTGAGGTACACGATGGTGGAAAAAAAAGAACCAAAACAGCAGACGATGCACAACCGGGCTCACGTTGACAGAACGCTGGCCATCCTGAGCTCCGCGAATCAGCAGTTTCCTCGAGGGTGTCAGGAGTTTCCACAAATGATCGGAAAGTAACAACTAACATCCTCTTTCAACCCTGTAATTTTATATGCATGCTCGTACCACGAATGGAAATAAAGGAACAGCACCTAGACTGCGAAGTTAGGTTTAACAAATTTTCAGGTTGCCAAAACTCTGCAACGCCGTCTGGTTTCTTTTCTTTTTAGAGTGTTTTGGAGGAGTGCTCATTAAATGATTTGAGGGATTTGCAAAAATGTTTAGCTGAAAAATTGGCAAAAGGGTATATTGAAGACCAGTCCATATCTTGATTTCGGGAAATTTGAGGCCATTTTTTAAAGCATATTACGTCTAGATTTCTATTGCCGAGTAAAACTTGTGAAAACAACCCACTGAAGGGTTGAAATTTTGTACCTTTGGCGGCAAAATCAAGTGGAGCGAAACCCCCTACCGTTCCATACCCAAATACCCTAATGTTTCCGACTCCATGTCTACAAGGTATTTGCGACCACCGAGAGCTCTAAGTGTTGTCCTTATTGGTCCTAACATCGCAGACATCTCTGTCATACTTGAAGGGCGCAGACCCAACATCGACATGGGGCGTCGATGTTCTGCAAAAGTGATTCAGTCAGCATACGACTTGTACGCGCTGCTGCCAACTTAAAGAATTTCCGCATTTTCGACTTGACGAAAAGTTTGCCTTTGGTGTGCTTGAATAGACGAAGGGGAGAGTTGTCTACCCTTCGTCATTGTTGTCAAGTTTCTATCGGTGAAGTTCCAGTCATGTGGGTCTTCGGGATGACCAGGTGGACCTGCACGCACTTCGCTCCTTAATCGGCTCCCATCGGGTGGAGAAGAGAACGGAGAGTAGCGAAAGTGAATATGTTTGGCAAGTCCGCTCTTATATCTTTGCTTGGAGGTTTGATTTCCCTTCGCTCGTTTTCCACCTTCCGTTGCTAGATCAAGCAAGGCACTTGGCGCCTAACCTAACTCAACTCTACCACACCTCACCGGGCCAGCAAGTCGAGCAAACATTTACTAAGAAACGAGCAGTAATAATGAAACACCTGTAAGATAGACTCATATTTAGCCACATATTTCAAAAGGTCTAGGTGAAAGCTTTCCATTTATGTGGCTGAGCAGAGCATAGGCCCATCTTGAAAAATTACCAAAATACGTACTACTTCCGCTTCATTTTCATACCCAGAGCAGATAACACCCAACACAAAATGGTCCGTTTTTACTGGGAATTTTCGTCTTTCTAGCAACCACCATAGTTATTCTTTTTTTGTTCTTGTTGTTGTTTTTTAAAGCACTATCGCCCAACGATGCCGTTCGGAAACAGAAAAAAAAAATATTTGAGAGGATCTTTCCAGTTCAGAATTGTTACAATTTAAAAAAAATATCATTCCTCTGGAAACCTGAAATTTAATTATTTAGTCATTTCTCAAAGCTTAACAATTCATAATTTCTATTTCTCTTAACCTAAATTTTACTCCAGATAGTTCGGGCTGTTATGGGTTGGTCTTGGCCCATCTTTAGTTTTTTAAGTCGTTTGGGAAAATGAATGGTGATCTCTTGATGAAATATCCCGTTTATTCGTTCCGTTCTCGACAAGGCGAAGGCGCGAACGATTTTGATCGGCGTAGACGCGACTGTGATGCAGAGCGGCGAGTGTGGGTAGCAGAAACGGGGGCGGGGGAGGGGCAGCCGAGTCACTCGGCCACGTTCGTTTTATGCTAATTTTACCAGGACTACGGAATCTTGCCTGTCGCATTGCGCCCGCTGCCACTGTCGCTGCCGACCGCGACCGACACAAGAAGAAACACAGCTTTTTGGTCTTTTGCTCCCATCACTAGTCTAATTTGTCCGCATCTCACATTAATCAACGAGTTAAACATGTGTTTCCAACTATAGGACTACAAATATGCTGCCACTATCCGCCCCATTGATCAAAAACAGCTTCGCCGTATCAAGAACGTCTACACAATGTTGCCGCTGTATAGTACGTTTTCTAATACAAGTAAAGGACCGACTTTCGCGGGAGGAGGAAACCCAGGATAGAATCTGGACAAGTAACAAATCGGAGCGTCACTGTGAGCCTTGAGACTCGAACCACGATGAAACAAATCAATAGATTCCAAGAAAGATGCATTGTCTCTTAAAATTGCATCGAAGTAGAACAGCAAGAAATAATATCGATATTTAGATACATCGATATATTTCGAGAAATATGAAGCGTCACAAACGCAGTAGTGTGCTTGAAGACAAACCAGGAGAAAATCTCGACAGCTCCCGAGGGAGTACGATCTTCACAGAAATAGTGTTTTCGAGAGAAACAGCCAATGTGGTAGGCTGTTTGCGACATCGCGAGCGCTCTGTTACTTTCCACCTCGACTTGACCGCGACAAAGTATGGGAGGACAGGTGCTGTAATGCAGTTAAGCTCAGAAACTGATTGGGATCGGATTCGGCAACTTTTTGTTAACGGACGAAATTAAAAAGCCAAAGCCAGCTCTGGCGCACAAGTAGCAGAGAAACTGAATCGCGACTATTCCACCGGTCATCAAGGCCAATCGGTTGGCAACGACGCAACAAAACACCGCCGGCAGACCAATATAAGTGTCGGGGGAAAAAAGGGTGGTATTAAATCGTCCTAAGTTCATTTCCCGCGAAAGTAGGTGCAGTGGTGCAGTAATCTATTTGTTTATTTTCGGAGACGGGGCTTGAAAAGATTTGGCGAAGGGCCCAGCCAACAGCAAATTGAATGTTGCTGGGCGTTCATTTCGGAAAGAATGTTAAGTGGCAAAAATGACATTGTCGCTCCTTTCGGAATACACCGGGTACACTGAAGGTACACGCCAGAATGCGTTGGAGTCAATTCATGGTCTCCATCGTTCACTGTAAGCGCGCCGGTCTTGGCTGTTCTCCATCAACGCACCACCGCCACCACCGCGAACACTACTAACAAAGGTCACAACATGAAAAACGCGAGCCATACCCAACAGAGTTCACTGCAAATTCGAAAGACGGAATTCTCCACCTGAGTTCTACCTCACGTCACTAAGAGGATCGGCAGACCTAACCTACGTAGTTAAATTGAACGTCGTTAATCTTGACAATGTAATGAAAAGTTAAACTAGGACGGAACCTAGAAGAGGAAAATCTCCTAAACACGGAAGATACTCAGGGAATAGATGTTTTGATGTTGGAAGTTCGAGGAGTGCGACGATGAGGAAACGTTCACTTCTACACGAAAGAAAATACACCTTTACATGAGTTTGGCAACCCCATATTACAGAATACCAAATACCATCTCATCAAGATCAACTTATGCCTGAGGTATTGAATTGCTTGGGTTCTGTTGATATAGTCACAACTGCGACACGAAGCACGCTGCTGTACACCAAATCTACATCTTCTTAAATCTACATGGAGCATGTGCATCACGACTGTCTTAACTCTCTGCGGAGACTTATAACGTACTTCCAATATTAACCGGACTACTCTAAGCTCGCGGAAAATACAGGAGACATCAAGTTCAACGCCACAGAATTCAAGGGCAGCCAGGAAATCTCAGACGAGGAGGGGGCTAATGAAGCATTTAGCTGCAAGGACAACGAACGAACTCTCAGGGAAAAGCGCGGGGGATTTAATTATTTTGTTCGTGGACTTGAGAGATGCACACATACAGGAAAGATCCTCGAGGCTGAATGTGGCTGAGAAGAAGGGCACTTCCTCATTAAGTCTGCAGGGACGAGTACCGAGTACCTCGGCTAAGGAGCACGCTCGTAAAGATGCTAGGGGGTTCTTTGTCCTTATGCAACGGTCCCCGTTCAGCGCTTAGGGCTATCTCGGGCTGCTTCCATAGAATAGATCAAAACAGCAAAGATAGTTAATTGGCCTAGTTGATAATGATATGTTTTCATAACTCATGGGAGACTGTCTCAAAATGCATGCGTAAACTCCAGCACGGTGACAAGATGCCAGATGGTGTTGCAATGGTACTTCTATTAATATTTAAGACCAGATCCTTTTCTCCAGTTTTACGCACGCTTCTTTTGGGAATACCTTTTCCTGTGACGTTAGTTGTAAATGTTTCCAGCATATGGACATTCTAGAAGTTGAGTTTGAATGTGAACTTTTGCCGAAATGAAACTGTTGCAGAACAGCTTTAAAGAAACATAGCCCGTGAGGGCGAAGAAAACACTCTAGTTTCAATTCAGACAAGAGCGGTGTAGCTTCGTATGGTTTTATGAGCGGGTTTAAAACTATGGATGGATAGGAACAACAATATTCTGCATGCTATTTCTTTTAAACGAGAAATATCTTTTTACTAATTCTTGAATCAGAAAACGTTAGCTAAAGTTGATTTTGGTTGGAATTCAGCAGAAAATTATAACAATAAAAAAGCAAGGTGATATTTCCACGCTATGTTTGCAAATACCTATAAATTACGCGTTACAACAGACGTCCCCGATCAAAGTCCAAACGTTCAGCGAGCTTCACAGCAAGCAGCTCGCGAGTCTCCCCTACAACGCCCCCTATTTCTGGACTTGCAACATTTCACGCATGATCGCCGAGCAAAAAGAGTTCCTCGGCAGCAGATACCGCATCAAGGGCATCCTCAGAAAAGTAGTTATAAATATTTCGCGGTGCGAATTTCAAAATTAATACAGCGTATCCCCTAAAGAATTCGCTCAAAGAGCTAGCAGAGTGACCGTGGTGTTTAAATTGCAATGAGCTGACGGGACCAGCCGGCGCGGCGCTTCAACCCGTGAATTAGCTAAGATGTGAGAGTCGAGACCTCCGACTCTTTTTCTCTCTTCTCCAATGCGACGTCGCCGTCACACACCTCTCTATTTCAAACGTTAGCGCTCTCGGAATTCGCAAGCAGTCCCGAGCAACGCGGAAACAAAGGGACACAGCTCGCGGAGGCCGGAGGGGAACGTGAACAAGGCTATACCAGGGATTTGGCGTGTAATTGAAATAGAGCTTTATTGATTTAAATGATACCATTTACAGACATGCCTCGTGAGGAACGCAGACTAGGAGAAAGGCTTCCATACGTCAGAATACAATGAGAAGAGAATGTTACCCTCATTCCAGAGCTGATAGGTACTCACTGCAGAACACAGTGCAAACGAAACACCTGTTTTATGGAGTTCTAGCCTGTTTTTGATGTGAAAGTAGAACGGGGGTAGTACATATTTTGGTATTTTTCCAAGATAGACCTACGTTCTGACACATCAATAATGGAGCTCTCGCCGAGACCTTTCCAAAAAAATGACTGAACATAGGTCTATCTTGAGAAAAAAAAATCAAAATGGTGATTCGTTTTCATTGTGAACATTTCAAGGGAAAGAAAGGTACTTGAAACATCCGAGAACTTGCGATGGATTCCAAGAACGGTTTCTTTTACAGGAACAACCAAGTCTACTGGCCTAAAGCATGGTCCTGAATAAAGCACTTCTACCTGAGCATGTAATCATACCAAACAAAGAGCGACAGCTCTAATTAAAATTAAAACGTGTAGCGTCCTCGCAACCGCCTTAGCTGACGGGTCAATTGCAAACAACCTTATTAGTTACTGTGCAACAGTCTTCACTGCGGCTCTGATATTTTCATAAGTGGCTGACAAGCATGAAACAGACATCGGTTGGAGCGAAAGATCCGATTGAGCCAAGAGAAATCACTATTAATGATTGATATAGAGTAATCAAGGCAGCAATTCAGGACCAAGTACACCCAGTCTTCTGCATTTTCTATTAGGAAAATGTCACGATTGAATCTTTTGGATAATGGAGTGACCGCTGCTACGACTTCTCAAGTATGCCACCGTTTAGTCCTATGTGGTCCTTGTCCTTAAACTGTTTTGTCAGGTCCTATGTCCGTTTGAGGTAGTCTTTAACATAACTGTTTTGGATGGTCCTATACCAGCATTTATCAGAGCTCGTTTGGAATAAATTCTTATTTGTTTTACGTAGTCCCAAACTAGTTTTGGGTATGAGGGTGAGACGGTTAATTCTCTGATATAAACCGGTGGTCAGTTACGTCAACCAAAAGAGTTAGGGGAAAGCTTTCCATTGGGATGGATAATAACAGCTGCATCACAAAAAAATCGCCAAAAATATATTCCACTCCCCGTACGGTTTTGTGCCTAAAATGATGCAGGACTGCGTTTAGCACTTTTATTTCTCCTAAAAAATCCATGACCAATATTTCAAAAAATGAGCTTTTTCATTTTTGAAGATCACCTTGAAATTCTGTAAGAACTGTTTTCATAGTTTGTATTGACTTTTGACACAATCTTCAGTTCAGGTGCTTTAAAATAAACACTTGATAATTTACCCAAAACTGACAGATTTAGAGAGGCCTCTGGAAACTCAAGAAAACCATGGTTTTCCAGGGGTTCTCAGGTAGATACTGTCCTTTTTAACGTCTATATGATCGCGTAGTGTCTTCCTCACTTTTATTATTCGAGGGAGATACACACATTTCACGGCGAAAAACATGAGTCCAGTGGACAGAACACCTGTGCACTCTAATGGTGTACTCGGACCGTCCTAAAACTCTCATGACCGAAACAACAAGAATCTATGGCGACCAGCCGGAAAATGAGAATTCATAATGTGAAAAGTTTTCTTTCGGGTAAACCAATGGTTCTACAGCATGTTATGAAACGCCATATATACAAGTACATGTGCGTACATAATTCAGAGGGGTGGGACAGTGCAGTGTCGTCAGGGCTCCGGCGATAAAGGAGAGGGAAGAAAAAAGGGAGTCCGGAAAAAAAGTCGGGTTGAGGGTGTTTTCCGACTCGAATGCTAATGAGTGAGCGGCAAAGCGCTAGGCCACCTTAGGGATCGGGGCGCGACGACGGGGCACGCCGATTTTTGGGGGGACTTCTTTGGTAGGCACAAGGCGCTGAAGGGATTTACTGCAAAGCCTTGCGGACTTCGGGCGAGCTGCACAACATGAGCGGACACGTCGTATCTCACGCGATACAGTCAAGGGGTTTTCGACGTTGAATGACAAAGCCACGAGACGCGAAAGGCGGTGCTTCAGAAAGGTTGTTTTGAAAAATCAAAGTGCTTCTTGTTAAGTGTGGCGTTATAATTACAAAAACCGTCGTGTGATTTTCTACTTTTTATTAAAAACTGAATTATAGATTTTTGAGCATTGACAAAATATGTCCTGAACGCTTTGCTGGGAGAATAGCTTGGGGGAAGTGAATGATTCAGTTGAAAAGCGGACGCTACACTGTGGACGAGAATAGGACATACATTCCAATCCAGAGATATGAAGATCTTGTAAGTTGGTCAACCTGATCAATGCGGTCGTGTAATCATGACAAAAGATTAAACCAGTGTGGAACACAAGAGGGTGAAAATTCCTCCATGGAAATTTACAGTGTAAACAGGTTGGTTGAATTAGTTTCGAAGTTTTGCCGGTGCCTAAAAACATGTATTTTTAGGACAGCGTGGTCTGTTAAACGATCATTAGGAAATGTATGCACTTGGCCACGACGCAATAATGCGTGCGCAACATTTTGGGAAAGATAGAATTTCACACATACCCCAACTCACGGTTTGGGTTGGGTTTGGGTTGAGGGAAGGGTGGGATTCGGTTCGGCCAGGTTAGGTGCTTAGATGAAAGTTTTTCGACCGTGTAATACCTATTCATTCAGGAGATCTTGAATGTCACATCAGAGCGAGATGAAAAACGCCACAATAACAGACTAAAAAAAAGGCGAAAGAAAAAAGCAAGAGTGAAGAAGCTATTTCTCATCCATTCCCAAATTCCACAAATGAATTTTTCATTTCGTATCGCGGGGAACGTACCTCAAAAGAACACTTTTACCGCGCCCTCAATCATTTACAAGTTAGGAATCGCACAATAGAATCGATCTCGTTAAGGTGTCGTGTATGGGCCGGAACGCCGGGCGTGTGGACAGGGGGCGGGTGTGGACAGGGGGCGAGTGGGGACAGGGGGCAAGTGGGGACGCGGGGCGAGTATGGATGCGGGGTGTGTGGGACGCGGGGCGAGTGTGGACATGGGGCGTGTGTGGACATGGGGCGAGTGTGGACATGGGGCGAGTGTAGACATGGGGCGAGTGTAGACATGGGGCGAGTGTAAACATGGGGCGAGTGTAGACATGGGGCGAGTGTGGACATGGGGCGAGTGTGGAAATGGGGCGAGCGTGGACGCGGATAGAGTGTGGACACTGGGCTGGGCAAGTGCCCAAAAAATACAATTGAAACAGAAGCACATCTATGAAATCGACAGTGTTATGGTACGTCAAGATCTTTGTAGCATGACAGTGAAAAAAACACTCATTGTGGACACATGAAAAGAGATTGGAGTGGCGGAAACGCGTGTGCTGTTAAGTCATTTAGTGGCGGAGCGTTTCAGTGGCAGCAGTGGCGGCCAAACGTGTGGCGCCACGCCGTTTGCAGCCACCCTATTTTATTTTACTCGTAAAACGACACTAAATTACATTTACGCTGCTTTAAGCAGTTATGGCCAAGGCGTACCGACGTTAATAAGGGGGGCCGTTTTTTAGATGCGATGTACCGTGCCTTCATTATGAGCGCGTCGAGTATTTGCGAACAGTGTCAAGCGCTGAACGAGTACCAACATGTTTCGTACCCTTTTTCCAGGGTCACGTTTACAAAACTCGATTCGATCTTCTACTTGCCCCAACAATGCGCCAACAATTTAGATGCCAAGCATTTATGTGCGGATATTTGCGGAAATTTACGAAATCCGTCGTTTTCTTATATACTCGTAATTGAAAGTTTTGAGACTGGTATTCCACTTTCTCATATTTTTTTATAATTGTTATTGGTGTTGCTGTGATAGGAAAATCCAACGCGATTTCTGATAAGGTCGGTCCCAAATCGCAGCGCTGGACAATTTTAGAAATATACCATCAAATAGCTTTTTTTGTGAAGAAGCATAACCTACACAGGACACGTTTTAAACGTTCGATACTACGTAATTAACGAACGGCCTTTCCCTTGGACAACCATAAAACAAAAACCATTAATGACGCCACAGACGATAATTCACCGTGTAAACACAGGGACTAAAGCGCCGAAATTCGGAACACAATTAAATAGTTGTCGCCGAACCGAGTTGGGAAGTCGTGTGACAAATGGTCTTAAAATCACTACAATTTAATACTGATAAATTGCTTTGTACCTAAGGGCCAACTGAGAATTAGTGGACTGATGACTTCAGTCACTTAGGGTTACACCTTGCTTATTTAATGATAAAGTTTAGTAAAAGAAAAAAACAGGTGGGTAAGCAAAAAATGGGATCCTCTTTGGGGTATCTCATCTAAATCTATGGACTGCTCTTCAAAATTCAATGGCAAACGCTCAAGAATATAAAGCTCATTGGTAGATAAAATCTCACTTATTTGCACTTTAGGTTATATGTGTAAATAAATAAAAAAATATTGGCATTTCTTTGGCGTAGACTTTCTCAACAAACGCACTTTTGCATTTCATTATACCTTTAACGTTTTGCTTGTGACGACGGATAGTATACAAATTCGGCAATAAAATTATGTGGTCAAAAAAACGCAGAAAATGTTCATTAAAAAAAATGATTTTTGAACAAAAAATGAGGTGCCCTGCTTTTATGCCTGAGCAAACACACAAATAAAACGTTTCTATTTGCAAGCCGCGAAACTTTTTAATTGCCTTAATTTGAGTCCACGCCAATCAACAATACTAAAAGTCTCCTATCGGCGGTTTTCAGCGCTGGCTTTGAAACACAAGTCGATTATCAGCATGACAAAAATAAAGCTTTTACATCGATGTACTTTGCTTGAAACATTTCCAGGTACTTCAAATGCGCCCCATCGATTACTCCTTCAAATGTGATAACATTTTATACGCCTACTCTCCATAAGTAACTATCATGATAATAGTAAAAATAAATAAAAATAAAAAAGGAAGAGAACGCGAAAAATGTCCAATACTAGGCAATTGTATTGGATTATAATCTAAATTATCGCACCTAGAACGCTTTCATAAGTGAATAACAAACCGCAAATGTTCAACTCAATCAAATTCAACTCAATTCAAATACACTAAAAAGAAAACAGATTTTCCAATTTAAAGAAAAATAATGCAAATCTTCAAACCTTGCCATCCCACTCGGTGGCTCTTGACTTAACGTATAAGTAAAAGCTCAACGCCAGAAATCTTTACGTACTTAATAATTTAAAGTGAAAATACAACGTCAACTTACCCTAAATCCATTTGATTGCATATTTTTTGCCCTAATCCCAAATTAAAATTTCTTTAGCATTAAAGCTAAAGAAATTTTAGAAATAATGTATAGATATTTTAGAGATTAAAAATTTAGAAATTTTAGAGATCAAGAATAGATATTTTAGAGATAGAGATAGAAATTTGAGAGAAAAATTTTAGATAGAGAATTCTCAATCAACAAATTAAATCTTCTGAAAAAAGCCTCGTAGGTAAGTTGTTGGCAGGCGGCAGTTCCACCGCTAATTGGTTAAAAAGGCTGGCAAGCCCAGATTCTTGTTCAAATTTATGCACAAACTCACAGAGATTTCAGTGTTCCCTCTTCCTAAAATAAATCTCTTCTAATTTGACAGGATCACCCGCATTTTAAGAGACTTCACAGGGCGCTGGCACATTTGACGGCGTCATCCCACCCACGGCTGGCTCCTCTCCTCTGCGCCGCGCAATGCGTTCTCTTCAGCAAATCAAAAGATTTGGGCCAACGAGGCTTACCACCATTTTTGCGCCCAGCAAGTGGCTCATTGTAAATTCCGCAAAACCGCAAAAATAGTTTACGCTCAGAAAAAATATGACACTTTCAAATCGGAGTGCTTCGGCATTGTTTATGAGGTGACTTTACAACGAAGGCTACGCAGACATTTCGACTCGATGATGAGCTTTTAGATGACAAGGTTATGACGAGCTATAAATTTTGAGGTGGAATATTATTCGACAAGGCGTAGGCACTAGGCAGTTCAAGCGGCGCGACAAAAAAAGGTACCTAACCTTTCTTAACCTAACCTGATACATGTCGCAATCCTACTGCAGGTTGAACGTGGGTGAATAGATGGGAGAGCTGTGTAATGGCTTCTTAAGAACTTGCAAAAGCGCTCTGATTTTAGATATTCATACCCATAAAAAGATCTTAGAAAGGTACATCGCAAAAATAAATCCCTTGTTTGGATATGAAGAGATGCCTGTTTTGGGCGTGAAAATAAACGGGGTTGTACTATAGCAGACTACGTAATTTTCATCATTACCGGCATGTTGAAGCAGGAATGAAACCCGCTGAATGAATGAAAGTATTGTTTTTAGAGTTAAAACAATAAAGTACCACAAGAATAAAAAGCTTTCTTGGAAACGGCTATACATGAATGTACGTTAAAAATAATCATAATACGTGCCACTCCTATTTTAACTTATCGCAGAAAACCGAAGCATCTCTTTAGTGACAAGATGAGGTTGCAATTCGTTTGAACATGATCCTAGCCAACACTTCTTCACCAGCATAACGATGGTCTCCCTCGTAACACTATAACAACACATCAAGATTATGATGGAGAACACCGCTACGAACCTACGGTACGATAAATAAGAATCTAAAATCATTAAAAACTTAAAAGCTCAAATATTTCCAGTTACTAATAAACGCGCAATTTTTGAGAAATAAAAACTTAAAAGCAAGACTTAAGAATAGATCAAAATCGTTTGTCAGCGAGCCCTCTATATCATTCGGGCCATTTTGAAAATTTATGTGCAAATTTTTGCAATTTTCTTTGAGGAATATAGGTGCAATAGGCACATATCGTTACAGAATTTAAGATGGCTCGAAAAGCATTACTTCGAAAATAAGTCATAACAGCAAAATTGCACAACCTATGCAACAACAACTTGTAGCGAACACTTTTACGTACCTCTCGCCGCGAGTTTTCGTTTTCCATGTCTCTCATATGCATATGCGTTAGGATATCAAATATCATTAGCTAATGCAACACTCGTGTCATCTTTAAAACTGACCGAGGAACCTATTTACTCAAAATTACGGCGAATTATTTTCCCGCGCAAGAAAAACACCGGCAGTGCGACCCCCGAGCAGAACGCACGCAAACTCCGTCTCACAAAAGTAAACAAAGGTCCTTTTCGCCGGCTACCGCCCGCACTGACCTCAAAATCTCGCTCACTATAACATGGCACTACGTAAGTTTGAAGCATCGCATTTTATACCAATTGTGTTTTATCTTCCGTCATTGGTGCGCTGTGCCTACTTAAACTGACCTAGCTTAACCTTACTCACCGTCAACACGCCCAAGTTTTTCGAAAGGTTGCGTGATTTACGCCTCTCTCTCCTATCACCCTGCATGTTAGATTAACTTAGGTTAAGTGTTTTTGTTGTATAGTTAGCTTGGTAAAGAATAGTTCAACTGTAGGTGGAAAAAATAACCCCTAAACTGTTCAGCTCATCATTATCATTTTTTTTTAAAAGGGGAAAAAGAATAAAAAGAAAAGAAAAGAAAAGAAAAGAAAAAAAAGTGGACATAACATCAAATTACTTTAATTTGACC
>Ga0058701_10000481_pt1 | contig 27807 bp, 18 predicted proteins | sample AgamicOrMae_FD_97039 | JGI IMG/M metagenome (GOLD analysis project Ga0058701, IMG submission 97039) | Agave microbial communities from Guanajuato, Mexico - Or.Ma.e | ecosystem: Host-associated > Plants > Phyllosphere > Phylloplane/Leaf | place: Guanajuato, Mexico | collected 2012-06-04 | reverse complement strand
GCAAAAATAGCTGTATTTTTTTAGTGTACCTTTCTTTATTGTCTTAGGGATTTGCAATAAAGTTCCTCGACCCACAAACAAGAGGAATATTTTTTTACTAGTTTATGCATGGAATTCAAAAATATTTTGCCAAAAAAGTGCTATGCATTAATGTCATCAAATTGTTCAATTTTTTTTCGTTTTGGTGCAATGCAGATATTTTGGTTATTTTTTTAAATCTTTCCGGGGTGTTGACTTAGCTTCGCATAAAAGAATGATTATTCACATTCACGTCTTGAATATTGTTGAATAAATTAATAAAGCAGTATGTTTGTAAAAAGGTAGAAAATCAGCTCTTGAGCGTGGAGAGATAAGCGATATAAAATATATGTTGATAAATTTAAAATCCCTATTGTGCAGAGCCAATGTCTGACTTGTCTTTTATGATCATATTGTTAGAGGAGCCTTTTTGGTCATTTACTATGTTCTTTATACGAATTGTCGATCCAGGGTCAGAATCAGATTCGTCTTTCTTGTGACTGGAGGTTGCGAGGGAAAATGCCAGCATAGGCGTAAAAGTCGCTATAATTTGGCCCACCAACAAACCCCCTCAGAAATATCTGAGTGAGCTCTCTAACGAAACCGCTCTGCAAGCCACAAAGTCGGCTTAACTGAGAGAACACAACTGCCTACGATTCCCGCTGAAAATGTCATAAACACACTTCAGCAGCTTAGATGTCAATAAATAATTGTGATCATGACGCGACTTCCATTAATTAATTTCATTAGTTACCGATTGATGATGACAGTGTTATTGTTAGCATCGGTCGCCTTTTTTGATACATCCGAAGATTAAATTAAAACTCGGAGAATCAACCAAAGCATACGTACCTCGAATCCAAAGCACACTAGTACTGGATGAAAATGCAGACTCTCTAAAGCTTACCTCAAAACCGTAGCACACACCCTAGCCACGTCTAAAAATTATTCACAAGGGAACAGAACACTTTTTGGCATAAACAGATTTTCAGCAAATTGATTACATTTTTGTTATATTATACATTGCTTTTCGGCTTATTTCAAAGATTTAAACTTAACCACAAAATTACTTTTAGATATTGAGGAATTTCTCAGCCAATTGAAATGACCTATTTTTCTGATTTTACCAAAGCGGGTAGACATCGTAAAATATGAAAATAAAAAGAGGCGCATTTTTAGGCAAAAATGCATTTATTGATCAATTACAATCGTCTTATTTTATCATCCTAAGCGTTAGAAATATATATTTTTCTGTTGAACGATTTTTTTTCGCGTTGGGGTAAAACGAATTTTTGATTAGTGCCTATGTGACTGCATGATATGAAACTTCACTATCCTTTAAGGTTTAGAAAGGTAACTTGAGGTCATGATAGAGTAGGGAAGATACTGGTAAGTGCGGTTATTAAGCAGCTTTCTCACATCTTAAAATTATCCGCATTTTTTGGTACTTAAAATCATTACCATTTTTTGGTAATGTTTATCGAGATATATTTTGGAAGTGTTTGCGATGCGGATCTTTATTGAAAGGCGGCGAAGTTCGGCACAGGAAGCTCTTTTTGGTGATATGCACCACAAGCACTTTTCTCGGCGCGAACGTGTTACTAGAAACCGAGCTAACCTTTCAGCAACTTTCAGCGAAAGCGGAAAATCCAAGGCTGAAACCCACGAAAACCGATACTTTAATGGAGAGTTGATAGTCGAATGGCTGTGCGGAGTCGTTCCAGACCGCCGCCGGTTATATCCAACATGACATTAACTTGATATGGACCCAACTATTCCTTCTTTCATGGTCGGACAATAAAGAGATCGGCCCGTGTGTTTCATGGCAAAATTAAAAGGGATTCGAACATCGAGCAGTTGTGGCACCCTCAATTAACGTGTATCGCGATGAACTTCCTGTTTGCCAAGAGGTTTCAGACACGATTAGATATTTGATAAACTGTTAATAATAGAGAGCCTCATAGGTAGAGAGCCGACCGACAACCTCTGACGTCACAGGTCACCTGTGATTGGCTACGGCAATAGCAGCCAATAAGCGGGCCGTCTGATTGGTCTAGCTTCATACGGGTTGTATTGCCGCAGCCAATCATGGACTATGACGTCAGAGGTTGTCGACTCTCTACCTATGAGGCTCTCTAGTTAATAAAGAGGAGTATTAGTGAAGAAAATGGGGTAACTAGAAATATAGGTAAGGTAGTTATTAATTTTGAAAATACTCCGGGAAAAAAATCACCAAGGGAAGCCATAGTATTATTTTTCTTCTCCTGATTTCACTTGACGTCACTACAAGTGACCTAACTGCCTTACCTGTTTTAACCTGTCGTAACTTTCGCACCTAACCTAGTTCAACCAAATCTAACCGTTTTAACGTAACCTTACCTTATCAATCCCATCTAATCTTCCTCCACGTAACCTAACCTTACTTTACGCAACTTCACATAGCCTACCTTACATTGTAACCAAACTTGACCTAGCCTACCTAACCTTACATACATAACCTAATTTAATCTATGTTCGCCTAGTCTACCAAGCTTGTTTCATAACATAACCTAACTTCACTCAGCCTAATGTTTCGTTTTACCTAGCCCAACCCCATTAACTTTGACTCACTGCACAAAGCCTGTCTTTGCCTAACCTCACCGCCATTTAGGAACTAGGTAAAAGGTGCTGAATAACTTCCGTGTCAGAGAACTTCCTCTCGCTGCGTACCGAGCAAAGTTAAACTAAGCAACTTCAAAGAAACGCGTTTTCTCGGTTTAAATAGTTTTATGAGTTTCGCGCGCTTTAGAAGCAAGCCTTAAGGACCCCAAGCAAGGACAACGACAAGAAAGCGCGTCTTCATCTCCCCACTTAAATTCTATCCTCTGAAATCGTCCTTCAATTATTGAAAGTAGTCCCACTTCCGCGACCATCGAAGCAAAATAATCGTCGTCTTTATTTTGTCAGATTTTTGTTCTGGGCGACTGACTCTACTCCGAACATTTAGGACTAAAATGACACCGGTCTGAATCATTTTCCCATTACTTCCCCATGGCGAAACCCATTCCTCTTGTTCGTATGCGCCCTTCTTTTTTTTTTCCTTTTCTTGAAGATGAGAAATCTCGCGGTTCGTCTTGTTAGTTTGCCATCCAGCGGAAAAGAGGACCTTTTCATCTAAATGAAAAGTGGCTTTCTTCTTGCTTTCCGGATTTTTCAGGTGTGTTTTCCTCCCGAGAATTATTGTGGCTGGCATATAGCATTGCAGGTCAAGATAGTTGTTCCTACAAAGTTAGACTTTGATAAAGCTTTTCGACTCATAACCTCAAGTGCTATCCGCAAAACGGCTGTCACTTTATTGCAATCTCTCGGTATATGTCAATGCAACTGGCCCTATCAAGATGTAAAAAATCAATATTTGAGGCTATTTATCTTCTCTTCAACGCAGATATGTTTAGACGTATGGGTTGGATCGTTTTACTTTCGATAAGTTTTAATATTTATTAAACTTTCAATTAGGAGGTTTATCTGCATTTGTGTGAAGTAATTCCCTTTGTATTGCATAGCGATTCTCAGCAGAGATATTTGTAGTAAAGTGTTGGCTTTGAGTGTACCGTTTTAATTTTCCCCTGCGGATGTTAGTCGGAAACAAAAGATAAAACAAAACGATCAGCGTGCAGTATTTTGCAACATATGCGAATAACGTTCGATGATTCGATTTACGAGTTTATATGTCGTCGTAAATATTTGGTGTGTCGATATTGTATTTGCAGTTTAACTATAAATTTAGTTAAGACTTCGTATGAAATGATGGCGGTCAAATGCATTAAAGTTGGTCCCAGCGACATTGACTAGTTTAAATCCTTTAAAAGATCTGTGAATCCATTTTCATTTTGTTTTTAATTATTGAAATTTGAAAAAAAAATCAAGTTCGGCTAGCCTTTTTTCCCCGTTGTTTTTCGTTAACTTTAATCTCTAACAGTAAAATTGACTTTGAACTGTAGATTTTGATTTATTTACTGAATCGCGTGTCGTTTTCCATGAAATTTAGGTGTTTATGGAATGCTTCCAAATGAAAGAACTTGGCCAAACTTGACGGAATTATTTCTAATACTTTAAAACTCAAGTAAATCTTCACGCGAAATACATTTTTGGCCTATCATAATCTTAATCAAACGCTGAAAGGAATCAGAACCCACCAGATCCACCGATTTCCCAATCTCTAATAAGATTTAATGCATTTTCCCCGGCTTTGTGATTTAATTCCGTAAAACCGAGACCGTGAACTCTTTTCCAACTTGGCCTTTCGATAAGCACTCTTATTCTGAACTTTATTTGAAGTTTCCAGGCCTTCATCTACTTTTAGCTTACTACGCGGGAACCATCTTTAACTTACGTAGCCTTTTGGTTAGTTTGTGTTCGGTAGATTTGTTCATTTATTTATTTTTTAGATCTCATGATTTTTTATTTTTAGGTTTTATTTGATTTAGTGTCATCAGATTTGTTTTTGTAACGCTAGATTTCGTTAGGTTAGGTTTTCCTGTGGCAAACTAACTCGTTCAAGCCTTGGTAAGATTAGATTAGGTAAAGTAAAGAAGATAAACCTCGGTCATATCCAAGTGGGCTGTACACGACTTATTTTAAAAAACTAGTGAACGATTAAGGGAACAGCACACGACGGGAAAGTTCGCCGAAAGTAAGAACTTCATCAGTTTCAAAGCAACCTTTCACGAAATTTTAAAGAAAATAGTAGTGTTCATTTCTCCGCACATAATTTTAAAGGCATCCTCTGGAAAACTGCGTTCACTCCACCGATGAAGGCGCTGAATCGTTCGGTCCCTAAAATTTGGTTTCAATCATCTTTTTGTCCAAGTTAAGTGCACCGACGACTCGCAAATTCTTCCCGACTTTCGAGAGTACCTATCGGAGATGGAGATAGTATACCGATTGTGAAAAAAAAGTAAGAAGTACGAACGGAATTCAATAGCGAACAAGTGAAGCGGTTTAACGGGGGTCGCTACTTTACCGGGCTTTGTCATGCCAGCCGCCTTCCATGTAAGACCACTCCATGGAAGACAAGCGAATACCTTCAGACTAAACTTCAAATGTCAAGCATCTACAGCCATTACGAAGGAGTGCAGAAAGTTTTTTTGGTCTGTGAATCATACTTAAAGTGCGGAGCCTAGGTCGATTTTCGCAGTGATTCTTTTTTTGGCGGCATGAGTCATGAACCTCTCTCGTCTCCCAGAAAATCGATTCGAGACAGCTTACAATGATGGTTTGATACACTTTTAGATTTAGAGAGTGCATTGTCTACCTCTTGAGTTCAACTATTCGTCACAAAGCATAGCAGACTACCCAAAACAATTATCGGCAAGTTTGATATCGCTTACGTCTTGGCGGCATTATGCTGCCGCTACCAGTTTAATGATGATGAATAGCTACAATAGGGCGTGGGGAAGATGTGAAAATTCCAAACGCCGACTTTGGCGCCATCTAGCGGTAGCAGCCCAAACTGTCGACTCTGTCCATGCCGTTTGACGGGTAGTTTTGGCTGCTGCCGCTAGGTGGTGCCAAAGTCAGGGTTTGGGACTCTGCCGTTTGCCCCAATCTCGCTTACTGATATTGTTTTCTTTTAAGTCATTTTTTTCATTGTGAGTATAGAGCGCCCAAGCAGACTCTTTCTCTCACCAAGTCTCTTTTCGATTTGGAACTAATCGGTTGTCTTGTCGCTAAAAATGTATGACACGATTATGTATCAAAAGTTGAGTTCTTTAAGCGACGTCTCGGTTGTCGTTTACTCCAGTTTTCTCTCCGGACGTGTCGGTGCACCGATCTTCGCTAATGGCGCAGGAAACTCGACATCATTTTATTCTACAAGATTTTTGATGACGACCTTCAGATCCAGGCGTCTAACGATCGCTACTTGTCAGATTCAGATGTCAAGTCTGGTCCTTTGTTTCTTTGTCCCAAAGGTTTTGGCCCTTCAGGAGCTTTGACTTTTATATAATTACGGAAACGGTACTAATTAAGATGAGACAGGTTCATTAATATATGCCGTTGAATCTTCTACTGGTTTGATTTTTCTACCAGACCTGTAAGTTGCCTGTTTGCTTCTTGAATGAAAGCTAGTCGGGTACAACATGTCTTCTGGATACTTTCCACAATAGACCTATCTCAAGATTATTATCAAATCGGAGTGTACGCCCGGAGGTTTCCATTCATTGGGTCATTCACAGCAGTAATCTATCGTAGAAAACAATCAGATGACTTTTTCTTTCATTTTTTCAGGCACTATTATCAGTAACTTTATCAAAGGGAGGGAGCTCTTGCTTTTAATTGAATCATCACGGAAACTAACCTAAATAGCCTTCATAACCAAACTAATTCAAAGACTTATTTTTTTCTCACAGGAAAATCTAGATGTGAGGGAAACGGTTTGGGGAACAAATGACTTTAAGTTCAGAGGGGGAAAAGGATTGGGTTATTAATGAGGCTCAGAGTTATCGGGATTGAGGCAGTCTAACTTTTGCGCTTTTTCTGTGACGAGAATTGAGGAGGGGTAATTCACCCCCTCCACTAGTCTAATTCCACCTGCAATGCGGCCGGCGTGTCGGAGGTGTCGATGCTGGTGATTAAAATGAGAAGTTGCCAACATTGGAGTATCGTCGTCGTTACTGCTGTAAATTTCAGAGGTTATATTTTTCATCTCTAGTGTTTCTTGTGTTTTTTAACTCTGGTTGAATATTTTATTATTAGAATACGATAATCATTAACATAACCGCGTATCAGGTAACGTAGCTAAGGTTAAGTGTTCCTCGCTTCACTGCCGATCTATTGAGCTCTTGTCAAACTTAGGTGCGTTCTGTTCGGCATCGACATGAAAGATGGAACACAATCAGGAATAATATTGTTCAAATTTACAATGATAGATGAAAGCGGACTCGAGAAGAATTTATGCTCGCGACTCTTTGTTTATGGAGATTTTTTGTAGCAATCAATGGAAGTGTCAGGACTTGGGCCCCAGTTTTAATAGTTAACTTGATTTGCTCATTGTTTTATTTACTCCGATAAATTATGCATTTTCTTCACAAGGAAAATCCTTCCCGGAAAAAGGCGGTGAAGCTGCATGCAGGCTTGCGGGGCGGTCGGGAATTATGGGCGCTTCGGCCCCAACTCGGGAAGGGAAGATTGCCGTGTGCTGCTCCCACACACCACCTACATATTTAAAGTCACCGAGGTCAGAAGCTCTGACTTCGTTTGATCACTATTCGCCGAAATAGAGGTACATGTATGTGTGCTCCTCGTACTCGCTATGTTCCTCTACAACTTCGTGTGCTACTCAGATTTCTTGGATGTCCTTTCAGAGAAAACTTTGGGTGCGTCGCTGCAAGCACACTAACATAAGGAAGGATTTTATTTCTTTTTGAGTAAATTGCTTTTCTTTATCGATTAAACTTGATTAGGCCCACGTTGCAGCCGAAGCTTTCCTAATTAAGCATATTTACTAACAAGCCTTCTTATCGAGTATTGGTCGTCGTTGGGCATGTTGTTCGAGTCAAGTTCAGAGGCCTTGTGAATATTCCGATTTGTCAGAATCGATAACTCGATCATATTCGATATCTTTTTAAGGTCTGCCTTGAAAGGAATCGATGAGCCCAGCCGAGTAGTCCAAGGAAAAAGCAGAATTGAATACGACGACGGGATCTTATCCCTTACATCCCAGCAAACTTTTTCATTCGTCTCTTTGTCCCTGCCTTTTTGTGGGTTGAGGTCCTTGTTGTGTGAACATACTGTTCGGTTTAAATTATTCATTTCCTACCTCTCATATTTAGGTAAAATACAAAAACACAACCTTTGAAATTAAATGCTTTTTTAAGCCCACCTCCTTCGGAGAAGGGCTTTATTTTTTTTATTGTGTGTAGTCATCTTCCAATTGTGGTAACTTCACTCAATTTCTTGATGCGACTGATAACTTATAAATTAATATATCGCCTGTCAACTGGACAATAAATCCGGACAACGTGATTGGGTCATTGGCGTGAATCACATTAGTCATCGAGAGCGGAAGAGATTTGGCATTCAGTCCTTCATTTTTGATCCTGGGTTTCGCTTTGCTTGTACTAATGTTGCTTTCGATTCTCGCGTCCGTAATAGTAGTGCATTAAGGTCTAGAAGTCGTTTAGTCCAATCGAGTGCGTGCTAATTCCGTTCTTCGAATAGAATAACAGACATTTAGGTAATGACTTAATCAGTCTGCATTTTCGCACTTGAATGCGTTGAAACATGCGAATGTTCTCACGAGTTTCTAATTGATGTACTACTGAATCTCATGCCTGGAATTTTCCTGGAAACTTGTACTATTTCCCATGAATTAACTTTTATATTCCGTGACACTGCCTCAAAGTACTCTTTATCGTAGTTCATGTCGCACCAACTTGCGCCGCAAGGGTGGTTTGTTGGGTTTGGTTACTCTATAGAAACCAACCTAACCTAAACTAACCCAGATCAGATTCAGCTATGTAGGAAAGGGCTATTTTAGTCTCAGGAACAGCAATCAAACCATTCGATCTCCCTGTGTTGTTTAGAACAAACGGTGTATATTATATAAATCAAAATATTTTCCCCGTTACTTTAGCTGTTTCTTGTGATCTGTGGCCAGGAAATGCATACCCCTCACCGGAACAAAAATGGCTGTTAAAAGGTAATTTCATATCATTTCATGCCAAAATATCTTTACATTTCCGTGCAGTTCCTATTATTGTCGATTTTTGACTCAGTCCCTGGGTTAATGTCTTAACCTGCAGTTCCAAACTATTAAAAGTATTATTTCCACTTCCGGAAGGATTTACTGTTGGAGCATTTCCGAAACAATTTCCCATTCTCACGCCAGTGCAACAAAGCTTCTCCAATTTAAGTGCCATCATCGGAGTTATAAACTCTAATTAGCGCAATCCCTCCTTTTAAAGCTGGGAACACTTCGACAGGTGTTCGCTCTTCTTTTTCAGGACTGATTGCATTCTGGTAAAAATATTTGCGAGGAGAGGAAAGCAGTCATTGTGCCGAGATCACTCAACTCGTAGGCTTTCCGCTCTAATTAGAAATGGATTGTAGGTTCCCTTCAATCTGACTTGGGAGGCAGTGAAGCCCCGTCTGAGTTTCATTTCATGGAATGAACAAATCTAAGACCAAGTGGCTTTCAATAATCGGCGCTGCAAACCCAAAAATGTTTTGATCGAACTGGTTCAACGACGAAGTGATTGGATCGATTTACTAGCTTCCATTGCATGCTTTTAATGAGAGGTTTCTACCTCAAGTCCGCCTTTTGTCACAAAACCTTATCCTGGTCACGGCACCTATGCAAGTCACAATGCACGTATCGGAGACGATTTGGTAAAATGTCATGAAAAGCGAAACCATGGATCTACCAACAAGCCTACAATGCAAATTTTTAAGGAAGCGTTTTGTGTATCAAGTCCCTCCATTTTTCACAAGACCTGATCCTGGTCACGGCACCCATGGAAGTCGCTATTCATGTAACCTAGCCTGTTCGGTGTTTTGTTAAACCCAGGAAATTAATGAAAAGTGAAACCATTGGAAAACACGAGATGTAGAATAATGAACGCCTTCGAAAATGGACGACTCCAAATCTCTCAGCTACTGCCCCTATTCCGGCCCCATAGTCAATAGGGCCTCTCGCAATATCAGCCCTGCCGTAATGGTGCAACCTAATTCCAATCTGACGAAAGATTTTACACGACAGGGTATTTTTTTATTATTTTTTTACACGGCATTTTCATCATCTTCAATGCGACCACGAATGACTCTTCGAACCAAAACGAACTAGTGCCCTATCGCAAAAACTCCTTCTTGCCTTCAAACTGCAAAAAAAATGTTTGGCAAAACTAAAAATGTTTCACTCCTAAAACCGACCTTTTTTAGATGCTAATTTGTTTGCGATTTCATTTTATTTAGAGATGTCTTAATTCTATGTTTATCATAGGCGTGTTTTATAGTTCTTATTTTTTTCATTCGTACTATTTATCAATAGCTAGGCTCTGAAGTCAAAGCCCTATGGAGATGTTCTCACATCCACCACCGCAGGGACAAACAAAGAAAAATACATCTTCCTTGATATCGCAGTGCTATACGTGGTTATCAGTGGAAGCCGAGGAAATAAGGGTACCATTCTGTCGTTTTGATGACAGCCTGTTCCTAGAGACCAAAGTAATATTCCTCGTAGTTGTACTGATTCGTGCACAGCACCGCACACTGTCGTTGCTATGGAACTCCCTCTCTCGCCTCGAGGATATTCCGAGCATTTCATCTACTGGCCATACTCTGTGAAACTCCCCGCGGCACCGTTTCTAATTACAAACGAGTTGTAGTTTTATACTCTCCGGACGTCCACAAGGACCGAACCCCACTGAATCTATTCTAGTCGAGCGTAACTTTGTACCCTACCTAACTTTAAATCATCGAACATTATGAAAATTTACTTAAACTCAGTAGAAACGTAGCGCTATCCATAATCGTACACTGCACTTACCTTTATCGAACCCAACATTCTGTTCCAACTTCTCCTAACGATACCTACCGCTAATCTCAAAGACTTCACCTAACATTAATAATGCAACGAAGCATAAGCATACCCTATTTCAGACAGAAACTGGAAATCTTCCGAATATGGTTTCCCTCGTATTGTATCGGATCGGATTGAGTCAACTTGGAGGCTTAAAAGCAAAATCCGCCAGATGGCGCTACATTATGTTCTTCGCAGATATTATAGGACTAATTTACGGTCGGCTAGGGCTGAGCGGTAAGTGACATCGTAGAGGGTCCTTAGGGTCCTGAATTCTGTCAAGATTATTGTGCGTCAAGGAAAAGGAATCTTTGTCTCGTAGGGAGACTTTAATCACCTCAAAATGCGCCTGCCGTTTATTTTGGGGGGTGGGTATAAAGGATGTGGAGATGCTGTTTTTAGAGGCGCGCCTAACAAGATATTTATGCTCGATTAGCCTTAAGAGAGAATGGCTTCAACGCCGCTTTTGAAAGGGAAACACCACCATACTTATTGCCTCGGAAGGCCGCCTTTTAGTCGGCATTTCCGTTAAAGCTTAAGCTACTCAAAATCAGATCTTATTCTCTGTTCACCCATAACAGCCCATTTGGAGTGAAATTCAGCTTGAGAGAAATTGAAAAGATTTTTTCTATTAAAATACGCAATTTTAAGCCTTGGAAAATGTCCAAATAATTAAATTTCAGGTTTCCAGAGCGATGATATTTTTTAACTTGTGACAATGCTGAACTAGAAGATCATCTTTTCTTTATGTTGCCGAACGGCAAGCGGTAGTGGTTTTTAAGATTTGAGCACATCTTTGCCAATCAAACTATCTTGAACATGCTTTTATCATAAACTAGTCAAAACAGGAATGGTTCAGATCGTCGAAATAGAAAACATTTTTTTTTTCATTTCATATCTTATATCTGGTGGCTTCTCTAGATACAACGAATATTTTTTCAATGACAAAAATCCCAATTTAGTTTCTGAATTTTTTTACTCATAAAAAGCCTGTCATTAATTTGTCTTTCGTCAAGACTTCAACCTGGTTAATGTAAAAATGAGATTTCGCAAAATTTTGAGCCAAATGTTCCTATCCAAACCTTTTTAACTGTATCTTGATAAGGTTATTGATCCTTTTTAAAGGGAATTTCTTCAGCAATCTCAAGGCTAAAATCGGTTAAAGAGGCCCAAATGGTAATCGGAGTATACGATGCTTACATTGTCGGCGTTTTAGAGGAACTGCTTTAGCAGCATCGTGGAGGATCGCTACAGAAGCCGTCTTGCTGATCGCCACACTTTGTCTCCGCGCATCTTTCAATCACAGTTCCACACTTTATGGCCTCCTAAAAGTGTCATTTGAGGTTCAGATCTGCTCCGCTTTTACAAAAACTGAGATTGCATTGGGGCGGACGGAGGCAGACTCCTCTCACCCCCTTCGAGTGTAAGGGGTGACTTCCCATCAACCCTATAGATATACACTATATAATTCTATTACGTACCGGTCGTAAAAAACGAGGGACTGGTTATCCCGCGATAACATAAAACTGCCTACGGGGCAGGCAACTATGAAATAATAGTAGTCCGGCCCTGTTTGTTAGAGTTACGCATTGCTTAATGGATATTGGTTATGAAAATGCTGATGTAAGGCTGCGCCTAATCGTCTTCGAGGTTGGTCGTGACCGAGTCATTTGGGAGGTTATTGAAGTCCGGTAGATTTAGCCCGCTTGATGACTCGCTGACACACAACCTCAAATATTGCCATGAAATCACATTTTAGCATAATGATATTTACCGCGCCCTGGTGCAGGTAGACCTTACCCTCCCACCAGAATCTAATCAGACCTAAGGTGACCCACTCTTATTTTTATCGTCCTCTTCAACTAATTTCTCCAACCTTACTCATCCTCTATCAAACCAAGAGTCCTAGTCCATACACAGTCGAACTCAACCGATGGCAGTAACTGATTTCGTCTAAAACTCGATTGGCAATTTTCGAATTTCTCTTTGACTAGGAAATCATTGCCAGCATTAAATTTTGTTCTTGGGAACGGTCTCTCCGCAGCAGTGGAAACTGATGGCCCTTCCAGTACCACAAGCTGTAAACCGGAATGTAAATATTTATGGTTCATATAACTAACTTTCGCATAGTTGCACGGAAGTCCTTTTGTTGCACCATTCGTAGCATCGATGATCGTCTGCAGCAAACATATTTCACCGTGGGTATTTGAACAGGCGTTAAGGGTGGGATCACCTACTTTGTCATCGCCTGTCACGGTGCTCTGTGTGCTCACAGCTTGCTCTTCTAACTAGGTCATACAATTCTGCGGGCTTTTTGATAACACGAATTGATTAGAACGCTTGTCATTATCGGTTTTGCGTTTTAATAGAATCCTCGCTTTGGTGGTTATCAAAGCTTTTGAGGTCACGTTCTATACCTCTTCAATTGGTGTCACCAAACTGAGCAGGGCAATAGTTGACCGAGGCTCAGGACAACTAGGTTAACCTATCGTTGCCAAGCCTTTCGCGCTCTTCGTGGCAGGCTGCTGGTTTTGAGAAAGAAGCATTATCATATGACAGCGGAGTCATGGTGCAACGAGGTAGCAGTTCCCTAAAACCTAATGCACACTATTGCTCATCCTCGTACTCTAATGAAAGTTTCAACCAGAATGAAACGCGATATGCCACTTTGGCACCTTTTACAGTGGTATTGTTGTAGCCTATGCAAATCCTGACTCTTTCTTTTGTGTTTTCAGGTAAGCGGTTCTAACTGATCAGCCTTTAAGTGAGTACATTAATTCAGAAATATTCAGGACACAGCGGAATTAGCTTCACCTGTACAATATCCCATGTTTCCCAATCGATGTAACAGTTGTCCGGGCGAGTGGTACTTCCCTGTCAGTCCCGGGATTATGTAGTTTCGGTCAAAAGCTTAGCGCGCTCGGTTCTGCTTAACCATCGCATCTTAGGTTTGCAAACTGTGGTTTAGAAGCCGTTTACGTTGTGGTTTTGATTTTCGGAATCGTCCGTAATGTAATGTTGTTTGATGAAACTCATTCCTAAGGGTTTCCGGTGAGTGCTTTCCAAAGCCTTATGCATCCTCAGGATGCATTCAACGTGACAGGTCTTTTTCTTGCCGATAATGCAAACAAATTCGCTGGCTAAAGGAAGCTTTCGCTTCTTTACGCTTTGCGATGATCCACGCCGATGGAGCAATAGCGCTTACCGTTACCATTTCTTCTGAGGAAACGACCACGATATTATAGCTGAGGACCATAATCTTGGTATATTTTTATTCCCTCTCCTCCACCACCGTTCAGATGACATCAGATCATCTGATCCTCAACCGTCCAGATGACGTCACTTAAACGATTAGACATCAGGTCAGAGGGAATCTGTTAAAGGGATATTCTTTCTAGAAAAGCTGTTAAGGGACATTCTTACCAAGCGGAGTACCTCTAGAAGTTATTCAGGGGGTTGGCAAGGGGTTATCCGCAGGATGGGATATCTGGACGATGTGCGTCATGATGAGTGGAATCTGGACGTGGGATCATCTTGTTTAGGGACATTACTAGACGATATGGATTGAGTGGGTATCTGGACAAGAGGGTATCTGGACAGGAGGGTATCTGGACAGGAGGGTATCTGGACAGGAGGGTATCTGGACAGGAGGGTATCTGGACAAGAAGGTATGTGGACAAGAGGGTATCCGGACAAGAGGGTATCCGGACAAGAGGGTAACTGGACAAGAGGGTATCTGGGCAAGAGGGTATCTGGAAAAGAGGGTATCTGGACTAGAGGGTATCTGGACAAGAGGGTTTATGGACAAGAGGGTATCTGGAATCGAGGGTATTTGGAATAGAGGGTATCTGGACAAGAGGGTATCTGGACAAGAGGGTATCTGGACAAGAGGGTATCTGGACAATGGGTATCTAGACAAGAGAATATGTGGATATGGTTCACCGGTAGTTATGGTCATCGGGTCAAGGAAAGATTTATATATGAGCCGCTGGAACATGTCTTCTCTTTCGGAGAGATACTTTTCCTCACTCATAAAGGATGACCAAGGGTAACCTCCCCGTGACAACGCGTCTATACAGACCGTAGTTATTAATCACGAAGTGATGAAATTCGCGACTCTTCTTATCCTCGAATGGCACGTTCTTTCCGTTCAATTACATCAACTAAAACTAGTTGCGAAGTTAGTTGCATTCTCGCGTCGGAACGATCGGATACCCTCGTGTGCATTGTCGAATGCGGTGAAGGGCTGGGCGCTGGGGCTCCACTGCAGCGCTGCTGCAGTTTCTCCAAGCCATTTGACACTGTCCAACGTGATGTAGGGGACTGTCCAGCGACCACAATTGAGTTCGATCTTGTTGCGTCCTATTACTCTCGAACCGTGCGCAGCAGTTTTAGTCCTTCAATAGTTAGTTCCCAGACGAGTAAAACAGCGATTACGTTGCAGGGCAAAAAGACATTATGGAAGCTTTTCTTGAATCCCCCTCAATCCAGGGTGATATATTTTTTTCTTGAGACTACCCTTCGAACCGTATAAATATCCGTAATTTCACTCGTGACAGCTTTGAATAAAAATGTGTGTTTATGAAAGACGTTTTTGACGCCAGAAATACTTTAAGACGGGGCTTATGATTACCGGTTTTCAGCCTATTTATTACATTTTTGAAAATGAATTACCTTTTCACTGGAAAAATCTTGCTAGAAGTAAGGGAATGTGTGTCATGTTTAGCCTACCTAACGTGCTATCCTTAACCCTCAGTAAATATATCTAGTATAAGAAAAAAGGACCCCCACTCTTAACTTCTGAATCTGAAACGTCTATAAAGTTTTCTCTCATCTTAAATAAATTATGATTTATACCAATGCTGATCATTGTACCTGGAGCAAAACTCTGATCAATATCAAGAAAAGCTTTTAAAAAAAAACACTTCCTTGGCCGCAATTTTTTTTAAAGTAAAAAAACACAAGTAAAATAGAAAACTGCAATTTTATGTCAGAGAGGTTATACGAAGTGAAAATGCAGCGTTTGTTGAGGCAAGTTTGTCTTTCTGTGAATCCGTTTTTTTTCGTTTTTTTTTCTTAATTCCTTTTATATGCGTCTTCGTATCATTTGTCGCCGTATCAGAACATACGTGAGTGAGCCCGCACGTCCGCCTAATGTTTGTCCCGCTGCTATGGTTGCACCCTCTAAAGAGGAAATAAAAACAGCTCCTCGAGAAATGAGGGCTGATGCGGAAAAGTCTTAACGAGCTTGTCATGCGAAGGGGACACGGCTCTGCCCGAAGGCGACGGGAATACAAGCTGGACACAGTCGGACTTTGCCTCCTTTGCGCCGACCCGACTCTGTCAGGGGAAGGGGAAGCCGAGCTGATTCGTGTGGTCATTTCCAAGAGCAATGGACCTTGAAGAATACCCGGTGCCCGAGCACTACCTCTTTCAGAAAGAATGCTTTTGTCTTGTGGATGGTGACGTTTATGGTCTCTGTGGAAACTCTGGCTTATTTTGTAGCGGACAACCAAGTATTTTATTGTGGGTAGTGCTACTCTTTTCAACTGGGTGGCTTTATCGATTTGTCCAGATCTTGTTTATATACCCGTTTGTCTAGACACCATTATACCCAGGTAACCTTCTGTTCTGTCCTCTCGCGGAGATAGTAAGTCCAGATACCATTATGGTTCTGTTCAGATACCATTCTTTTCTGATTCGCTATTGTCCAGATGTCAGTATGTCCAGATATCCTTCTTTCAAGATATTTTCGTATCCAGATGGCAGTATTTCCAGATAACCTTAGATACCCTCTTGTCTAGGTGACAGTATATGCAGATACTCTTGTATTCTGATAGAATACTGCCCAGGGAAGGACTGTCCAGATTGCGTATTACTGCAGCTTACACCTAAAATGTTTTCTTAATTTATAGTTAAAATACCTAACCTAACTTAAATTAACCTAAATTGACCAGACTTAACAAAACCTTGGTCAACTAAATCTATGTTCATCCAATCTGAGGTAACAAAGTCTTGCATCATATGGACTCATGTTTACCTTGAATTCCGCCCAAACTACCTGGAAGTTGTTTCACTCGAACGTTTTGTTTTATTAAAAGTATAAATTGAAAACCGTGGATTACCATTCCGTAGACAGTCGCCAACCGGACAGAGGAGTACCAAGACAAAAGTGGTACCCCGCGCTTCAACTACCCTGAACAAAAGAAAGTTGTGTCATGCCGCGTTGTCAAGGAACGACTTCTCTGTTCAAGTTGTGCCTCATTTCAGACCCCTAATATAACTTGTTCCTTGCTAGGGTGTTGCTCTCACATTTTCATTGTGATCACGACAACCTTATTGTTCATATTAACGGCAGCTTTAAGCCCTCTTCTCTTTTGTCTCCACAATTTCATTCAGTAGTTTCTAAAGATGCCATTTTTCTCGTTAAGTGCGGTACTCTTTGGTCTATTCGGCGACTTGGCCTCAAATCTTCCAACTCGGGTAACGAGAAGTACTCCACTAAACAGCGGCCGGCAAACATGACAGCTGCATTTTGCATCGACCTCAGATTTATTTCCTGTCAAATGAATGACTCAAACGTATTTCCTGCCTGTAACAAATTAAATGCTGGGTCGTTGGAAGAAAGAGTTTCAATGAACGCCCAACTTTTATGCGGAGCGGTTTTGTTAGTAGTTTACAGCATTGCACTTACATGGTCCATTCACTACCGAAGTTTTGGCTTTAGGAGAAAGTTGGTGGTAAACTTTCGACACTTGTCTTCGAGAACCCAACAAAACAAAATGTTTGATTCCATCCGCACTTCTTTAACTGAAAACCCAACCTCTTTTCCTGAATCCGCAATAACTTAATCTAAGATTGTCTAATCTAACTTCACACTTGTCACCTAACCTTAATCCAAACATAACCTAACATCTCTTTAGGAACGGCATCTGAGTATGGAAAAGAAGCGTGGTAGTCACTGAAGATATTTTCAGTAATGATAAAATGTGTGTGTCAGAAAACACGACGTTGTGTGCCTAACGTAAGATAGATGCGCTCTGATTTTAAGACGTGGGGGGCGTATCCTAAGTGCCGTAGGACAGAAGATAACGGCTCTGTAGCATCGTAGAGTAAGACGTTTTTCTTTTGCGATGCAGCAAGACAATATTTCACTTGCAAGCCTCATAAAAGGCATTTCTAAACGTGTTTCGTATAGAAGGAAGTTTAAGAATTGGTTGATCAAACTTCATCAAGTGAGTTTAATTGATATCATTTAAGCTTTATGCCAACTATTTGCAGTAACTGCTGCCAAAAATAGCAGCGTTGGACTTTAAATGCCCTTTGCTTCGCTCTGTCCGACTTGGAGGATGAAAACTGTCAACAAGAGAGATAGAAAATGCAAGCTTCAGAAGCTCAGCATTGCTGGTGGCTTCATCAAAGCGTGTTTTCTCTCTTTTAAGGCGCACTCCATCTCGCTCCTTCCTGTTTTTCATTTCGGCTCTTTGCCCTGAAAAAGCTGTCATCAAGCAAGCCGTAGAAGAAATAACAGCAGAGATATGTCTCCGCGTTAACAGCTCGGAAAAGTCGCCAGTTCGCTGTTGCTCTCGTCAAATTGGCTTTTCTCGGGTCCTGCACCGGAAAGTACCTGGCTTTTATCAATCTGGACAACCACCGATTCGAACCCAGGTGAAAGGGGCAGCATATTTTTGCATGGTTTTGACGTTGAAACCTCAGAAATGAGGTCGTGAGTTACACAATGGTGCTCGCCCATTGTGTTCCTGCCCTCTCACCTGCGGTGTAGTAATATCGCAACTAAAACCCTCGTTGCTGGACAGCCCCCTCTTAAGGGGTGCCGTTAGGCGGGGCGGCTGAGCGCGGCTGACGCGGCCCTAGCCTGCCGAGGGGAAATAAGCAATCAAACCCGCCCTCCTTTACTACTATTTAGAAGCTTTTAGAAATTATTTACGTCAGCGAATTTAGGGGCTCTCTTACATGATCTCTACGGTGCAATGAAGTCCTACACACCGAAAAGAAAGCTGAAGCATTTTTTTTCATGAAAATAACGCTTTATTTAAAATTATTTTTTATTAAGGATGTGGATAACTGTATATCCTCGAATTCATTTTTTTAATAATTTACATAACTGATTTAAAAGTTTGATTTGTTACTATTTAATACTACAAGTTATGGTTTTCGCTTTAACGGAAAAAAATAAACTTTTAGAAAACTTTAGTGAAAAATTCTGCATATTAAACCAACAAGAAAATCGATTGTGCATTTTTCCGCGAAATACTTGAGGTTTAAGAATTATTTTCAGTGGGTTTAAAACATATTTTAAAGGAGAAAAAGAGCGTAATTCAGACGAATGCATACATTACATTAGCTCCTAATCCATTTTCAAGGTAGTTCCATATCCGTTACGGGTATGAAGGTAAAATAGAGCGGGATATTGCGTGACCTCGTAATTTTTAAAGATAGACGCATTTACAACTATATCAGTGAAAAGATCTCGTCGAGAGCTCTCAAGTGATATTGCTATTGACAACGGTATCTTTAGATTAACCAAATTACGCTCGTCCTATGTTACCAGGATAGGTAAGAGACCCGTTGTAACAGGGATTATTTTCAAATGTTATGGACTGGACATATTTTAAGTGTATCGCTTAGTGAAGGGATTTGAATGGAATTCTCAGGGTGGTGTTGAACTTTATTGGAAACCTTCCTCTGTTCATATGAGTAAACTCTGGATCATAGGTTTCGTTGAAAGTTTGCGTGCTGTTCGCCAGAGGGGATGAGCCATTGGCAAGGAGTGTGTCTCGTGCTGGTGACATTGTTAAGCCTTGATGAGTGGAGCGGCGTGGGGAGAAGCTTTGCCTGTAATGAGTGATTGTTCGCGCTTCTAAGCCTTTTTCATGTTCAACAATCAATGCAAATTGTCCGACTAGTGATGAGTAGAGTTTTCTGCCCCAAACGGAGGACGTTAAGCTTTTCTCGTGAAGGACTTATCAAGTCTCTCTGAAGCGTCCTAACAAGACCGCAATTCAGTTTAGCTTGAGAGTTACGTTGGACGGGGTTAGTTTAGAAAGGTTAGGTTATATATAATAGGTTAGGTAAAATAAGGTTAGCTCAAATGAGGTTTGGTCCAGTAAAGGGGGGGGGGCATTCGATAGCGCCAAAATCCGCAAGCGCCAACGCCGCAAACGCAAAAGTTCGTAACCGCCAAATGATAATTATAGGCCTATCATTTTGTAGGTTAAGTTAGGTTAGGTTAAGTTGGGTTAGGTTAAGTTAGGTTAGGTTTGTGTAGCTCAAATGAGGTTTGGTCCGATTGGGGGGGCATTCGATAGCGCCAAAATTCGCAAGCGCCAACGCCGCAAACGCAAAAGTTCGTAACCGCCAAATGATAGTTAGGCCTATCATTTTATAGGCTAAGTTAAGTTAGTAAGTTAGGTTAGGTTTGTATAGCGGTTATGAACTTTGGCGTTTGCGACTCTCCTCGTTTTGCTGTTATGGATTGGCGCTTGCGGTGATGGCGCTTGTGCTTTTTGGCGCTTATGACAGCTACCCGGTTATCTGACGTTGTGTCATCTGCGTTGGCCAGCTGTTCCCTCCGCTCGTATTCGCGAAAGGTGGAACACAAGAGGAGGCATCTCAGTTTTTGAGACAGCGTTTCGTCGCCTCAGACAACGTTATTATCGCAAGTTATGGGGTGACGCGGAAGAACCCGATAAGCCGGAGGAGGCTGGGCGGCTTCCTGGAGATCCCATGTCGCACGCGGCGGCGGCGGCGAAGACGGTGGAGGAGGAGGAGGCCTGATGATGCGTACACCCCCGAATACGCTCTCTCTCTCTCCCGGCGGTGTCCTTCCAGGTATCGGCGAAGATAAGCAAGTTTTCATCGGCTCAGGTGGTTGGCTTTCCCGAGTTCGTCGCTCGCCTCCCAAGGGCCACGCGCACATATGTCGCTCTTCCCTCAAGGAAACGTCTCGATATGCTAATCGATAGCTGATCCCCAGTCCATTCAAGTTTGCTTATAGAATCAAAGGCTCTTCATGCGGTTCATTAAGACCTCTTTTTCACCTCCGTTGTGTTGCGGATTTATGCTGCTTTGCTCGCACGCGGAAATTTTTGAAGGGGGGGCATTCGATAGCGCCAAAAACTACAAGCGCCAACGCCGCAAGCGCCAGTCCGTAACCGCCAAACGAGGAAAGTAGCAAACGCCAAAGTTCGTATAGGTTAGGGTAGGTCAGGTTAGGTTAGGCTGTTAGGTTAGATTAAGTTAGGTTAGGTAAGGTTAGTATTGCGGTTAAGAACTTTGGCGTTTGCGACTTTTCTCGTTTGGCGGTTACGGATTGGCGCATGCGGCGTTGGCGCTTGTAGTTTTTGGCGCTTATGACAGCTACTTGTGTTAAAAATTACATGATGGAAGATTGACAAGGCTTTTGCCGGAAATTTTACGAAAAGTTGGAAATTGATCTGAATTTTCACCGTTTATGGTTGAGGTCATACCTTTTCTTAAACTATAAAAATTACGGAAAGATTTTGGTTTACTGTGAAAACTATCCCCAGTTTTAGGTAGTCCCATACCGTTTTAGATATATTAAAGTAAAACAGGGGAACATCGTGACTTTGTCACTTTTAAAGATAAACCTATCGGCAATCATATCAATGAAAAGGATTCGTCGAAATTCTCATTTGATATGGTTCATGATTAATTCAAAAAATAAAAAAAATTACGCTGCGACTGCCTGAAACAGATGCTAGTTTTTACCGCGTCTTTTGGTCAATTCGAAGAAACCGCACAAAATGCAAAACGGACATTGTTTTTAAAGTCAGCCGAATAATCAAGTCAAGTATAGGCATACCATGGCTGCTGGTATGAAAGAAACTAGAGGCATCGGGCCGATAATTCGTTTTATCAAGAAACATAAACAAATGCGGTATATTAAAACTGAATATGTGAGGATTTTAAAGAAATAAGTCACCACTTTAACGCAATATGAAAATGGAAAACGAACCTTATTATGTTGGTTGTATTCCTCCGGTAACCCAAGCTTACATTACCCGTGCGACTCCAACTTGAAACATGTTGCACACGAAAGTAAAGACCGCCGTTCAAAGTAACGCAGTGCAAAGCAATTGCGAACAAGGAAAGAATATAACCTGGGGTTTACCATATCCCCCCTACCCGTGCACACTTTGTAATTTGAATACAAAGTTACCCGGCGCTACATCGATTACAAATTTGTATTCATGTGAATAGATTAGAGCCGCGAAACACAGAGCGCGCGCGGGTCGAAAACAACCCCGCCAAATCGGCAAACGACATAAATAACGCTCGGACCCTTAAAACGTATACAACAGCGTCTTCGGGGCGTTTTCAAAATGGCTTCTGCCGCGCGCGTTAGGTATCGCCTGAATCAAGGATGCTGAAGTACGCTTCTTTAGGCTTATCAGTGTGTCATGCTTCCTTTGGAGCGAATTTGGTATGTTTAGATGGGATTACATACGGTAGGATTACCCAAGGTTATGCTTCCTGAGGTTAGGTGAACTCTGGGTTAGGTTTACCTTTGGTTGGTTTACCTTTGGTTAGGTTATGTTCGTTAATATTAGATGAGGTTACCGTAGGTTAGGTTTTCTTAGGCTACTTGAGGTTAGCTTGCCTTGGATAAGGTAACCTTAGGTTAGGTTATGTTCTTTAGGTTGGGTTGCCTTAGATTAGGTCATTGCGTACTTTTGATGAGGTTACCGTAGGTTAGGTTTTCTAAGGTTACCTGAGGTTAGCTTGCCTTAGATTAGGTAACGTTAGGTTCTGTTCTTTAGGTTGGGTTGCCTTAGATAAGGTCATTACGTACTTTAGATGAGGTTATCGTAGGTTAGGTTTTCTAAGGCTACTTGAGGTTAGCTTGCCTTAGATTAAGGTAACCTTAGGTTAGGTTATGTTCTTTATGTTGGGTTGCCTCAGATTAGGTCATTACGTACTATAGGTTGGGTTGCCTAATATTAGGTTTTGGGTACTTTACGTTAGGTTACATTAGATAAGGTAACCTTGGGCTAGATGATCTGACGTCAAGTTACTTTATGGCATTGTACATTATCTCAAGGATCGGCTCAGAGAGGTCGAGAAATGGCCTACATGGCACGTAGTTTATGGACGGCCCCTCAATGGTTTAAAAAAAATCGTTGCACCTAAGAAAGAAGTACACTCCACTTCCTTTTCCTCGCGCGCTTTCAATTTGCTTTGCATTGCCGAACAAGGGCCTAACTAACTGAATTAGTTTTAGACAACGTGTTTCGAGCGAAGTATGTGTTGCGAAGGGGTCGCAGACTTTTGTAGCCGTAATCCTGGCAGACAATTGTTTAGAGTCCAGACAGGAACCCTCATACCCTCAATTTGAAGGAGCATCAAAGGCAGATGCACCGTGTTTATTGCTTTTACACAGTCTAGATTTCCTGAATACCTTAACTCCATAAACATTCTGCTATCATGTACTGTAGACTTAAGTTGTACATTTGAGTTGAATTTTCTAGCTGTGGTGATCCATTTTCCATCGCCGAGTCGACTAAAGTCGCCGTGGTGCGAGATTGAGGCAAACAATATGTGTTGTTAGGTTATACTGTACCATCAGTGGCAAAGATATTGCTCCTTCTCATTTTCTCAAACATTCATAACTTTGGAACTGGAAGAGACATCGAAAAAGCACGAAACTAATTCGATAGATATTTGCTCGCTCAATCTATCGACTTCATAAAATGCTTTTTTCTCGTATCTCTTCCCGTTTTCAAGAGTGGTATGAAGCATATGAATGGGAGCAATACTTTTGCCTATGATAGTTCGAGGTACAGATATAACCTAACTTAACCTAGATTAACCTCAGTTTAAGGTAATCAAGCCGGATATCGGTTGCTCTGTGACAGACACTGCCGATGAGGAGGAAGCTACCAATTTAGGGTTTTTAAGCGACGGGAATCAGTGGTGGAACGAGGCACGAGGTCGCTAACAACCTAATTAAGATTAATTCAACCTCGTGGTCACATTGTAGCCAAGGTCTCAAATCCTGAGGGAGACTTTGTTAAGTTTGATTAGGTAAGGTTAGTACCCCTTTTTATTTCGAACGAGGGGCGTTAGGCTGTCGGAGGTTAGCTGATTGAGAGCAGATATTCGATAAGGCCTGGTGTGGCATATGACAGAGTTGTTAATCAGTGGCGTGATAGAGGCGAAACAATGGTGGTGTGTGGGAAATCAGCTAATCCTGATCGCCTGTAAAATTATTATGCTCCCGAGTTCACTTCCAAGAATTTCCATTCATCGAAATTCTTGTCAAGGAAAACTCCGGAGTAATACCGTTCGCTCTCTTGCTGTGAATTCTAGTTCCTCTACTCAAAGACTTCAGGTCCTTGCGCGCTCAAGAATTGAGGAGAACGTCTTTCAGGTATTTTCTGGACAATATAGTCAAGCCTTGACGGGGCCCTCTTACCGTCCCAATCAAAAGTTATGTCAATTCTAAGTGTTCGTCCGGACCTTACAGTTACGACAGAGGTGTTTTCATCGCAAGTGTAACGTGATTACTCTTCATGTAAGTTATTTTAAAAATTTTGAGTTCATGCATAGAGTAGCCCTGGGACTGAGCTACATTTCTGCCTTTTTTTTTAAAGAACAAAGAAAATTATTTTGGTTTGAAATTTTGATGATATACAATGGACTTTTGTAATTGATTTTTGTGGGAAAGTAGGTGTACGGTTAAATAAAATACGCTAAAATGTTTTGCTTTCAAAATATTTTTTTTTTCAAAATTAAGTGAGTAATTTATTTTAAAGTGTTCCTCTCATAAACATTCAGCTCACTTAGTCTTGGAAAAGAATTTAATTTTGTCTGTAATTACTTTAGTGTACCGTACAATGTAACAAACTAGCTTGAGATGAAATAGGCCCGCAATAAGTTAACGTAAATCAGACAATGTACTTTTTTTCTATTTTAATCTTGATAACAATTAAGGAACCTCTCACTCCGTGAGGTGATCAATAAAAAAATTAGTTCTCTTCAAAAAAAGTTGATATAGCAGATTAATATGAAAGAAGAGGGGAACTGCTCAAAAGGCAAATTTTGTAGTCTTCATTCAGGGCAGTAATTATTCATTTTCACTCGAATCTTTCATTTTGAATCGAAGGAACTTGTACATCTCTCCCATCAGCTTTATGATAAAGAGCTTATTTTAATATCATTCGTGCGGTGATCAGCTCTTTGTTATGAGAGTATATCACTATCACGCTATGTTGAGCGAAAATATGCAGACTGGTCAGTTTGTTCCCCTTTGGTGGATTCCAGGCGAATGGCCTGGGAGTGGGCGGCGCGCGCCTGACGCACTGGCTCGCACGAATGCGCTCATGTGAGAATACTGTCTCCCACAGGCGGCGATAGTCGATATGACACTCCATTCGAGTCCAATACATGCATACTTACACGCTAAAACAACATCGGTTTGCACTTGTTTCATCCCCCATCGAATGTTATTCTTCAGAGCATTCTGTTCCCATTGAATATGGCTCTTTTCGGCAAAGTGTTGCCGAGTCTCTAACACTAGGTCAGTTCAAGTTAATGTTGATCTTTGCTCTTGATTCATGGCTGAAAAAGAAAAGTGGTGCAAAATAGGACGAAGTCGCTACTTTGAGTAGCACTAGAAAGTAATTTGCCATTTATGATCCGCCGGCTCCGTGCAATTATACTGGGAAAAGAAAGTAAATTTTACTAAAAATGAGTAAAAACAGCTGAAAAGTGCGACAGCCATACTTGGTTTGTAAACTTTAGCAGGATTTCTAGTAAACGTTACCGTTACACAGTGGGTGTTTACAGTAACGTTTACTGGCAAACCTGGTATCGTTTACTTGGCCGAGGTGGCTGTCGCTTTTTTTACTAATTTTCAGCAAACTTTACTAACCTTTTTCTGTCAGTTTACGTTGTATGATACTGCGCGACAAAAAAAAAAAAAAATAGTGTTCTGACTTGTGCCCCCGGCAAAAAAAAAAAAAACAACAGAAATGGAAAGGAAAACTGCTGACAAACCCCACAAATCATTGATCAAGAGCATAGAAAAATATACCGATAATATTTTTCCCGTCATTTGGGCGGACCACTGTGCTTGTGTAGTATCATTGTCTCTTCTCTATACCTAGTTTCTTGAAGATGTTCACTCGCAGGAAGGCGATGTCATGAATCTGTTTGTATTCCTTCTACCAATTAATTTTGAAATGTCGTTTAACTTGCAAAGCAATTTTTAAGCCCCTTGTTTTCCGGCTGTGCAACGAGGGCGTTCTGAAGATGGTCTCACCGAGAGCACTCAAGGAAGACTTTTTGGGGGGCTGCGCCGGACACGAGTGGAGTGGTCACTGGTTGTGACATTCTCGGAGCCACCTCACCGTAACGCTGTGATTTAATCTTTGCCCCGTCTGCTGGTCTCGATTCTCTTCTCTGCGCCGGAGATTTCTCGATCCGGTCGAGATTTCTCGATCTGTTGATGGGGAAGCGTCCAGACAGCTCAAGTTCCAGAGGAGTGCACAAATAGAACGCGACCGCCTCATTTCTCATCCCAGCGAGACGAAGCGGTCTCTGTGTCTGAATTTTCTTTCAGAAAAGCAGCTAACGTTGAGGCAGCCTGCTAAGTTCCCAACATTTTGTGTTCATGACCCGTCACATCACATTTGTGGAAACAGACGCCAGTCGATTGAGCCTTTATGTCTCGTGAAAAGGGGCGCGCCTAGAAATTCCCATGCCACCAACGAAAGGGTTGCATCCTCTTCAACTCGATACTTCTTGCGAATATCGGATGTGATGAACCCCAATTATTTATTTGAACCAGCCTAGCCTACCCAACCTAATATATCATAGTCCAATCCAACTTGATCCAGCCTAACTTAACGTAACGCAAACGGAAATACTAGTAATTTACCGTAACGTAACTTATCGTTAAATGTATGTAATTTACAATAACGTAACGTAGCTTAACGTAACCTAACGTAATTAACCCCATTCAAGCCTATCCTTATTCGGTGTTACTCAACCTAATATACCATAGCCCAATCTAACTTGATCTAGCTTAGCCAAACTAATTTATACTAGTCTATTATTACGTAGTCTATTCTAACCTAACTTAAACGTATTGTGTCTAACGTATCCTTACCTAACCTAAAAAAGTCGAACTGAACGCCAACGACGCTTTGTCTAAAGATTTCTATACAAGATTTTCCATCTTTCACCTCAGTAAGAATATATCGAGACCTTACCTAGCTTAACATAGCCTAAGTAAGTAGGTCATTTCCTGACAGACCCGAACTAAATCGAAGCTATGAAGGATGCCAACGTTAGTAGCCTGAACCTGCCGTGGACCATTCGCGATGGAACTGATGAGATTTCTCGAATCTAGGGACATCTCGTGGGACTCGTGAATGCCGGCTATTTCATTTCGTAATAGCTTATCTCAAAGCTATGTAGTGGGATTAAATAAGGTCAGAAAATAGCTGGAAAAGAGGGGAAAAAACTGCTGAAGTGAGCACGCTAGCCAATGGCGTCACGACCCTGCAGAGACTCGCCCGCTGTGTACGGTAGCTTGGAAGTTAATAAAACGGTTTGCGACATCGCGCTTTCATTACCAGCTACCCGCAGCCCGAGTGCTGTATTCCAGTCTATGACCCCATGAAATGTGCCTACTCACTGTTTTCCCTAGCAAGCCACCTTTATAGCGTACGTACACGAGGAAAATTATTGGTCTGAGCAGTCTATGGGAGTCCCCGCCGGTGTTAGCACTTACTTGAAACGCTTCTAAGAATCCAGAAAAAAAAGGTCTAGAAAGCAAAAGAAACTGATGAAAGAAGGTTCTTTGTATGCTAATATAGAATTGGTGTCCTTAGCAAGAAGCAAAGAGAGATAAAGAAAAAGGGCTTTTGGGAAATAAACCTTAGAAAATGCAGAAAAATATTTACATTTTTGCTCCCGTCGTCATGACATGCACCTCCATTAGTCGGAGCCTCGAATCAACTTTATGAAATAAGGGAGATGGCCCCAGGTCGACCTGGGTTTCGGTCGGTGTTTGTACAGGCGGTGGCGTAAATTTATTTCTATCGCCGGGCTTCGGGTGACAGTTTCTCTCTCTTTAATCAACAAAACAATATCAGGGTATTGATACCGTTGAGGCAGATGCAGGGACTCGTTTTAGACAAAGTTGCTTCTTTTCATCGTCCTTTTACTCATGTCTACTT
>Ga0058701_10000480_pt1 | contig 27846 bp, 14 predicted proteins | sample AgamicOrMae_FD_97039 | JGI IMG/M metagenome (GOLD analysis project Ga0058701, IMG submission 97039) | Agave microbial communities from Guanajuato, Mexico - Or.Ma.e | ecosystem: Host-associated > Plants > Phyllosphere > Phylloplane/Leaf | place: Guanajuato, Mexico | collected 2012-06-04 | reverse complement strand
GAGTTCAAGCCTCCTGGTTACAACAGTCTCGACGAATATCTGTAACAGTCTTTTAAAAGGGTTAATTGAATGCGTACTTCCTAACCAGTAAATATCTCTCAGGCCAAAAGTGTAATTATAAATAAGTAACGTGCAGCGGCTGTTAGGAATCCATTCGGCGGGGGCCGATTTTATCGTGAGAGTTGAAGTTGCACTTTCTCGTAACTATAATTAGGCGCACTTCATAATTTTTAAAGCATGATTTAAGGAGGGGGTTTACTTTGGTGGTCGTCACGCGAGGGACCATTGCGAGTCAACTGCGTGCGAAAAACAACTGGTTGTGCAGAGTCACCTTAAAATGCTGAGTTTGCGGAATTGGTAGACGAATCGAAGGGCCCAAACCACAACAAAAGCGCCACAAGGCAAGATGCCCTTTTTGTTTCCTTGCATGCCTCCGCCAGACGCGCCGCCAACAAAACCTCTCCTTTCTCTCTCTGTCCCTCTCAAGGAGACGCTGTGCCTGAGATTTTTCAGCGCCCTAAATGATACCTTGCCTATTTTATCGAAGTTAGCCTTATTTCTTCACTTTTGTTCTAATCTATTAATTGCAAAGTTTTTATGAGACGTTCTACGATAACGATACTCTGGATTTTGCGTAACGCATGCTCCTTGCGCAAGGTAATAAAAAACTACTTTTAGTAATACTCCACATTTTCTCGGTGTCTCGCTACATTGCGATTCCACGAGTTGCTGCTTCGATCCCCACAAGGCCATATTCAAGAATACATATAAAATCAACGCGTTTGTAATTTTTTAGGCCACAAGTCATGCGTCCAAAATTTTGGGATTTCGTAACTTTTTCTCCATTGGATCTCATTTTGTACTCCTTACAAAAACGGTATAAAACACGAAAAAACTCACGCGTCGTACTTATTAAAACATAAAAAAATATATAAATAATAAACGTTAAAAAATTTAATAATTTTTTTGTGACATAATTTTTAAATACAACATGTTTCGTTCGCAATTCATAACGGCAGCAATGCTTGACAGAAAAAGGTTAATTTATGGACGATCCCTTTGCCGGAAAGCTTAACCGCGGCAAAATCGGTGTAATTGACACCTAAAACGGAGAGGGAAACGTCAATATCTTTTTCTAGAGACGCCAAAATGACACGGATTACTTGTGGTGTAACAATAAGATTGATTCCAGAGCGGGATTACGGAACGATCCCCAATCACGTCAGAACGGCAATTAATGCGAGAATGACGATTCCGCCGCTAATCTATCAATTACAAAAGAGATTGGCCGGCGTCGCGCGCCCTCTCTCGCCCAACAAGCGAATTCAAAATTTCTGCGCGGAGGATAGAAGAAGCTTGTTGTCCTGTCGAGTACGGAATAGAGGGTGTCGTCCGATTAACGAGTTAGCCATCGATCCGGACAAAAGGGGGTATGCTAGGGTACCAAGGAAAAGCTCAAGGGTGGGGGTGGCTGCCTGAACACAAAACTCTTCCTTACATATTTCTATCCCCCCTCAGCTCTGTGAACTCATCGCTTTTTAGGACTCTAGCTCTTGTAGAGACTTAGGGTTATGCTGAGATTAAGATTTTGTGGGTGACTTCAGCAAGGCCTTGTCAGGAATGAATAACTTCTTTTAGGCAAAATATATGAAGATGCTGGATATTTCAAGATATTATTGTATAGAGAATGCTTCGAATCTCTTTTGTTCGTATTATTCTTTTTTTTTTTTTTGAAACTGGGAAAGATGCAAATTGATTTTCGTTTAAGATTATGTTTTATCTTTATCCAAAACTTTCATAAATTTTCTTGAAATTTTGAAGACGTGGAAATAAATATTTTCTTTGATTTTTTCCCCTGATTTTACGGAAGCCCCACGCTTGATGCCCTCACGAGACGTGCACTCGGCATAGATACGACGCTAGTGCTTTTCGTACCAGCTAATACGGCAATTTGACCCGACGTTCAGAATAGCGAGATGAAAGGATTAGTCAAGCTAAAAATTATTTTTCTATGAAGAGGCTCACGGTAAGAATGTATTCCATGTTTGTGTTGAGGCATGCGGTAGCTCTGATGTAAATCCATTCTGCTTTGCCTGGATAATGATAATAGTATCGACTGTGTGTATTGTCCACACCGAGATCGTGCCAAGCAGCTCTTGTCGTCCTTTTATGTCTCCCATGCGGTCATGCGCGGTCCGGGTGCGGTCACCGCCCGTTCCAGCGCACCGCGCTCGCGGCGCGGTTGCCGCAGCAGGCTCACCTCGGAATGACCGCTGCCGTGAATTATGGACTATGCATTTCGGCTGCCTTCGTCTTGGCTTCTGCTCAAATAGGAATGTGATCAATGAGAATTAAATCAGAAACGAAATTTTGCGGACCGAACCGAACTTAAGCGTCGGATGTCTTTATCCGCGAGGTTAACTCAAACACGAAGGAAAATTTAGCAGGAATACAAGTTTTCCTTTTTTTTTGATTTTGCGTTTTTTAATTTATGTGTTTACGGTGACGAAAATACTGTAAAAAGCCTGCTCGCCTATCTTTACTGCCAACTTTTACTTCCATACGTTTGGATCAGTTTTTCTACCTGTCCCATAATTATGAGACAAGGAACAAGAGGATTTTGATGTGAAGGAAATCATGGGAAAGTTGAGGTTTCATTCGAGGTTTTGATGCTATTATTGATATTTTTGTTCTATAATCGTTGGTTGCTCCCAGTTTGCTAAATCAATTCTTTCAATCAACGATATAATGCGATTAGTAAATAGATAAAACTTGTTATTAAACGAGAGTTTTAGCCGAAAATTTTGCCAGTAATCTGAATAACCTTTTTATTTTTGCGAAAACAAAAATCTTTTTACCTTGCGGAGAATTACGATAAACGGTGCACTAAAAGCGGTGTGCGCGGTGCATACGGAATACTCTTTTTTGAAACCCGAGAAAAAAAGGATTAAAGAAGAGAATTTGAGGATCGCAACCAAGTCGGTATATCAGCAAACAAGCACTTGTATCCAGACTTATCAACGTACATAGAGTTCGTATGTGTGGCCAAAGTATAATAAAGAAGGGGAGAAAAAAGCAGCAGCACCTGGAATGAGAGCAACAAAGATAGCCTGCGAATTTATTTTCTTTGCTCGGCAACACCGGACGCCGTAGGTTCCTTTTAAAATGCAGGATGGCGTTTTCGCGAAATTTACTATGATTTTTAGCTGCGTTATCTATTAACGGTGGACCTTAAATTCACAAGAGCGAGGGGAACTCAGATGCGAGTTGTATTTTCAGAGAAGGAAGGGAGAAAAGGAATATGGATGCTGTCTCGCTTGCTCTGCCTTTTAAACAATTTGTAGTGTACACCTTAAAAGATATTGCCAGCATTTTACCGCAATACTGTACTGTACACCCACAAAAATGCATACCGAAAACTGAGACAGAGCTCAATAAAGAACGCGTGAAAGGGCTTGGTTTTGCATTTCGACAATCTAGCTACATTATTAGTATCGGAACCGCAATTCGTGTTGCAAGGCTCGTAATACACATAGCTTGGTTGGCTACATGGATTGCTGAGCTTAGTTTACAAGTACTGCTGGACAGGGTATCATATTTACTGGTGCTTTTTTGTTGGATTCTTTTTGGTTTATATGGTTTGTTGAGGTCGTTACTGACTTACTGGATGTGGATGTGCTAAGCGCATTTCTGGGCTATTTACACGGATTATGCTGGGCAAGTCACCGCATGGCTAAGCAAGCCACACCGATCGCTGGGAAATACTAGAGACGCAGGAAAATAATATATACAGTATATTGTATATATGAACGTTAAAGATATAATTCCATATGAGAAAAATATTTCATTAATCAGCGAAGAAAAATAACTTTCCCTAACCGGATACCACACGCAAAAAAAAAAGAAGAAAATATGTTGGGAAATTAGTCACTTTAAATCGTCAATTTCTCCACTACAATATTTTTAGATCTAATCTAGATCAGAACCAGTTTCACTTAAATATCGCAGCATTATCAATGTTTACTTATCGAGTTTTCACTAACTGTACTTAATCTGAATGCGGTCAGGGTAAATTAATACCTTTTGGCCAAATAAATTTGTGATCTAGAAAGCTTTCACGGCATCTGAATGTTTAAGCATGTGGTTTATACCAACCTAGTTAAATCGGCGGAGAGTCGTGGAAATAATTTTTAGCGTGAAGACAGGGATTGCAAAAACGCGTCGAGGACTGCATCGCCGGCGCGGCGTTGCGCCGGCGGCATCTCGAGACGCAGTGTCTAATCGATGCAGGGGCCAGTCTGCGCTGCTTCACCCCTTCATTCAGACCCCATTACGCACCTTAATAGGCGAACCGGCCGGCGCCGCAACGCCGCGCCCCGCCGCGCCGTGGCAAGCCGCCCGCCAACAGCCGGCCGGCCTTTTGTGTTCATTCTCCAAAGGTTTTCCTTTGCCCTGCCCTGCGCCTTTTTCTCTTCAAGAGCCTGTGGCTTCGTGGCTAACTTTGTTTTCCTGCTAACACCTTCGACTGACCGCGCCTTATTTACCTTGCCGATAAAAGCGACTTTCGCAGGTTGACGGAATTGAACACTTTGGAGGATGATAAAGAAATAGGCGGATTTTGGATTTTGGAAAAAAGATGGATTTATTTTCGGCACGTATATGAGGTTACCTTTTTGAGGTTTCCCGATTCCTATACTATTTTTAGAAATATAGTTTCTTTCGATTTATAGTTTCCTTGACTATTTTTAGGATTATACAAAAAAATGATTTATGACAACTTTGATGGCAAGCCTCTCTTGCCTTGGAAAAAAAAGGTACCGTAAAAGGTTATTTTGTTGAGATTGTTTATTCTTTGACACTTGACCCAGAAATTTCGCATTTACACTGTGACTTATGAGCTTTAATCTACATGCGCAAACTACGTTTATTTGGAAATTTTGATATTACAGTATTATATCTAAAAACATTTCATTGCGTTATCACAATACGGTAGAGTGTTATATTTTTCCTATTATTGGAAATGGAGGAAATATAGTGTATTAATGTAATGTGTCCAATAATTCACGGTTTTTGCCGAAGAAGACATTCAGCAGTAGCTCACTCAAGTCAAAAATTTGTTTTGATTCAATTCCAGGTTAATTTTGTCTAAACTTTGACGTTGATTTTTTTAAGTGTCGCCTTTTTTTCATGTTTATATATTTTGAGCAATATCTCGGTTATATTGGTCACAGCTCACACAGTATACTTTGTTGGAGGCAAATATCGTTTCGCAATTTTAAGAGACTGACGTATCTGTCAGCGCACGAAATAAATGTACGCTGAAAAAAAAAGTCAACATAAATCGCCTTTTTATTTTATGAAAAACGAACTTCTCTGGAGCGGCCATAAAACAACAGAAGGTAGTCCGTGCCTTCATCACGTGAGCTTGTTAATTTGAACGTCAATGAGCAAAATTAGTCAATCAGGGGCCTCATATTTACGACGTCATAAGAGAATATTTCAGGTAACCCATTCGGGAACTATACTGACAGTCTTTCATTAATGAGAATATAATTTACACACGGTTTGGCGGCCGTCGAATGGAGACGTTTCTCACAGCCTATTGACAAGTGAATTTTTCATATGCGTGTTATTCACCGCACCAAATCCGTTTGGTACTTGTAACTTTCCAGTTTGCTACTCCAGAGATACTATTACTTACATGGGCTATTTGCAATGCTGATTAAATGGGGATCCACAATGAATTTAACATTTCATCTGGCATTTATTACCTGTCACATCTCCTGCCTCCAAACTTATCACGGCGTTTCTTATGAATAGATAAGTAGAGAAATGGACGGATAGGTGGTTAGCCTCGACGGATTTATGGACAGAGGGGGTGGATGGATGCCGGAGGAGCTCAGCGGAGAGGTTGTAAACTATTGCCGGTGAAGGTAACGCGCTTTACCTCAGAGGATATGGTGGCTGGAGAGGAAGTTATCAACAAGCAAAACGCTACAAGGAGGACACTTATCTCCGTTCGTTGAGCCGTCCTATAAAGCTAAGCCATCGCTGTAAATTTTTGAGGTAGCAGTTTTTAACTCTCGAGTTCAACTTTTCGTCTCTAAGTTCGGGGCTACCTTTTTGTCGCCAAGCCAGTTGCTGCCTACTTTTTCGTGACATAACCTCCTCTTAAGTTGCCAAAATCCTTCTAACGTGGCATAACGTGCTTGAACGTATCATGACCTAATGAAGCCAAATCTCAGCTTAGCCTGAATCACGCAGTCAGATATTACCTAGCAGCATTGTAAGTGAAATCTGTTTGGGCACCTTTCACAGCGTTCGCATCCCAGCAAGAAGTTGCACAGTCCTCGCTTCCGATCAAAGAAGATGCAAGAGCACTCTTGCAGCTTGGCTCATTAGTACCTCAGAAGAATATTCAAGAGTTAATTTTCCGTGAACGAAGCCCAGTCTATTAAGAAGGGGCGTTTAAGTATCTGAAATATCGCAAAACTGTTAATCTCTCGTCATAAAAATAAACATCGTTTTGGCATCTAGGACTGCAATAAAACTGTCCGGCACGACCTTATAATGAAATGCACGTAAGAGTATTGTATTGTCGAGAAAAGAACGCGAAATAATTAGTGGTAAGAAAGAGCGCAAATAACTCTGCGGGTGAATCAAGGGCCCTTTGGTAGCTCTTGTCTGCACGGCAGTGCGGCTGCCACCAACTGCACGACATCCGAAGATACTATCTTCCGTTTTTCGAACTTCAATCCATTTTCTGACAATTGCTGATGCGCTCGGTAACTGAGTAACTTGTCATCCTCGTGCGGTTTTTAATGTTATAAATCGTTATACTGAATTCATTTTCAATGTTTAAACTCTGTTCAAGTAGATTGATTTCCTGGATGTCTTTAAGGGGGATTCTATTAGAGTATTATTCTTCGCAAGGAGCATGGAAGTTATCTGATTTTATAGAGTTGAGTATGCTCCAAGCACACTTACAAGGCAGAATAATATCCGATGTGTCCCCTTATCGTTCCCCTTAGGGCAGCTTAACGGAAAAGCTTGGAATGCTTCTGGTGATTGCTGTGAGGAAACGTCGAGCAACGAACTTCTGTCCAACTGAACAGGAACAGGAAAAATGTATCCAAAACGAAAATTATACTGGAGCACCACGTTTCCCCATCAAGAACGACTATACCATACCTGGCATTGATATTTATGTTATAGCTTCGAGCTTAGCTCGAGCAATATACCACTTCCCTTCATGCTAAAATTATTTTGCAGAATGAAATTACTGTCGGCGGACTCCCATCTTATTCTTTTTCTAGAGGAAGAAAGTATCTTTCTTGTGATGCTAACGTCAATATTTGATCGTTACTGTGACGAAAAGTAAAGTGGAATTCTGATTAGCATCTGTCAGTAGCATTCTGAAGCATTTTCCTTTGAAGGATAGTTTACCTCAGAATTCATTTTTCGTGACAATCGCCGCAGTGAAAATACTCTTGCATTTTGTTCCTACACGCTCCTGGTCTTCAACTTTGAGCCTTTCTTTTACCCCTGGGGTTCAAGGATAATAACCTTGACTAATCGTACACATGTAGTTTGGAAAGATGCCAGAGGCACCCATCTCTTTTTTCGGACAAATCTCTTCGTCCTCCTAATCGTAAATCCCGAGGTATGGCCAAATAGTCTGAATCAGATTTCCAACTGGAGGCTTTCGTGTATAATTCAAATAATCCATCAAATAAATTACACCAAGAAGTTTTCCTTGAATCAATCGACATCATTACCTCGTAGATACCACTGTTTAGCCGGAGCTTGGTCCGTGGGCCATGTGGAGTAGAAACTAAACTTCACCTCACAAACTTTGTGTACGGTAGGAAGTAGATGACACAGGTTTGTAAATTATCCCGATACCAGGATATAAGACGTTGCTCGATAGGTATAGCTTTAGCACAAATGAAGGGTTATTACCTCAAAGCCTAAGTAGCATCTTTTTTCGCAAACCGCATGTTATCGGGTACGCAACTCAGGCTGCGTAATAAAGGGCATCTTTATCCGCTGTAGTGATTTTTGGGGCTCATAACGATTTTGAGTGGAAATAAATCTGATTGAATTAGTAAGGCGCTGTCTCCCCCACGATCCCGCGCAACCCGCATCGCCGGCCAGTTCCTCCCTGCGTAGGGCCTGCCCTGCCAGGGTGTCAAAGCTGTGTCCGTCCTGTGTGATTTACATGGTCACTCTTCTTTGTGGAATCGCCTTGTGATATGAGCTCGGTGTAGCGCAGCGTCCAGGACGCAACCCTCCCGAGGCGGACGCGCTTTCGCGACGACCGGCCCGCTGCGCCGGCCGCGCCAATACGGACAGCAGTGGCGTCCTTGTAATTGTTCCTCACGCAGCATGCGTGCGCCATTATCATGGGGGATGGAAAAAAACGCGTACCTGTTTCCCATTGTTTATGTGGGCCACCCTTTTAATTCACGCATCTGATGCACACAGTGCGTAAGCTTTTAATGCGTGAATGCAATTGTTGTGGATCGCTATAAATCAATGAAATGGTTGCCGTTAATGGGCAGAGCACGCCAGGCCGCCCCGCGTGCCGGCTCATCTAAGATGGCCGACGGTCCAACCCCTTCGGGAGGCTGCGCCCGGCCCGCGCCCAAATCAAACTCAATCATAAATAAAACATTTCGCATTCAGATTGCGTGAGCGCTATGATTTGTCGTCAAACTGACATCTTCTGTTGCGTGATCCAGATTAGATAGGGACGCACTTTTTACAGCAAAAGTGTAATTAACCGCTTTTCCAAAAAAAGTTTGGAATTCGAAGTGTTTTATTTTTTTTTCACATCGATATTACGAGACGCACTTAATTTTTGTTTCTTGCCAATATCAAGTTTTTCCCTCCTCTAGGCTCTGTTTTTCCCCTCATACCGGTATCAAAATAAGCACTCCACTTGAAACTTAAACTCGTAACGGTCTAGTACTTGTCTTTGTTTAAAATAAGATCGTCTTTTTTATTTTAAAAAATATATGGTTAGCTTGAATACATTTAAAAAAAAAACAAGGACAGTACATTTACGTCGTTTCGGCAAATGAAAGAATAGCTTTGCCCCATTTTGACATTACCTGGGAACAGCTCCGTGACCCTTTTTTTATTACGAAAATAGACGTCTAGAACATTCCTGTTCCGAGACGCTTGATTCGGTAAACTCGTGGAACGGAACAATCAAACGCTATGTTTACCGACCAGAATAAACCTTTATTTGCCAGAAATTGCGTAAGACGTGAGTTAATAGCAAAGATTTGAAGTTGTTCCCAACGTTTGGCAGCAATAAATTTGACGTGAAGGCTTGCCAGAAACGAGCGTCCCGAATTAGTGCAGCTTAAATCGGCAAAAGCGATTTTTCTCGGCACATTTAACGCAGATGCAAGTGTGTTCGTGGCGCACGCGGTATTTATCTTTATTGGACACATTTCTTTGAGCAAGCGCAAATAAATCTAAGGGGGTGTTGTCTTGGAATTGACAACCTACTCCCAGAGGAATGAAGACTATCGCTCTTTTTCACCTCCCCAATAGCTACTGGCCTATACGCAATTCTGATAGAATCTCATTTTCATCTTATTCATTTATGTGAGAAGGCGAAACATCCGGTATCGTCTGTGAGCAGTCGAAGAGTGACTCTTGTCGAATGAAAGAGCAACTTTTGTTGCATTCTCTGGCTATGGTTGAACTCGTGCAATGAAAAATCGATCGTGGTCAATTTGGTGGCCATATTTTTTTATATGATTTTGTTCTACATTTTCATTGACGCTAAAAATTGGTTGTTGATTCGTAAAAAATGCGTGCTCTTAGGGATTTTTTTTTGGTGCAGGCTTTATTGATGCATCCTGCCGATGCACACATGACATTTATTTAAAACAAAAAGTATGGGGGTATGTGAAATTGTATCACGGCTTAGTAATGGTTGTAATTTTATCGTAGGCCTTGTGTATCGGTACTTGTTAAGAGTCCGTACCGTTAGCTGAACGTGTTGATCTGGCGTCTCTTCGTTTATTTTATTTCTTCTACTAAAATGACTTCTTTTTTTAAAAAAAATAATTTTTAGGCCTAGAGTGAAACTTGTTTGATTTTGAAGACGGTTTTTTAAAAAGTTTTCATGCAAGCTTTCTCCGTCGTACCAGTATTTGGAAGTCGTAAATCTTCCCCAATTATTGTCACATGAATGAGTGATCTATTCGGACAATTAAGGCAATATTTGCATTTTTTATATTGCAGTCCAATTTGTAAACGGTAGATATCGTGAGCGCTCGAAATTTTAACTAGAGAAGAAAGCTCCTGAACTGACGATTGACTTTTCTCTTTCTTTCAACAAGTGCAGAGCGTTTGTTGTCCCCCTCCAACATTTGAAAAGTGTCCCAGGAAGCGCTGCCCTCTCGCGGCCGCTATGGAAACGTCACAGCTCGCCTCGCGCCGAGCCTCTTTACAGCCGTCCTTTTCGAGGTTAGGGCGCACATACATATTGAGTTTTAGCCGCTATAGCAGCTTGAATTAGGGTTTAACAAATAATTAATTAACAAAAATAAGAAGTCAATGAGAATCTACGTAGCTCTAAACAAAAAACTGGTCTTTCTCAACGAAAACGCAATGTCTAAAATTCTAAGGTATCGAGGTCGATGCGAGGCTGCGCAATGTATGGTGCCAAGCGACCGTTTTTGTTAGGCTCATCGCAACCTCGTTTTCGTTGATTTCCTCTAATATTTCGCTTAAAAAGATGAACTAACATTCTAAATACGCGCCTAAGTATAGAACATGATACGTAACATACCTTTCTTGTGGTTTTAAGAGCACTTAACAGGCTGAAAGCGCCTAAAAGCGAGGAGCTGTCGTGGAGCTTCAAGTCGGCTACTATACAAGCAGGTTACTCCCTCTAGCGGCCGTTTGGCGAACCGTCAAGGTCGACCGCTACTCTAGGCCACGGCCCGCGCTCACCGCCGACAAAAATGTGTGGTGCGCACTGGGAGGAGCCACATGGATCTGGCTCCGCCCTTCGGGGTGACGTCACGCAGTATACCATGAGGTTTTCCTCTCTCCAGACGTGAAACGTACCCAGGCGGCCAGCCCTAGCAATGCCATCCGAGCTGTGCAGCCGCTTGCAGCATCGTGTGTGAGGCCACGCCAAGACGTAGCGGTCGCCGCGGCCGTGCCGTCAGTCAGGGAGCGCGGTCAGTGAGGCCCAACCCTTGTCGCCGCATAGCGCCGCGTAGTTTCGCGTTGCCCCTCCCCCACCCCTTCCCTCCCCTCCTTACCGCGCCGTACCGCGACGAGCCGCGCGTGCCGCGTGCACCTGCTCTCCGCAATGTCGGTCCATTAGTTCGACGGACATGGAGCCCCGACTTGGTGCGGCACTGGCCGTGTTTACACTCAAAGTTACCTGATTCTTGCGTATACGAGCGAAATGAGACACTCTAGTGTGTGTATAGTGTTATATAGTGCTGCAGTGAGATCTTGTGATAAAAGTGAAAAGTGCTGTTGTGATCTTAAGGTAACCTAACCTCTCCTCGCCCGCCTCACGTGTCGGGTTGAATGTGTGTGTGTAGTGGGTGATTCTCTTGGGTGCCTCGAGCCCCTAATACTCTTCGACTTTTTGCGACATCAAACGAGTCAACCTGAAGCCAGTCAGCGACACCCTGGAGACGCCAGCGATGCCTCGCCGGAAGCAACATTGCCCCAAACGAATGAAATGTGAGTCGAGTGCCCATTTGACAGTGTTTTGTTCACTCACGCCAACTTGTGCCCCAGTGGAAGCCTTTGTTATTGTCCGTTTGGTTGGGGGACGGGGTGGTGGGGTCGTCTTCGGTGTAGCCTCACTGTAATTACACAAATTAGAAATATTAGCGTTTATTAATGCTGTCAAATGTTATAAGGTATTCTTGTATTAGGATGCCACGCACCGATAAGGCGCCATAATATGAAACACCACTGAGAACTTAAGTTTAATAAAAAGTACCAGCATTGCTTGCAAACAATTTTTAACGCAGCTGCTGTATAGTGATATCTTCTTATTTTCTATTAAGAAATATTTCATTTTCAAATGCTTTGATACAAATATTTTTCTTAAATCTCTGGAATTGACACGATTTACTTGTTCAAATCACGACTGATAGTCATACCGGCATTTGTGTTCTTTGGCCTACTATTAGCTTATTGTCAAAATAAACGTTGTTAAATCATTTCATTGAAAGACTTTATTCTATAAACATTATTTTGGTGTCTCATTTTTTTATAAATATTTTTTTAAAAAAGTATATCTGTCACACCGATTTGCACAGTCGATTTCCTTCTGTATCCCTCTATAATTAAATATTAAAAATTAACAATTTAAAAGAAATAAAGTACATTGCAACAGTTAAACCCTTGTGATCTCATTTTGTTGTCGCTTATTACGTTTTTAATTTAATAAAATAACTTAAAAATATTTTTGAAAACGACCTCTTGTTTATCACCACTCTTTGAAAATTGCTAATTGTTTGAATATCTATGAAGTAATACAGAAACCTTGCAGCTAAAGAATAATATACATTTCAAGATGAAAAAAAGTTTAATGAAAACGCAGTTGGTAAAAAAACATTTAATTGCCCCCCACCGTTGGTAAACATATTAAATAATGTAATGTTGGAATTCCGTTAACATTTATGACATTAGCATGCTCCAATATCATCCACACAGTTTTCACATTTTTAGCCTTTATGACGATAATGCAAAGAAGATTTTATCACAGATGCAAAAAGTGGCTCCATTATTTGTCTCGTCTTTAAAATGCATCTTTGTTTTACAAAAAAAGAAAGAAAAAGAGTTTTGGTAGGTCTGGTTCCTGTTCGCATTTGTTGCTAAAGCGTTGAGTGATTTATTAGATAAAAGGACAAGATACAAACACATATGCTAGCCTTGTGTTCAGGAACAAAAATTCGCCGGTACCACATGGCCCGCCTCTGCCTTGTAAACAATCTATTTCTATTTCACTTTTCTTCCCGTTGTTCCAAATCACTTTGTCATTTAAACACAAATCCTTGTAACAAGGGGTAAATCCGTAACATTCTATCGTTTTTTTGTTGTTTTTTTCGTAGTTTATGAAAAAACAAGAACAAAAAAAAAAACAAACAAATGGGGCGAAATGGTCATCCTTTTTTTTAAATGTTGTGGTCAAGCGCATCATTGCTTTGTGAGGGAGAATACATAACTTGTTACATTATGATCTAATATTTACCCCCACGTGTCGTGATGATTTTTTTCTTTCCTAGTTTTGTTCTGATACAAAGATTGTGGTACAAGAGAACACTCGTCTGAAAAACAATTTTTTAAATGTAAAACTTCATAATACAGTTGTTTTTTTTTCTGTATTTCAGTTTGAAATGTCTAGTACAAATCAACGCAGGGTCTTTTTTATAGTAAAAAAGTACTTAAAGAATAATAATGATAAATCGATGGAACGTACTTTTGCAGTGTTTTTGTTTTTTTAAATTTTAGATCCCCACTCCCTTTTTTTTAGCAAATCTCAAATACAGAAAAAAAAAACAAATGTCCCTTTTAAAAAAATATTTTATTCGGTGTATTAAGAGTACACATCCTAAAAAATGTTTGCAGTGTTTTTTATTCCTAAACTTTCTTTCCTCAGTTGTTTGTTGGTATGTCATTTATCCTTAATTAGAAAAAAGGCAGGATTAAAAAAAATCATTTTCACCCCCACCCCACTAAAAACTAAAAATGAATTAATACGGTACTTTTTGATTGTTTTCATTCGTTAAGTAACATAGGCTAGGCCTACTGTCATCAACTGCAGTAATTATGTTACCAAATTCAAATACCCTTTTAACAAGAGGGTAAGCCTTACAGCTAGCGGTGAGTATGATTGTAAAAATTAAGGTTATCTTTTTATTTGGAGAGTGAGAAAAACTGAGGCTTTAATCCGTACACATTAATTGGGTTTTTTGTTGAATTTAATAACCAGCAAAATTAAAATATCTTCAAACAGTATGCATCTGGAATGTGAAGGTGATGTTTACGTTAATCAAACCGCACATTTTATCAACGATGATCTTTTTTCTTTTTTTCGCTTTTATTCGCACTTTTTTCGCATTTTTTTTATACATATGCGTTGAAAAATAGTTAACTTGTTTACATCAAATGCATACGAAAAAAATATTACACAAGAACTTTTTTCTGAAATCAGTTTTTTATTTGTTTTTGATGTTGTTAGTTTCCCGTCTCTCTTTTGCCTCTGCATTATAAGAGATGGTTGGAGTTCGAATCGACAGAAAAAAAGATATTTTTTTTAAGTGGCGCCCAAAATTAGTTATCGTACCAGGATAAAGACGACTTACTGTCGAGGGATACATTTTACTTAAGTTTGATGCGGTTCTCATATCCAGTGGAAATCGGTTTTAACCCGCTACTTTATGACTTCTTAAAAAGGAGACTCAAGTTAGTAAACCAGAAATAGTTCGGTGACAGTTCCCTGGACACTTCCATAATATCGAAATATTCCTTCCCATATAATTTTAAGTCTTTCAAAGGCAGCCTGTGAAGATATTTGTGAAGAAACTCCAGAGCACCATCCTTTAAAACCCACGACAGCATTTTTTGATCGTAAAAAATAAGTTGAACTAAAAAAAATGTCACATTTCTTTTTCTTTTCTTTGAAGAGAAAGGATGTAAAGCATCTTAAAAAGTATTATCTAAAATTTTTCTGAAGGTACTTCTGTTTAGTCAAGTGGTGCAGCACTGCATTTTATTATTAAATGGTGCAATTTTTCTTTCAACAAATGTTAATTGTCTTTTCCTCTTATTTTGTGTGCGTATCTTACCTGCAAACTGCGTTCAAATTAACAAAGTCTTTTTTGGGGAAAAAAGCATGAATAGTCTGAACACGCACGAAAATTCAAATCAATTAAAACTAAATTGTTTTGAAACTTGTAAACGATCTGTAACCTAATGACGTTCATAGGATTGATGGGAAACTAAAATAGTATCCACAATAATCAAGTAAATGAAGCATACAGTAAAGTCCGCGTGTGTTAGCAGGATTCGTTGAATATAGTTGCAAAATATAAAAATTACCGATAGGAGATAAGCAAGAAAATACATATTGTAATTTTTGTCATCAGATCTAGCTTTATGAGGGCCTTCACAGTCATTTGCTGTTAAGCCAATAAATTTTAATTAACTGAATTAAGTCTAAATATACTTTTTGGACGAGATTCATGTTTGCTTTTGTAGTACAACTCCGGCATGCATATAATACACCTTGACGTAGTTGTCTGTACGAATAGCGAACGATTAACACTCCATAAAAAAGTGTACGAAAAGCTGCCATGATAACATCTTTTTTCAGGTCATGCTGTAATTGTACATGATTTATTCTAGTTTACACATGGTTTTACATGGCTCTTCCGACAAGACTAAAAATACCCGCAGAGATCGTTTCGTGGGCTTATATTGGTCGTGCGCGCGTCCTAGTATATCTTTCATTTAGGATATTTGTTTATATCTCATATTTTCGGAGTAATATATTAAAAAAAGTCCTTTTCGGGATTAAAAAAAGTTGCTGACAGTCCCATTGAGGGCGCTTGATTGTTTTTCTTTTAAGAATCAACGGAAAGTTTTTACTGTGTTACTTCTTTTGTTGGTGATCAGGCATCATCGTTTAGCAAATTTATAAATGTACAAAAATCACAAGTTTCTGAATTTTTTAACATTCAATTCTTGATAAAGTCGATTAAAAGTAAAAATATCTGAAGTACATTCTTTGATCATACACTATACTGCCAATCGTTCAGATCACTGATTTTTGCCAAAACTTTACGACTGATAACAAAACTTTGTATCAGCCATAGGATCCAATAGCAATATCTTCGGTTCACTAAACACCAATAAAAATCACTCATTACCCGCTTGCACGGTCAAATTCCCAATCACAGATAAGGTCCAATTTCAATATAAGCCGGCAGTACAAAACTCCACTTGAATGGCCATTTACTAGCTCTTCGATATCTTAATTTAAGGCAGACCCGCTTTATTAAGCTGTTCAAAAAGATCTCACCCTTTCATGGCATCCTTAACTCAAAATTCGATGGTTTCTGTGTATTGCATGTTTACCGATCTAGAACCCTCAAAATGAGGAAACAGTTTGCAAGGGTAATACCGGTCAAATGACTAGGTTTAAATTTGTAAACATGCCTAAGTCGTAAAACATGCTAGCGGAATTGAGATTAGAAATGCGCCAGAAAGATGAAACCGTCTTAAACGGCTTCAAAACGATGGCACCTCCTTAAACGCCCTGAAGAAAGTCCTTCCTAGGCTACATTAAGTCATTGACCTGTGCTCATTGCATTGTATGCACGCTGAGAATCTATTTGGTGTTTTGCTGGAAACTGCCTCTGTTTCTTTCAAGAGCTAAACAACGTTTCTGTCGTAAATGTTTATTAAAAGGTTGCGCTGCTCTCAACCATTTTTTTTTATTTATGGAGCCGGCGATTAAGGAAAGGAATATTGGCAGGGCATACTACCAGCATTCACCTCAGAAGCCGCGAAGCCAGTATTTGTCTTGAGGTGAAAGCGCTGAAAGCATACTCAAAGTACCGGCGATCAGTTGCCAATAAGTTTTGCTACTTTGTTGTTCTCATTCCTCGATTTCACCACGGATTATTTTAACTTCCTCGTTGTGTTTCTCATAGTCTCCGATGGCCCGAGCAATGAGAAGTTTGTGGCCGCCTCGTTTTGTTAGCAACGCCTTACAATCCATGCGTAGCCCTTGATGTAAAGAGAAAGTAAATTTGAAGATCAGGTGAAGACGATGTGCGTATCGGATCGGTTCTTTCAGAATCTTAAGTCATTGGTATATTTTGGTGGAGTATTCTGATTTTCTAGAACTCTTCTATGTGACATATACATGCACTTCATGACCTGGCATAATTTTCTCTGCACATCGGTAGAATAGAATTACACAGGTTGAGTGGGAAGTCTTTCACGAGTTGACTCATGACTCACTTTTACTATAATGAAGGTATTTTGTGCAAACTTGCCGAAAATTAAACGGCTGCAGAGGTCATTTGTGAACATCAGACGCTACCGCTCAACAGAAACCAAGGTGATACAAAACACTCCCTGTAGAGATATAACGTGTGTGGAACGTCTGCAGCTGCAGCAGTCTGAGGTATTTACTTTTTACTAGAGGTCTACACAGACTCCCTTCTTAAGAAAATTATGTACAGATCTCCCTTCCTAGACCCATCTCATGTACCTGTACCATCTCGTCATGATGAAGCTCACAGAGTAATACAGAGACCAAGAAGGTGTAGAAGACCAGGTCCTCAGAGATATCATGCGCAGACTCAAACTTCTTCAGACCTCCCTTGTGCCCAGAAGCTGTCTCACCGTCATATGACCGCACAGCTGTACAGAAACCTGCAGGTTGAGAAACAATTGTTCATCATGTACAGAGCATCTGGAGGCCCATCCATCTTCTTGTGGACCATAGGAACAACGATGATATAGAAGACATTTCCCCTAGGTTACGTACTGATTCGCGTCTGTATGCCTGGCCAGAGTGCCGCAGACAATGGAGACTGGCCTATCAAGAGATCTTGCACAGAATTTCCGTCTTTCTTGTCCTGAAGAGTGGACATCTTGACACCTCTTCGTTTACAGGCATTTGCAATGAAGCAATTGTTGGATAAGAAAGGAAGTCGTACTCCGATTAAGTTTAATAGCACTTTGCGTGAACGACGGGATGTGACGCCTTGCCTCTATTCAAACAACCACCACAAAATTTCTTTGATGACTCAAGATTACGACAGCGTTGCCAGACCTTTGCAAACCGGCATGGTTCCCAGACCGTTGCGTTTCGGGGTAGGTTGCGTAGGACCTTTTTCGGGTCGACCGAAGCGAATCACATCAGGGTCTTCGACTTTCTTTTTGTTGGCATCCTAGTGGGTGTGTGAAATCAGCCGATATTGTTAGCTGATAATTTATGGCTGCATAGCTGACATCTGTCCGTCTGCTGCAGCCTATTTTTGCCTATAAATCAGAGTAACTAGTCGATATTGCACGTCCAAAATAATGTAGTGGTAATTTGAAATGGCAAATGTTGGGAAGCTTGCAGTAGTCTTGGCGTGATTTTTCGTCGAAACTGGTTTGCATAACCCAGCGCCGGCGGCAGCCGCTCGACCAGTTTTAGTTTTTGTTAGATGCTACGACCTTGTCTATGGTACAAAAAAGAGCTAGGTCACTCGTTCCTGATATTGTCTTGTCAGACTTAGGAGCCGAAGTAGATAAGCAGCCTCACTGAACATTGGATCCTTGTCACAACAAGAGCGTCTGCAACTCTATTCTTTTTTTGACTTCGTTTGCCACCAATCGCGGAAAACAGTCTTCCGAGTGGTCGATTTCATATTGTATTATCGAACTGATTCAGAAATCAACTACATTTTTTGAATGGCCTATTACACTGTAAAAACGAGACACCCGTTTCAGGGAATGCTATACCTGTTGTGGATTTGGTAATATTCCAAGTTAGACCTGTGTTCATCCACTTCAATAAGAAGCTCTCACCGAGACCATTTCAATTATATGGCTGAACATAGGTCTACCTTTAAAAATAGCCGAAATACCTACTACCCCCCATTTTAATTTTAAAACAGCAATAAGAGCTCTCTAAAACAAGTGCTTCGTTTTTGCTGTGTAAGTGAATGAAGAAATGGGATCCAATGTTAAATTAAGCCTAAAAATATGCGTTATGAAGGACAGACATCTAAAAAGGTCAAAAATGCAACATGAATTTATTCTGCATTGCTTGCAAAAATGAACTGTTCAGAATTATGTTCATACTGATCAATATAACAAAGCAGGTTCGTCTCTTTTTTCGCCAACAAGTTTGTTTATTAGAAGAGGAGATGGCGGCGAACAGCTCGTGCTCCATCCTTCAAGAAACGCCAAATGTCTTGTCTAATGGCGGCAATCCCTCAGATGACCCGCCCCCTCCTCCTCTCCCCTATTCCCCCTTCCCCCGGGTCTTTGGCCCATTTGAATCATAAAGCGTCAAAAAGCAGCCTGTGCGACACGCTACTAAAAATACCCACAATAACGAACGCGGACAGTGTGGCATGGCGTGCCATCCGATCCCACGGAGAACTTCCCGGTAGCTGAGCTGCCCATCACCAGCTCTACACAATCAAGTCGTGAATATGCCGTATCGAAGTCCCAGGTCCTGGAGTAAGCTGCCCTCTCCAAACAACGATGTTTGTGCAACTTGATGCAAGAGAGCTGAAGATTGTTGAAGATGTCTCACTTGAAATGGACATCGTTGGGAGATTATCTCGAATATCAATTTATTTATATAATATATATTTATATATAGTTCTTTAGAGAGTACCACCGGTGGACATCTTCCTCAGTTTCATCATCTTCGCTTACAATTCATATGGACCTACAGTATATGTGGATCAGAAGACTGTTACGATTCTATAAGTCAAGTTCAGGTCAAACCTTTTGAAAGGACAACCCATTTATTTACAGTAGAATATCGAAGTGCTCTCATATCAAAGGAGTCTTGATTGAGGGTTGTCTATGTGACTTGTTTAATGTAGCCACGTATCGGCTGGGCGCTTGTCAAAATTTAAAAGTGTATTTGTTGTTAATTTAATTAATTCGTGTCTTGGGCGGTCGAGGAGACGAGACTGAGCGATCGTGTCGCGTCGACTGGGATTTTGCTGGGGAAAATTATTTTAAAATAGAACAAAGCATGTTTGCCAAGGTAAAGAGATTTATTGACGGCGACTGATCTGACAGCAAAAACTCTCATTCTTTTTCGGATCGTTGATATTATTTTAACAATAAGACTCCGTGTAACTATCCCACCACTCAAAAGGCTGTCAGCAGTGACATGGAATAGTGTTGGGCTGTATTCACTTAAGATGTGAATTTTAACTTCACACGGAAAACGGCGGAAAAGGTTTCCCGATTTTTTGTACCTTCAAAATCTACAGATTATTTTGGCGGGCCATTTTGAAAATAAGCTCAGGAACTCTGTACTAAAAAAAAAACTCCGGACAAAACTCCGATTTATCGCGGGTAAATTGAGGCAACGAGTGCTTTACATGACCTTAAAATTTTTTAACTTCTTGTTTCAACTATAACTGTTGGCTTAGCCAGAAAAAAATCAGTTTTATCAAGCATGTGTTCCGTTACTTTTTGCCCAGAAAATAGCTTAAAATTTTAAGCATTCCTTTTTTAAATGAGTTCAAAGGCACCTTCATAGGTGGCGTTGTTTACGCCGGTTCTGCTCTTCTCATTGAACGTTATTGTAGAAATCAGTGACAATCGTAGTTTAGATGTCCTGTACCGTGCATTTACTCCGCTTGGTTGTCGATAAACTCATTTCGCAGATTCTGTCGCTTCAGTTACTTTTGCCAAGTAGCAAGCGACATCAGGCTTGCGAAAGGAGGTTCAACTCATGGGGCAAAAAAAACAACAACAAAAAAACGAGCATATAAATTTGAATCCGGTCCTTTAAAAATCTGTTAATGGTAATGAAAAAATAATAAAGAAAAGAGTGGTTGCTCAACACTTCTTACAATGCAGTGAATCACTAATAATTGTCCTTAGGAAGCATTTGGGCCCCTTTGGAGTGAGAAGAGTTTCTCACGAGTATTGAAATAACTATAAAAAAGTTAGTACCCATAAAGTAGCGGTAATTCCACGCTTGTAACGAAGCCTTGCGACAAACGCTGTAATCGCCCCCTTTTCTTTTAAATAGCCGTAAAACGGAAAGGTATACAAGACTAGTAGCATAAATTTTCTTGTAGCTTCTCAGTATCAATTGCCTCTACTGTGTAATTAACTCATACTAAACTGATAATTAGCCCTTCATTAACCGGGGGTACTCTAGACACCGTGACAAATCTTCGCGAGTTTATGCAACTCGTCTGCGTTGCGGATTTGTTTTGCGAACCCTACGAATGGTTGAAATTGAGGAATATTGCGGTAAAAATAAAGTAAATAGCTGTTTAAGATATGGAATTATGAGATGAGAATTTCATGAGTGTTTGGTTAATTTCAAGGTAAACTTTTCACTTGAAATATCACTGAAAAGCTCTCGTTAAGCTTGTTAGATTCGGCTATTGATGTCTGTTTTGAACACTAACCGAAATACCTGCAATGACCTATCCTCGAATACCTTTATACCCAAAACGGGAAAAGGACTGCACAACCTAAAGAGATATTTTCTGCTCTTATATAAACGTATGTTGCAGACCAAAAGCTCAGTCGACAGGTACGGTTTTGGATTAGCAAATTCCAAAATTGAATAAGATTGCATCTTTCTCTTGCACCTACAAAATGACCTTTATCCAAGGGAAAAGTGGATATGCCTGTCTCTATTTTAATTCATCTGTTTTTGGGATATGACAAGATCTTTTGTGTGTGTTCATCACAAAATATATTCAATTTATCCAGTTGAGTCTATTTCCCCTTGGCCAGCTGGTGGGGATTCGTAAAGTCTAAAACATACTAGTTTTAAAATATCGTTGTGAAAATTTCATTTTTCTTCTTTTATTTTACCTTTTAGTCAATTTTGTTATCCGACCATTTTTATATTATTAACAACGGAAAACTGACCTAATCCAAAGAAATGCTCGTGTGCGTGAGCTTAATGTGCTTCGTGTACAGTGGGATTTTAAAAAACGTGTGCGGTCACCTATTTTCGCTAATCCCGTTCCTTTTTTTCGTGCGTTGTAGGTGAGTTCAGGTTATTTCAAAGCTTATTGATGGGTCGGCGATGCAAAAGTGTTTCACACATATGAGTACTTTGTCAAAGCGCGGCGGCAGCGTGGCTCGCCGTGGCGCCTGTAACTGCGTTAGCTAATGAGTCGCCGTAGCGGTCTGCTGAAAGTATTATGAATGAGGCGACCGGGCCGGACCGAAGCGGGCCGGGCCGTCAACCCGACGCAAGCTGACAGCAATATTTTCGCCGACGGGGACTGGCTCTGTCAAAATGCGGCTACTCTATCAAATAGGTTTTATGCTTCACAACACGATTAATTCATTTTCAAATTAGCGCAACCTAAACATACATGGACGCATTTGCACTCTTGATGGGCTCTGCTCCAACGCCCGAATCCAACCCTTATGCAGTGTCAATAGCGATCTTAACCAAAATGCACTCTCAATTTTAAGGGTTGTATTTTTCTAACGTGTCTGTTTTCCCTAATGTCACGAATACAGCAAAATTGATGGCAGTCCCATACCTATTTCAGGTATGAATTTAAAACAGGGGTAGAACGTGATGTGGTTATTTTTAAGGTTGTGACTATTGACCAGACATGCATTAATATAGGGAGACTTAAGCGCACGTAGCCAACTTAATGTATTTTAAATGGGAGGTGACTTGAACGCACGGAACCCAACCTTATACGTTTTAGATGGGACAGTCGTGTCAGTAGATACTTCCTTTTTTTTAAGATACCCTTATGAACAGCCATATCAACTGAAAGCTCTTGACAAGACGATTTCATTGATATGGTTGTTGAAAGGTTTATTTTTAGAAATAACAAAATAACGTTATTTTATGTTTTTTCTGTTTATAGTTTTGTGCCATTTTAAAAGTATGTTCTTACTTTTCAGACGCAAAGATCTAAAATAATACATAAAAATATTTGTAAAATAAATAAGATATAAAACCCGTAGTGTTTTTGGTGGCGGCTAAAATGAAGTCGTTAATTAACGGTCACAAAATCAATTCTATATTTTTAAAAAAATGATAAAAAGTAATTTTGAAAGTTGAAAACTCTCGCTTGTTCATGTGAATATGCGATTTGTGTAACACGTTTCCGACGTGGGAAAGGGGCGAGTAGCATTGAGAAGAGGAGGACTGTGTTAAATTGGTGACGCCAGTTGACGTTGACGCGGTGGGCTCCGCGAGGTGGCGCACCGGCGCCGGTGGCGCACCGGCGCCGGCGGCGCCCACAAACAGACCCGACGCGGCCCGAAAGCCGAAGGTGGACGAAGACGGCCGGAGAGCGCCGAAGTGCGGCGAAACCGTCCGAGCTGCGGGGGCACCGAGACGCCAGTCGCGTTGCTCTAGCTGCGCCGCGCTTTGCCGGTCGCAACCGCCCTGGCCCTGGCCGACGGGCCTCGACTCTCCGCACCGCTCTGCGGCGGGCGTCGACCGACAGCGCGCTCGCGGCTCGCGGCCCGCCGCCGCGGTTCTCGCTGTCCGAACAGGCCTGCCGCGGTCGGGTACCCGCCTGCGCCGGCTAGCGCCTATCTCTTGACCCCTCTTTGATGATCCTTAAATATCCTTTGTGATTGTCCTCATCAGGTACGTCGAAGTCCCTTCTCCCCCAATCTGCACACCGATCCATTTTTTATTTTCTTTTTTTTCACTTTTCTCACTCAGAGTCCGACAATCTTTACAGTCACGCAAATTAACGTGAAAAAACTCGTAAATTTATGAGCATGTAAAATACTTGCAAAATACTTAAGGTACACTCTAAATTTGAATGATTGAGAGTCTGAAATTAAGAAAAAATTCACTGAATCCCAGACACACTCACTGATTCAAAAATGTAACTTGTGCTGGGTAGTCATATGCCTTGATTGGCTATGGAGGTAAAACGGCATTCGTTGTACACCTGCCATGGATGGTGTATGGACTATGAACGGGTATTTTTTCTCGTAACATACTGTATAAGTTGAACTGCATTTTTTAAAATTAATATGGTCGACAACAGCAAAAAGTCGTCGCTACCGTTTTATTAAAGTCGTTTAAGAAAACGTTCATCACGTATACAGAGAGCCTTGGTAGTCCACAGCTGTGATCTTTAGAGTTGCAATATCCGACATTGTAACAGAAATTGTTTTCCTTACAATGAAATTTGTGTTCCTCACAATTCTATTTCTATCCGAGAAAGCAGAAATTTCTTAAATCAGCGCAGTCCCAATGTCAAAGAGAGTAACTTAATGCGGTAAGTACCCTCTACCCCCTCCTTCAACGCAGGGTGGTGGGGTACTCTTTTATAGGATAGGTCATAATTTGTCTTCGTGACTCTCAACAAAGAAGTTTGTTACGGTAACTTGTTTTAATTTACCTGCAGATAACAAGTTTAGCTCGAAGAACTCCTCCCCCCCAAAAAAAAATAAATAAAATGTTCTGAATAACTCAAAATATTTAAAAAATGGGTCAATCCAGGAATAAAGTGACTAGCTTTTATGTCCTCATCAACGGTGTAAATATTTCCGCGGTGTCCTTGGGAGCAGGACCCACCCTTGTTATCAATGGCACTCCGAAAGTAAACGAGAAAAAAGAACATAACCTGTTTTGCAACCCCCAAGACTTGGAGTGCAACATTGGAGACGCTCACAGCAAACCGCATAAACGCTTTTTTTGTTGCAGGGGTGGCAACAAAAGGGCTGCTAATAGAGCCACGCAAAAAGTGCAAAAAAGAGAATGCTTCCGTGTCAACATTGTTATGAAGTTTTTAAACCCATATTTGAAAAAATCCCACATTCAAAAAGCAATGATCACTCAAGCACAACAGTAAATAGCATCACAGTCTTCCTCCCCCAGAATTTTCAGAACAGTTATAAAACCTTATACGAACATTCTAACAGAATGTTTATAGGCACACTTTTGATTCTAATGTAAAACTCATTAAATATTATAGTAGAACCGTATCAAAGCATGAGTATGAGTTAATATTTTTTTTCTAGTATTTTTTTTACGATACAGTTTTAGATTTATGTTCATATGCAGTGATACGCTGTCTTACAAAATGTATACACAGTATTTCGTTATCGAGTAAAAACTCGTGTTTTAAGAGTCACAATAACCCATTTTTTTCCTTAGAATTTCTTAAGGGTCTGTGGCGCTGAAAATGACTTCTAAAATAGACACTTAAAGTAACATTTACTGTACCGAGTTTACTACGATTTCTTTTGAAAATACTGTTTTTTAATGCAATCTTTGGAAGTTTGTCAATGACTGAGTTTCTTTTGTTGGCGAATAAAAACACGTTTTTATGGTTTTTAGCACCCGGAATATCCGTCCTTTTTCCTTAAAACCAGTTTACAAGATGCTATCTTTAGCCAGGATCGCAAGTTTAATACATTGAAAATCCCGAATCCTCGGTTTTAAAGCTTAATATCTCGCTTTTGCAAGGATGAATGGCTGAAGTGTTTGACTTCTTTCAAAAGTTTTAAACGGAATCCGGTTGCGTTAGGAAAAGGAAGGAAGAGCACCGTGTTGCCAGATCTTCCTAATTGCCTCATAGAGTTCGAGCACAGGGCAGCAAAGGCAGCGGCCAGCGGCCGGCTGGCCACCGGACCACACCCGAAAATGATAGATGCCGAGTCATAACGGGCATCTGTGAAACGAACGTGAGATGGACGTGGGAGTGAGTGAGGTGGAGTGGCTGAGAGCGAGACAGAGCCAGCGAGCCTCACTCCGATTCGACTTTCCAACAGATGTTACTCCATTGGGACCTTTTTCACAAATAAAACACAATCTGTGACCATCTTCAACTGCCGTGGAGCTTCTTTCCAATGGAAGCGTCCCTCTGGAGGCGGAGTGTGGACAAAACTTTGAAATGTACCGCTTCAAATGAGGGTATCAGATAGGTGGACGGGAGGCCCGGATATCTTTTGCTGTACTCGTAAATGAAAGCATTACCCATTTTGAGGTAATTTCCCTCGGTATTAACATAAAACAGATTTAGCCCTTATCAAAGTTATCATTTTCGCGTTTTTTTAATTTATTTTTTTGTGTTTGGAAACGACGGCTTCAATTAAAATATTAAGTATGAGGCTAGACAGAGACATTAAGGTAATGAACCACAAATGTAGGCTGAATGTACAGCTTGAACAGACTCCTAAGCTTCAGTGGAGCTTGAATGGCATAGCCGAACTTTTACCTTATTTACCCTAAAGTTAAAAAAATAAAAAATAAAATGACGATTTCATTAATCTAAGAGTTGAAATGCAACTCAAATATAACTCCGTGTTAGCTAAAAAACTGGAGCTGTAAAAACGTTATTTTACTGATAGACGGAAAGCTGAGTTGTAAATTTGGTTATTTCAGAGTGAGATTATAAATGCCGCCGTGTTAAGGAAAAAGAAAAGGCCACTGGTTTTTTTAAACTTCAGCTATGAAGTTGTCCTACCGCTGCAGTGTACCAAAATAAAAGGAAAAAATTGACGTGAAGATATTTTTACGAACCATGTAGTACGTTCACAGAACAGCCCTATTGGCATTGTTGAAATGAAAATTCTACATTTTTGTAATTTGATGCCGCTGTAATTTTCCAAAGTAATCCAAAAATACCTCTTTGAATATGACAGATATCTGTATTTTTCCAATCGTGTTCTTCATGACTTTGATTTATCTGCACGACATTTGCCAGCATAAAAATAAATATGTCATTGTGAAGCGAGCGGGGAAAGGTTAATCGGACTATTCCTCTTGTAGTCTAGGCGTAACTAGTAAATCGCAAGTAGTAAATCGAAAATAATCTTGAAGGGAGATGGATGACGCTCCAAGACGTAGTGCCTTGCCTTCGAGGAGCGGAGCGCTGCCGTCTCTTCGACCTACCCTAATAGAAATCCCTTGGTGCTCAACAATGGCACCGGCAGGTACCCATGTTTTTTTTTTCTTCTTCTTTTTTTAACTGAGAGGAATGTTATTACTTGATGCAGTCATAGTTTCTTCCGACACGCTTTCATATCTCACAATGTAGAAGAGATCCACGTATGAAGTTGAACTTTTATCAAAATTCACTATCTAAAACTTAAATTTTCAATTTTTAAAATTGGCATTTTATTTTCCAAGGAAAAAATCTCTTGTACAAAGGTAGATTTATAGAGTACTCAATCTTTTGTGAGTAAATTGCTTCATTGCGATTTAAGCGCGTACGTTTTAAAATGCTGTTAATAATAGTTTACACCTGACCCGATGAATGAAATACCTGTTTCGGCCCTGTTTTGGAAGGGGGGGGGGAGCCAGCAAAGGAAAACTTGTTAACACGTACCTTTTTTGGGGTTCGTTTTCAAGACAGGCCTAATGATAGTCATACAAAAAGAACTTGCCGAGCCCTTCCGTTTGATATGTTTGTTGATAGTTTCGTATTAAACATTAGGTAAAATTCATGCCCGCTTCACCTTCATTAACGAAAATTTTGGACTAATTAGATATTATGTTAAACTACTATTTCACGTGCGCGCTTAACGACTTTCTTTTTCTTTCTTTTTTGAAATCCTTGTCGCCCCGTACAAGTTCATGCATGTTTAAAACCGATCCAGACTTTTTTATGGGAAGATCAAAATAACTCGGGCAAACATACCCTCCAACTGTCAATAAGTTAGTGAATTAGTAAGATGTTACGTATAGCCCGTGCCCTTGCCGCTGCAATAAGTTAATGAGCGAACTGGCCGACATATCCTCACTTCTCCCTGTCAGGACTGTCGGCGTGCTGTCAGTCTGCTGTCAGTCACCTGACTGCCTGTCCAGTCCAAGGTGACCACTCTGGCCGGAAATAGACAGCACGCTATCGTTGATAACGACATTTTTGTTTGACCCATTAAAGTCCTCATTTAGCCGTAATTGCTCAAGTTGCAACTACGATTTAAAAAAGTGTTTAATTAGTAAAAACAAAAATAAAAATTAAAAATCACCACAAATCAGAAATTAATGCTTGCTGAGTTCAACTCCCTAGATAAATCAGTCAAGGACGCTCCGACGCTTTCATCCTTTAAGCGATCTCTGAAAAAAATCCTCTCTCCAAATTAATATTACTCTGCTTTGCATTACCT
>Ga0058701_10000479_pt1 | contig 27887 bp, 13 predicted proteins | sample AgamicOrMae_FD_97039 | JGI IMG/M metagenome (GOLD analysis project Ga0058701, IMG submission 97039) | Agave microbial communities from Guanajuato, Mexico - Or.Ma.e | ecosystem: Host-associated > Plants > Phyllosphere > Phylloplane/Leaf | place: Guanajuato, Mexico | collected 2012-06-04 | reverse complement strand
TTTAAACAAGACGCAAAGAAGCAAGGGCCACGCCCTCGCAAAAAAAGTAACCGAATTTTTCTCTGGATATTTTGATCTAATATCGGCTTTTGTAGGGGCCCTTTCATTAGCAAGGCAACATTAAATGTCCCCATAAGTCATGGAAGCCAGGTTGTCGAGCCTGAAAAGTCGTTGCCTAGGTAATAGCTGAACGGCGGGGTGCTGTTTAGGTTGCCTATGGAGTGCACGCTGTACACTTAGCGGTCGATACTTTTGTGACTGCTGGTACCTTGAATTCAATCTTTCAGACATTTTATTTGATCGGTATTGCAGCAAAATACAACTTCATGAGGTGAATATTCAGCCACAGAGCATCGCAAGAGTTTCTCGACATTAAGAGGGAAAAAAGACCTCCGCTGGCCGAGTTGGTAAAACTTTTCGGCCAGTGATAGGGTAGAAATTCTGTTGCCGTGGAAAATCCCATGTTAGACTGTACTTAGAGATTATGGCAGCAAAAACAACAGGCTTAAAAAAAAGTAAGCTTCAAGAAGCGCTTGAGAAAACTTTTTCGGCCCGCACTTTTGGGAACAACTTTTTTTCGCTTATTAAAAGTGTTTATAGCCATAATTTTCGCAGCTCGTACCGCACCAGATTAGTGGCTTTGTCTCACTAAAATTGTCTTTTCATTGGAGAAAGAAACGATCTAGGATTTTTTCACTTGAAAAAAAAAAAAAAGAAAACAAGATTTGATTAGAACAGAAAATTTGCAGTTTTGTGGAAACATTACAAAAGTAAATACAGGTCTCCATGGAGACTATGAATAATGAATAAATGAATTATGAATACCCTTAAATGTCACATGTAGGTTTCATGAAAATCTCCATTGCAATGTCGATACGATTTCCAAAGCATTTGGGTCACTCTCTATGGCCGTCGCGTTTTGATGAAATCAATCATTTTTAGTCCAGTACTTTTTGCTTTAATTTTCAAGTTATTACGATTGAAATTTACCGAGAGGTACTTAAAAAAGATTAAAAACATTTGATTCAATTCAAATTTGATTCAAGTTTGTTGCTTCTTCATTTGATTGAACTCTCCAAAAACGAAATCGTAATATATGTATTGGGGCCTTGTGAAATTTTTTAAATAACCAAGGCTATTCCATGTATTAGGGCGTCACGACCTTTGATCTCCACTGTACAAGCTACACAAAAATGTCGAATAAAATTATGTTGTTCGCTCTTCGGACTTATGAGTCGGTTTTTATGGCGGTTCACTTGGTCATTTAGGAGGGAATCAATCTTAGCTCAAGGCCACATTGCTTAACGCTCCTCAACAGCTAGAAGCACAAGGGAGGCATTCAACTTTGTACTTGTACTAATTTCCGGTGAGATTCGCAGCAGGCGCGAGTGCGGACTCGGGGAACCCTAATTGGAGCACGTAGTGTCAATTGTTTCATCTAATCAGTGCTCACGATTCCCGCCAACCCAGATTTGGCGCGAAAGTACCTTCGCAGCCACGCCTCGCGCAAAACCGCGCGTTATTGACAAATGTTTACAAAATGATCCGCTTTGTCTCGTAATCGCGCCAATCATCGAGTTACCCGAATCTCGGGTAAGCTATCGCTTAAATGGACCTATGAACGAAAAGCGCGTATCCCTTACAGGTGGTGTTTTGTTTGGTCTTACTAATTCTTCGAACGGTTGGCAGTTTTATATAAATTTCTGAGAAAGTCAAAGTAACTTGAAATAATATTCAATTGCTAGGACTTCGGGTTATGTTAGACAGAACGGACTCGCGGAGAAAGGGCTAAGGGAAAACTGGTTTAGGGCAGAACGGTCCCTGGTGGCCCTAGCGGAGATCCTTGCCGACCTGTTGGGTCGACTCACCCAAGTCCGACCGTTGGTCTGACAATGGTCTGCAGGATGGCGCCAGTGGCAGTGACCCGAGGTTGACTAGACGGTGACCAGAGGGTAACCAGAGGGCGATCCGGGGGTAGTGATCAGCTGATGAACTGGTTGGACCGAGTTGGTGACAGTCTGCCGGGACGCATCAGACAGTACCCAGACAACCGAGTCTCCTTTCTCTTCGCTTGCTTGGAAAGTTCAATGGAACAGCGCCCCACGGAAGGACAATGCACTATCTCGTCTCGCTTCCCGAAAAATTCTATCAAAACAGCTAACGATGTTGCTATTATTTCTTGACTTCATTCTAAAAGCTCCTTTCCAAATACCACGACAGCAATGTTAAACGTTTTCCGAAGCGATTACGTTAAGTTAGCTTGACTTGGAATCTTCCTTGTTCACAAAACTTGAAGTTAATACTTGTGAGGTGTATGACTTTCGAGAAGGACCTCTTGAGCGTTCAAGTCAGCCCGTTGGGAGCTAAAAACAGTAAGTCGTCAGGCGTCACGTTAGCAACAACGGTAACTTTATAGACGTAATAACAGTGTTGGCCGTATTAAATGAACAGGTGACAACATATGTTAACAACCTGCTACTCTGTCTCCAGCTTTAATACTTTCTAACGAAGCTCTAAATTTAGTGCCTGGAATAATATAGATCCTTATTCTTTTTTAATGTGAGTCAAACTATGCGTGACCATTCAGGAATCTTTATGGTTACCTTAGAGGTCATTAACGGCCAAATTATTGCCGACAAGATAACGGGATTGTAAATCTTTAATCTTAATGTACCACCCTCATATATTATTAAAAAATTGATATCAGCTCGGCAGCTCGCCCTCGAATAACCCTTTGGCTCGGAGGTTTCCTCCCTTCATTTTTGATGGGAGAAGTTCGAAATAATTAAAACATACGTATAATAATAGCCGTTATCTTTGGTTTCTTATTTTAACGTTTTATGCATCCCGTGATCAGCACTTTAAAAAAACATATTAATTATGGGTCACCATACGCGTGTTTGCGGCATCAAGGTAAACCGACTATAACACAGTCTTTGATTGGTTCCCGAAATAGACCATCAGTGGGTTCATTAAACAAACGGACTCAGCGAGCTCGATTCATCGATAGGCATGTAGTCATTGATAGGTCGATCGTGGAAACCAACCAATGGCGTGTTAAACGCTTTCCGAATAAATGCCTTAATCACCTGCAATACGATTAAAAACGGAAATAATCATCAGTGATATGCGGAAGAAGCAACAGGCAACGTATTTAACCACTTTCAATACCTCTCGGTAAATTTTAATGGTAATAACTTGTAAATTAAAACAAAAAATTTTGGACTAAATGTGTAAAAAAAAAGCTAGGGGTATCCCTTGATTTTTTTCAATTTTGGCCAAAAATTTCATTTGTTTGAAATTATCATTTTTTTACGTTTAGTATTGATTTTATGATAATAAAAATAGTATGAACTGTTCATTGTTGCTTTATTTGACGATTGGTAGCAGAACTTTGCACGTGTTTATGATTCACACCTTTATCTTAAAACAGAATAAGGTCTAGTCAATATAAAGATATCGATGTTTTTCTCGACCATTTTCGATCGAATCACGAAACACTTCTTATAAGGTTCTTTAATTATGAGACACCCAGGCTTTTTGGCCCACTTTGTTCAATGACAGCCTAATCGTTTATTTCCTCCTCATCCTCCCAACAGCGCGTGGCTTTGTTTCGGGGGAACTCGTGCTCGGCAACCGAAACTCTAACTGTAGGCCGATTTTTCTCTTTATAATCCCCAGGTGAATTTCACGGTTCAGGTGCCATTTGATTATTCTACGTTATTGTAAAAAGTCGTTACTAACTCGAAAAATTAAAAGTAATAAAACAAAGTTGAAAAAAAATCAGGATATGTCGCCCTTAGACCTGTTTTCATTTTAGCCACAAAGGAGTGGTACAAGCATTGAGTGATGTTTTACAAAAGTTCAGATAACAGATCTCATCTTCAAAGAAAGACGATTATTCTGTCCTCAAATCTAAGACGGTTTCTTCCAGCTGTGTTTCGCTTTTTCTTCGATGGGAGTTTATTACTATTGTTTCAAGAAGTTTCCACGACTTTCAACTATAATCACCGGATCAAGTAGGGATTGGAGTTGTTAGTCCAAGCTAACGGCTTTTAAGTTAAACAGATGACCTGGATTTCCATCCAAAGATATGAAATATGTATTTCCTATTTCAGCTTTCCTCTCTTAATTTGTTGCGGAGGAGATATGCAAAGGGGGTTGCAAAATCGGAAATGCTGATTCAGCGCTACAATCATCTTCGTGATCGCGAGAAAAATTATTTCGTTACCTTGAAAAGAAACGCGCCTAGGCTCGGCTCTACTCGACTCATCTCGGCTCACAAAGCTCGTTTAGCAGACTGCTCCGCAAGAGTTTCCGTTAAACAGCTTATTTACTTACTAAAATACTGCAGCTATCTCGTTTTAATACGGTTTTCTTGTTTTTACAAACTAAATTTGTTGCGATGAGCAGATTTTGTGACCTGAAGGATATCAAAATGCTCTAATAATACGAAACTTGACTCGCCTAAAATTTCCGGAATTCTCTTAACCGTAGGCCTATTTTTCATTCACATTCCCGAAATCGTTGTTACGCGTGGGTCCTCGAAATCAATTTCTAGACAGACCACTTCGGATGTCAGATAATCCCTGAATAAGGAAAGTTTCACTGGTAAATTCTCAAAAAGCGTTGCTACGTTTGGCATGCCGATAATAACTTAGGTTCCTGGAATCGTCGAACTCGAAGCTTTTGTCGACGGCTAACTTAGATTTACGGCGAGTGGCGAGGGATTCCAAATAAGTCACTGGATACAAAGCTTTCTACGGAGCTTTTTTGCGGGCAACTCAATTATTGAGGAACAGTGTTTGTAGCGAGTGAATACCAATTCGAAGCTCTCCAAAAAGTGGGCGGAGATGGGAACTGCAAAACACCACTTCTTGGATTTTGTATCCTCCTCTTCCTTGATAGACATCAAAGTAACTTACGTTTTCTCAAGGAGGTTACAGGATTAACTTAAGTGTATAATCCGCGACAAGTAAATTTGAGAGGAAAATTTCCCACGTATTAATTTCAACCCTTTGTCGCCTAGCCAAGTGGAGCGACACTGGAATGGGACATAAGGTACTGAACCAAATTGTAAGTTGGCCAAATTAAGCGGTCGCCAATTTTACTTCCAGGCCGCAGCGTCCTGCTGAAATAAATTAATGACATCAGGCTAGGTGAAAGCTAAGCGGCAGTACCGAAGCGGACTAAATGCACCCTACCTAACCTAGTTTTAGATTCTAAAAAAGGCAAAAAATTGAGAGTAAAAATATTAGACCATAAAAATAAAAACAAAAAATGTAAGAGACTGAATTTTATGAGTAGCAAGCTTTTCTTGAAGAAGGTACTTTTGTTACTCGTGATTGTATAACAGTTTAAAATAAGGGTCAGAAGAAACACAGCAATATTTCTGAAGCTATTAGCTTAAGACAACCCATTTTGCTCCATAGTTCTATTTCCTTTGACGGTGTGGTCGCGCATACTTTATTCGTTAAACATATTAATTGTTTGACGCCCAAATTTGCTGACGGAAAACAATCAGCTTATCATTTAACTACCCTGAAATTCGATGATGGATTACGCTTCCCACGTGTTTATGTCTCATAGCCTGATTTGATAACTATATCCATTGCCTCAAAGAATACATCTATGTCCGACATGGACAAGCCTGGAGAATCATCAGAGACTTTACAAAGTACCTCCCTAATTCATAAGGCTCGCGCCAAAATACATCTCTCGAGCAACTTTCTTCCCGGTTGAATATACGCGATAAAAAAACACAAGCGCTACACTTGCATTTCAAAAATTGTTCCGTTTTACTATCATTCATATGAAATAAAACAGGTATACGAATACCCAAGAACACAAGAGGAACTACTGTACTTAAAAAGTAGGTCAGGTGTATTCGCACGCCTATGTTAATACAAGGGACACTGGAATGCTTGAAAAAAATGCATTTTAAATGGGAGGTGACTTTAACGTATGGAAACCAAACCTAATACATTTTAAATGGGGTTGCGTGTGAATAATCACTTCGTAAAAAGTATGCTTACGAACAAGTTCTGAAGTTCTTTGCTACGTGATAGTTGAGTTTTTTTCTAAGAGAAGAGTTCAAGGAAGTATGCTCAGGCAAATGACGTAACAATATTTGACAAGGATATTCGGCCTGAGTGAAAGCGCACGTGTATCTGCTCAACAACGGTTTTGGGTCACAGCCAAAATCAGGATTCCGAAGTGCCAGGACACATCGTATTACAACGTACAACCCAAAATCGGATCGCTTCCCATATTCTCTTCTCTAATTGGCTGCCAATAAACAAAGGATAATACAAAGGTCGGTAGCTAAAGTATGGTATGTTTTTCGGTAAGCTTGGGCACAATGCCTACACGAAACCAAAAGCAGACCCTCTTGCAGATTCCGTTCCAGACCAATGCCGGGGTACACTCTTTACAGCGCAAGAAATTATCCTGAACTCTTCATGGGGATTGCTGTAAGGCGCCGGAAGTGTGTGGGCAGCATGTCTAACTCCCGCCCCTCGACCAAATGCTAGCTCCCTGTTTTTCGGGAGAGGGTCCAGACCATGTCCTGGTTTTCCTCCCGGCGCGCCAAAAACCCGGCCGCTTCACTCTACTAACAATCGTATCATCCCCATTTATCCCACTATCGCCCAGCGATGCCGTTCGGAAACAGAAAAAAATATTTTAGAGGATCTTTTCAGTTGAGTTTTGTCACAATTAAAAAAATATCACCCCCTGGAAACCATAGATTTAATTATTTAGGCATTTTCCAAAGCTTGAAATTGCGCATTTCCATAGAAAAAATCCTTTCAATTTCTCTTAAGCTAAATTTCACTCCAAATACATTGGACTGTTATGGGTTAATTTACGACTCGATATACTCTTTCCAAGGCTGCAGAGTGTTCGTAAGAGGAGAGCTACGGAGTGGACGGTAGTTGAGGATTGTGACTTGGGCGTTCGAACAATTACGTCGATTATGTTAGCTTCTCAAAGGATTCTCGGAAATTGACGCAAAAGAGACACGGTTAAAGATTGTTTCCACCGACAGCTCGTGGGTAGGATCAATAAAAAGTGCTCATGTGCGGTAGACGGCTACGTAACATGCAATTTGCTCTGAAAAACGGGCAACGTCAGCAAAATCTCTAGGCCCTCACTAACACTAAAAAAGTACAACTGAAGGGATTTTCATATAAACAGCGGAATTTGGCCTCCGATTTTTCCTGCTAAGACTGAAAAACGACGTGAAGAGTTATTCGCGCCGACAGAGGGCGCTGAGTCCGCTATCCGAGTTTCGCTTAAAATATGTATTTTCCCTAAGCGAGAGGTAACAACTACTTTTTGGATGAATACAAATGAGTGTCAATGCGGTTTGGCCAGGATTCTGATGAATATTTCAGCGTATGCGAGTAGCTCGTTCTGTTTTTGAAGGGTGAATCCAGTTTATTTATTGAAGCCGTGAAAGATTTGTCGGCCGGCAAAACGACACTCGAGTCAGAATTGATTGATTCGCCAATAAAAGCTCCTTTGTTCGTCTGCCGAGCAACGCACATTGGTTGCGGTTTCAATGAAAACGATTACGATTCAAAATTTTGCTTTTCCTCTGTCTGGTCGGTGTTCGCTCAAATATACCTCCAGTTCACCTTTCCTGGAATATGATGGGTACATGCTCTTATGTTAGTTGCTAGGTCGACGAACGATACGTTAATACTTTTAGAGTAACGAGATGAAATTGAGTTGAGAGAAGCATCTTAACCCATAATAGCCCAAAGTATATGGAGTAAAATTTAGCTTAAGAGTAATTGGAAGGATTTTTTTTCACTAAAATACGCAATTTCCCGCTTTGGAATATGCCTAAATTATTATATTTCAGGTTTCCAGAGAAGTGATATTTTTTTAATAGTGACAACACTGAACTGAACAGATCCTCTAAAATATTTTTATAGGTTTCTGAACGGCATCGCTGGGTAGTGGGTTGAGCAGAAAAGGGGTTGAGAAAATACAAGACGATATTTAAGGGATAAAAAGCGATTACGGCACACTAAATAAGCCGGAAATATCAAAAGGTAGAATTAGATACAGGTAGAAAGGTGGAAGAGAGGGGGTAGACAATTCCACCTTTGAAATTTAAATAAGCGGAGAGGACTCTTGTCAAGGGGAGAACACCTCCCGTCTTTGGAGAGAGCGGCAGGGGGGAGGGGGGGTTCACAGCTGTTGGGTAACGACAAGGCGTGTCTTGCTCAAAACCGCTCTGCCTTCGTTTGTCGAGTCATCTCTGGTCCTAAAGAGGGCCTGTTTAATTTGTGCAAGTAGTATTCACAACCTGTCTGCCACAGAGACCGTCGGCGACCTTCGACGACCGTGCAGTGACCGTGAGTGACCGTGAGTGACCGTGAGCGACCGTGAGCGACCACCTAGAAGCCCTACCAGGCGCCTTAATGACCACTCGGCCCGGTCAAGCGCCTTGGAACTTGGAATACACAAAAGCCGGCATACCTAATTTTAATTTTAAAGTGGACATCTTGTTTTCTGAATAAACTCATTATTTTGGACACTTGTCTCTGCTTTTCCCATCACGGAAAAAGTGCTTTGGTTACAGCAACATCTCGGACAAAAATATTTTGCTGAATCAAGTAAAAGTTCATTGTGCCAACCAAATGTATTCTTGCAGCAACTAAAGGTTATTTCACGTCAAAACTATGCTTTTAGTATCTAATTGTTTACATGTGCTCTCATCAAATCTAGGCCTATTTATTTAAAGATTTCTTGAAACTAAAATCGGAAAAAAATCCGATTATTATTTTTCATGATGAGCTCTCCTTGCCTGAAATAATTACCCACAAAACAGGTTTTAAAAATTAAATGCATTTTCAAAATCTGTCTCACAGTAAAAATCACAAAGGGAGATTATTCGGAGACGTTTAATATATTAAGCTTTTAGGTCAGTCAATACGCTATTTCTTCCAATTTTGACGACAATAATGGCATTTGCACGAAGTCGTTCTTCCAAACCACTCATAACACTCGGCTCCAAAGAAGTGCTTTTCACCCGTTGGAAATGTCGCAGGGCCCCTTACAAACGCTGCATAGGCAAACTCAAGACACATGTGTTATGCCGGTTGCCTATCTCTACACTCAAGCACTCGGTCATGCCGGTGAGTAAAGACCTGGCCTAAAATTTTAAAGCTGAGAATCTTTTATTTCTCTTTAAAACGCGATTTAGATATAGATGTATCGCAAGTCAAACAGCGACGCCCTTGTAAAGTTTCCTGACCCCAACATCCTCTAATTATAAAATAACCTTCAGAAAGCTACTTTTACGAAACATGGAAAGGTAATACCATTTTGTTAAACCTTCTGCGTAGACAGTTGCGTTCCGATAGCGCAGCCTGAATAATGCGCCGAAATTCTGGTCGGACGTTCTTTGGTGAGGAATCAAGCTTCATTGAGCCTACCACGTTTTGTTTGAGGAACGCAAAGACGGCTGAAGTAGAGCTTACTTTTGTCATTACGGGGAAGCCACAAAACGTCTCTTGTAATGAACGACGTAATTAAGCTAACAGCAGTCACCTGAAAATAATTGCAATATTCTCTATAGGGACATGTCACAACGAGACATGCGCGACAGAATGGAGTTACATGGGTAGTTTACTTTAAATCAGGTAAGGTTAGGTTTGTCGGCTATGCCAGGTTACACTGCAAAAAGAGAATCCTAACTTCCAATGCAACAGAAGTCAAATCACTGATCTGGAAAAAGAATTTCAGTTCAATTGTGTAATTTTCAAATATTTAGTAAAAATATCTTGAATGAATTTTTCAGGCCAGTAATTTGACTTTTTTGTTACACCCGAAATGAAAGTTCCCTTTTTACAGTACCACGTTAGCTTAGCTCAGGCTAGGCTGGGTGGTGATGATAAGTTTTGTAGTTCATTGTTAAAAAAAAGAAAATAAAAAACAACCAGGAGGTGATGGCACTGATTTTCAAGTTTTACAATGAACGTAAAATTTATTTTATAATGCTAGCAAAATACGTGAAACTTATCTGCAAGAAATGTCGATATATCTATTCAATTACACAACGCAATTGCTCCAGGCGACAATGTTGGCCTTGTCGCGTATCACAGCAGATCTCGTCAAAGTCATATCCACTCCTAGTAAGAAAATGAGGATTAAGCGGATCGATATAGCACGCAAGCTCCGACAGAGAAGACTTCTAGAATCAATAATTTTTTTTCTTGCAAATTCTGTTTTCTTGGTTCGAGAATTTTCCGTTCCAGGACAAAGAATGAAAAAGAGATCTCGATAAGAAACATACTGCGTTGCTCCGAACGATGATCCTTTAAGATAATGAGAATTTTTTGGCTCTGCTCAAAACTATGCCTGGCTCCAAGAAAAGATTCTAAGTCCTGGGAAAATCTTATCTTACAAGAAAGATACGGTTACTAAGTAAGATGGTCTTATCACTAAGACAATATTATCCTTTTCCACTCGTTTATCCGTCTCCAACCCCTTAGAAGAAATATGTTTTATCCTAAAGCTCTGGTAAAATGCTTAAAGAGCTTAATTTCCGGGTCACAAAGGTGGGGCCCGATAGAAAGGATAAAAGCGAAAAGAGAGCAGCTCTCTGAGAGCGCCAACGGAACCTATGAAGATCAGATTTAGGAGGGGGGGGGGATCGGCCACCTCAATCGCTCACCCCTGCGAAGAAGCGCGTTGGTCTAAATTCCTCATAAGTTTTCCATCAGGTCAGCGCATTTCAATTCTGATTTATGCGATTCACCTTGAACACGTGAGGAAGCTTTTATAAAGACATTAAATTTGGAATTTACGGCATTCGGATTAATATTGCAGGAAAATTCCCCTCCTTTGACATACGATCTGAGCACAAACTACACGCGTAGTTCGTCGCAATAAAATTGGTTCCACCTGCAAGAGCGAAGAAGTTCCCTGAAATATCTTTGCAGGAAGTTTCTTTATCGACGGTATATAACGATACATGAAATTACAAGCTAGGATTAACTTGGGTGAGGTTAACTGGTGTAGAATCACCATAGATTAGATCTACTTAGGTTAGGTCAACTGAACGTAGCTTTGTTAGGTAGAGCAGGTAAGTTTAGGTTAAATTAGGTTGTCATTATGTTAGACTGCCATGTTGGAAAACGCCTATCATGAGGCTGAGCGCGGATACAGGGTTTGGCTGGTGGGGGAGGGGGGAGTACTACGCGGGTAACCTACTTTCGGAGAGCTAAATGTCTTCCGAACTTAGTGATTTATATGTTTGGATTGTTATGAAGACGTTTATGTTTGGGGGTAGGGGGCTTCAACTCATGTCGAGGAAGGAAAGAGTATTGACGAGGGTACAGCAGTAAACGGATTCGAAATTCAATTCCTGTCAATGCCAGCAGACTTATCATGTCTTCCCACCATTTATTTAAAAAAAACAGCAGACTTTTAAGTCAGTTCGATTAACCTTACGTTTTCATCATTCAGTAAAAAGCATGTTAACACCTCCATGAGCGGAAAAAGCGTCAAATCTTAAAATTCAGGAATGGGTTGGGGATACGAACTCGCGGTCAACGGGTGGAGCAACCTCATTAATTATTAATACAGCTTGGATGCAGGGTCGTAACTACCAGAACAGCAGGGTATACATCTCCAACCCTCCCCCGGATAATTTTGGCACAGGCACCGAGTAGATTCCTAACCTTACGCACCGAGCGCATAAGGTAAAGAAAACACAGTAAGAGTAGGTGCATAAGTGTTAGCTCCATAAATCTGAGACGTTGTTACGTTACGGCTCTGCTGGGACGTTAAAACGTAGTCATGAGTTAAGTGCACAATAAAAAATTTAGGTCTGTTCTATTCGCACGCCTATGTTAATACAAGGGAGACTTAAACGCCCGGAAACCAACCTAATGCATTTCAAATGGACGGTGATTTGGACGCCCGGAAAGCAACCTATCACATTCGAAATGGGGCAGTGTGTGAATAGTCACTTCGAAATATCTTGAGTCGATCTGGTATAAACATCGAAATAAAAATTAATTCTTTTGGAATTCTGAAAGAAAAGGAGACGGACTAATGCGAGCGATTCGTCTTAATTAGGTACCAAAAAAGAGAAACAAAAGAAATTACACTGGTACAGACAAATGAATGTCCTTTAATGGGAGTGGTGTTGTCTTCGCTACGTCACAGACGAGGTTTGAACCTCGAGTCGCCGATGTTTAGAGTTCCTGGCTCTCTTTCTCTCTTTTCCTCTCGTGTTTTTCCCCTCCCTCCCTCTCCGTTTTTTAAGGACCAGCAGATTTCCAGTGTGAAAGACGAGTACTCATTCCCTCCCCTCCTCTTATGGGTTTGCGTTTGGATGGAGAACTCCTAACAAAACAGTCCTAGCATTCTGTCGGTGTATTTAATTTCATACCTTGTTAATTCTGGAAGTACTCTGAAAAGAGATAGACGCACTTTTCACTAAAAAGGAACGCAGGGAATAAAATTAAGAACTTCTTTCTATTTTGCATGCTAACATCAGGTAATATGTACAAGCGCTATAATTTCATTCACAGACTCCCTTAGTGTTGGGACCCATATTTTTCTTTCTAATCTGAATAAAACAAAACATATATAAAAAAACTGTGATTATATATTATTGTAATTATATAAGATACGACTTGCTTTTTACCTAAATACAAAAATGCCAGAGAGGCTTTTGATCGAAAGAGCAGATATGGTCAGGAAAAAAATCTTAGGTACAAAAGAAGATGAAATTATCTAGGTCAGGTCAAACACTTAAGACCCGTGCAATGTAAAAAGCCCTTTGTTATTATAATATTTGCGTCCAAATGCAAAATACCTCATGAGTATTCATGAACGACTGGTAAGCGAAGTCCTTTAAACAAATACTACCAACAAAATAGGTACTCGAATTAATTTATTTCTAGTGGCACCTCTTGGAGCCCTAATCATAATGGCGGCATTTTTTTATTGTGAGCACTGATGAGTTGAAGGCGTAGTTCTCTTGGTGTAACTTACGAGGTAAGCCTTCTCTGGTCCGTCCCGCGTCCTGCTCTGCTAAGTGCCCCAACCCCAGCCAAGGCCGCTGAGTTTTTGTGTTTCTTACCTGAAAAGAAAAAAATAAATAAAATCCGAACCAAAAGAGAACGACGATGGAACATAATTCCATCTCTATGCGAGATTCGCTTGAATCCATGTCAAGACATACCAAGATATCAGTTTTCATCAGATACAACCTATTTACTCAAACTGCCCGAACAAAGATATTCTCAAAATAAGTGAAATACCGTACAAAAATCTGATATTCGCTGATAGTCATGAAACGAAATCATTGTTTCAGGTAAGTTACAGGATATTTTTATTACTTTTTTCAGGCCAAATAGCGTTATTTCTACTCTTGAATATTGATGTTTGGGTGTGTAATAAGATATTTTGCTCGCTTCGAGGATTAGATGTGTGCAGTTGGCATAAATTGAGCCATACAAAAAAGGTACAATAAGCCTATCTTCATTTCAAATCCACTCTAAAACTGTATTTAAGTAAACTTCATCAAGTGTAAGTAATCACAGAAGCTAAAAAAACAACAAAAAACAACAACAACAAAAAACCCTGATACATCTACGCTGGGCGTAAAGACACATTTTTCAAGGGCGTCTCAATACTAAGAAACCCAATTGGCGGTTTAGACACAAACGAGAATATCATAGTTCAAATACGCTTGAGTTAACACTAAACTGAAGGTTCTCTTCAGCCAAGATTCAAGTCACTTTTCGCTGGCCACCAAAACTACTCGCCCGGGACGAAAACTTGCGAGTTCTTACACAGTATACTACTATGCGGACATACCAATTTGCGACGATACGCGAGGCCTATTGTTTCATGTCATTTGTCTGGCGCAGAGCGAGTAAGTGCCACTCAAGATGTGTCAAAACACTCGCGCGAGACGGCAAAAATAAAACGGAGGAAAAAGTGACTGGAAAGAAATAGGATTTCTGGACTTCCATTAAATAAACGTACTTTGACTAGTAATCCGAGCTTCAAAGGCTTCCGAGGGCGAGACGGCGGCGGGAAATTCGAAAAGCACTTGACATTATCCCTAGGTCGAGTTTCTCTTTATGAATTTCATAACTGCTCAATTTGAGACTGTTTTGATAAACCATACCTATACAGGCAATAAAACTGTTTTTCCAAAGCCAATTTTCCTATGTAATGTGTGTCCAAAGCCAATTTTCAATGGGTTCGATGGGCGATGAAAACTTTGAGATAGTAGTTTTATGCATAACGCTTAAATTTATTTAAGCCTTATTAACTTATAAAAAATTAAGACTTATTTATTAAGTTACAAAAAAAACGCGAGGAAGTGTTGATGCTTAGAATTAAGAAAATAAATTAAAAAATAAGCTGTTCGAGGTAGAGTCTCTAGAGTCTAGTCTAGAGCATCTCATTGACAGTGACATATAGCACCAATAAATTTTTTCATTGTTGCTATATTGACTGAAATTCAGTGAACTGAATTTCAGAAACGCTCACGATTCAAATTAAGAGTGCAAATAATCAAAAAGTCTCAAGAGCGTGAAACTTATACTCAGAATAAGAAAATTACGCGTTGTATTTTCATGTTGTAGTCTTAGGTTAAGGGCAAAAAGTAGAAGGGGCATGACTTTACACTTGGCGAATTTGAGTGTTTGCACATTGCTCGCAGATGCAAATTGATCATTTAGGCGGATAATAAATGGTCGGAAAATTCTTGTGACAACGATAATTTTCAAGATAGGAGAAACGTATAGTTAGGACCTTTGAAACATGATGTCTGCAACGCCTTAATGAAATCCCCTGCAGTTTTAACTTTGTTTACTACGTGTACTTCGCAGTGAGCAAGCAGAACACAGCCTCCCTACATAAAATATCTAATTGAACAACAACTAAATAACACACATAAAAAGGGCCTAAAGTTGACTATGTAGCTAACGGAGCGCTCTGTCTTGGGATGAACAATGGAGGCCTCACTCAGAGAAATTTTAATAAATTCTGTTTTGCAAGTCAAAACAATAGGTCAGACGATAAAAAAGGCAGCTGGTGTTAATTGACCAACCATTTTTAATTGGGAATGACTTAAGAAGAAATTAACCCAGAAATATTAATCCCAATTTTTCGGAAATTGCTGAAACAATGTCCAATTTCAGGACTACCTTCTTGAACAGAACAAAACAATGAAACCTACATGAAGGTATCAACCCTTTCTTAATCGTGACATCTTCACCCTGTCTCTAATCGTGGTGAACTTGAGTTAGCTTAGGTTATGTTAGTCTGTTTGGGCCCGATTAGGTTAACCTTGGGTAGGTTAATAAGGCATTAATTATTGCAAATACTCTTTAAACTAAAAAAAAACGTGAAGAAAACACGAAGAAAGAGCTATAAGCAAGCTTGCAGTGATGCGCTCGTTGAGGTTATTATTCTAGATACCTGAAGGAGAAAAGTTTTGCGTGCTTTTTGCTGATACTCTCGGCTCCAGCAACTTTACTTATTGGGGGCTTTCTTTACAACACAAACAAAGCAAGAAAGGAAATGCGGCCAGAGGGAGTCAATGAACGGGAATCCGAAGCTGGTACGGGTCGGTAGACTGCTCCAATAACTAATAAATTACTTAATTTCACCAAACAGCGTAGAGTAGGGGAGATAAGAGGAAAACTTGCTGCATTAAACTTGGAGAGGGAAACAAAACACAACACAGGTTATTTGTTAATCCTTACACGTGGGACTTTAGCTCCTCATGGCTCAGCATACGGTACAGGCTTACAGAACTTGCACCCCTGCTCCCCAATAATTTTACTTTCAACCAGACAGGATTAGATTCAAACTTGTACTTTCATTCTAAATAATCTACTCTTTGCGTAATCGTTTTCATGCCCGAAACAAAGAAAACCGGACTAAATATTACAAAACTTTATTTCAGACTAAATATTACAAAAGCACATCATGTCAAAAATAATTATCATAAAAAAGTTGGAATCAGGTAAAGAAGTCAAAATAAGAACACCCCCACCCCCCAAAAAAGAGCAATTTAAGGCAAAGATAAAAGATACTGCGTCATAAACATTACCAATATTTGAGCAGGTAATAATATTATTGGAATTTAATTAATATCGTGTCTTAAATTCTGTACTATTTTTTGGGCTCCTGGTGCATTGTTATTCTGTTTCTGGTACTTTCCTTGTACAATGGGACCCCGTTGAACCATTTCTCAGGATCAACGAGTCAAAAATTCATTCCCATTCCGACCAAAGAAAAAAGGTCAGTTTAAGAGTGAGTTTAGCACTCCTAAGAGAGGGTTCCAGAGTTAGATGGGGATATCATTAAAGAAACTGTTATTTGGGTGTTATTCGACTACTACCGAAAACACCATTTTCTCCCCATTCCCCTCAATCTAAAGATCGGCTTTTACACCCGACAGGGATTCACTCTTAATGAGAAGGGGAGTGAGGAAAATACTTCGCAAGCCCTTAGATGATGTATGTGATAATGCAGCTTCACGCGCTAGACTTTATCCGCCAAAGTCCTAAGACCTTGGTCCCTAAGGCATCAAGTCCAAGAACAACTCCAGCGCCTCAGTCCTAAGACCTCATTCCTCCAATGCCTCTTGCTGTTCAAGTCATTAAGGACTCGAGTATGGGATATCTGAAATCTAGGTCCTCAGCTGAGGTTTCTCTGGACCTCAACTAAGGTTTCTTTACCTCGACTGAGGGTCTTACAATCAGGGTACTTTCTGTACTCGTGAGAGGTAGCTAATTTTTACTGCCCTTCTTATAAGCAATTGCCCTAACAATGTAAGATAGCTTCTTCCCCAAATGTTTCGTGACGGTGAACAGTCGTCACATGACGTGTTCATCGTGACGAAGATATCGCATTGTTGAAATGACAGTCACTGTACTTTTCAAGTGTCACACTATCCTAACAAAACGTGTCACAAAATGATCGGCTCGATTTGGCACCAAAGGAACTCCTTGAGATAAAATACCTGTATTAAACTTTCCAGATATGAACAGGGTGGAAATTGAAAGTGTAGGAGGGTCACATCTCAACCGGTTACTTATTACTGAGTCGAAGGAAGGCCTCAGCGGCGCGACGTCTTTTGCCAGAAAGCAAACTGGTGTACAATATTCCCTGAAGGGCTCAACTTTTATTTGGGAATTCGGCTTTTGGGAAGTTGGCTTCGACGATTTGTGAGGGCACTGAGGGCCAAACTGAGCATGGGATCGAGAACGCTCCTTGTATCGTCATTATTAATATGACTGCTGGCGCGTTTTTCTCACCGACTGGCTTCAGCGTTGCCAACGCAAAAAACAAAAATATCAAGCCAAGATAATGGCCGATTTTTCTCCCAAATCTCAGCATCACGGTAAAATTCAAAGGTAAAAATTTCTAACTATTTTTTTCAATTTTTTTAAAAAAATATTTTAAAAGAGATTTTCGAAAGATTTTTTTCTTTTGCTTTTAAGATTTTGTAAAAAGATTTTCTAAAAAAAATAAGATTTAAAAAAAATCTTTAAAATATTTTTTAAAAAGATTTTTGTTTTGATTAAGAGATCAACTTTGCCAAACGTTCAACAATCACTTCTAGATTCAGCAAAAATGTTTTGGGGTAGGGGAGAGGAGGACAGATTTGCGAGTTCCGCCAAACGGAAGACAAGCAATCACACGTCAACCGCAAATTGGATATCTTGCATCGAACCTCAAATTGGATACACTCAAACGTATCCCCCTTCCCTGAGTCCCTCTCCTCCTCACACACAACTCGACCCTGCTTAAAAAATCCTGCAGCTGATCGCTATTTCCGATAGGCAAAGTTTTTGGCACTTTCATGGACAGGAGCATACAGTCGTGGGAGCCATCACTTCTAAAATTTTAAGCTTGTGAACAGGTAAGAAAATTTTGCCTCAGCAATGTTTTCCGTGAGCAGTACAAAGAAATTTAGGTTGGGTTTTCCATCTCTAATTTTCCACCTCTAGTCTTCCAACTTTAGTTGCTAAGCCAATCGGAGAGGGGCACAAGGCAAGAAACTTAACCTCAAGAAGACTGGTATAACCTAACGTCCGTCCAGCTATGCAAATCACTTCTCGGCTGCTAATCCGAACACGTTTCGCTGATAGATTATCGTTAACACGAACTATCGATTAGGCTCGCCGCGAGCCAAATCAACACTACTTTTCACTGAGTACTGGCCGTATTTAACTTGTTTATGTGAGCTATTTTTGCGTGACTACTCGCTAAGGATCGATAAAAACCGTACTTTGGAGGTCTAAATTGCAGCTATTCAGATTTGATCGGCTACATTAGGCATAAAACACAACAACAAACAACAACAAGGACGAGAGTAAAAAACAGTTTTTGCTTCCAACCAAAGCTAACCTCAGCTAGACATTTTGCGATAAATTGTTAGAAAAATTCTCCTCGTCTAGATTTCAAAGTACTCTTTTCAAGGAGTTTCGAAAGTCATTCCCCGTTTGTCAGCATGAAACGATCCTTTTTTCAAAAAAAAATCGATTTTCCTTAGGCTTTTCCGGTTGGCATAAACTTTTTTTTTTCATTTTTTTTGTTAAGAGATTACTTTTAATAATTCATAAGGAAAAAAAAAGGATGTAGCAACTGTGACTTATTTTGGAGCTGTAAAACGATTCTCCCTTGGGTGCTGCAGGCAGGAAACCTTTCAGCCAGCGAACGTTTTTTTTTTTTTGTTTTTGGTTTATTTTCACACAAAAAGATATTTAGGCAGCGCGCCTCACTTTTCATCTACTTATGATTGTTTCGCCATGTGTCGGAAAATATTGTCATGGCTCACAAGCGCTCCGAACGGAATATCAGAATACAGCCAGAGTAAATACAATATTTTCTTATTGTTAGATCAGATGTCAGGGTTTATATTACATGAGCAAACAGGGCAAATGTACTCAAGACGTAAGAAATCATGATATCAGTGAACCGCTGTCCCACGCGCAGCTTTGCAAATCGTAACTCACGGAACAAATATCTATTTCGGCGACGATAATTCGAAAAAAAAATATTGCACCAAACAAATGTCGCAAAAAAAGGTTTTTCGTTATTGAATACTCAAAATGCAATGAAAGGTTACACTAGGTGGGATACAGGAGGTGAAAAATTCTACTTTTCAAATGTTCATACAGGCTTAATAAAAAAAAATTAAAAAAAAACCGCATGCTAAATCGCTATTTGGCGAATGTTCCCCATCATAACTTGATATGTAAACATGGATGTACTGCAAGTATTTTGATATTTGACCGTAGTCAAAAATTATATCAATCGAACAAACCCGGCGAACTTTTCATTGGCGCAATGCAATCGGTGTAGCCGTAAAACGAACCGAAATTCGTGTCATCATTCAGATCGAAAACAAATACCTTTAAGTGTTCTTTTATTGAACTTGAAACAATTGGTTTTTATTTACAGCTCGATTCAATTTTAGTAAAATGAAACCTTGGAGCCGAGTTAAGAGTAATTGATGAGCGTATCAACTTGGCTGCCAACGAGGAAAAGTTTCCATCACAATACGATTGTTTGCAGAAGAAAGTTTTCTTTCAATTTCACGGACACAAATCGATTGTGTAGTAAGCCTCTGGTATCCTTGAATTATCAAAGGCGTTTTAATTTACACAAACAATAATGCCTGGGCATAAAAACGGACCAGGGACAGAAGGTTTGAAAAGTTCCTCCTTTTGTGTTCAACCCTACGCATATTTATACCACATGGGAAATGTACGACGAACTTCAACCGAACCGGTCCGTACTAAACCTGATCTACCCATGCCTGATCTGATCTAACCTGACCTTAAGGTCGCATAAGACAATCTTCTATCGGATAGCTTTCATGTCGGAGCACATCTCATACCCAAAAACTTAGCTCAATTTAGGAACTTATTAGATTGATCCGAATGCGTTCGTGGTAACGCGCTCTTTAACTAGTTTGCGTTTTTAATAGGTTTTGAGGCAAGGGAATATATCCGCCCGAAAAAAAAAGGCTGAGGAATGAAAAATAACTAGCGATGGTATCTATAGTATGGTTTTAGCTAACCTTTTAACCGCATTGTTGACCAACGCAGTTTCGGACCAGCATCAGAAGATAACCGCGTTCAGCGTAAATGTAACGATCCGATCCGAGCCTCTTTCAACGCTAATCACAGAATTATACTCAAAGAAACTTCCGTTCTACTGCCCTTGAATTTGTATGAGCAAACAAATCCAAAGAGTGTCCTTGGGGTCACCTCCGACCTAAGAATATGGGTCCGACCCACTAAGAAGGCGTAGGTACCCCACATGACCCTTCGGCGCGGATTATACAAAGTCAATACCGAGCCGGAAATTGGTTAACATGGTGGGAGGGAGGGGGGTGAACCCTTGCATTCTTTTTTGCCTATCTCGCCCTTTTGCAGCGCCCTCTATCTAAAAGGGCGTTTAGGTCGCACATCTAATATAGTACACCTCTGAAAAGAAGGGAACACGTGTTGCAATGGAAAGCGGTTCTTTCGCTAAATCACCTACGTGAATAAATATCAAGGTTCTTTTAGTCATTCTGCATATAGAATGTACGAAAATGAGAAGAAAGAAGCTAAAAAACATTCAATTTCTCTCAAACGACGAATAAAAGCCGTTTACCAAGTTGGATTCTGTACTCAAATCTTGGAACACTCTTGGTTTAAAAGGCTGTATTCTCTAGCACTTGTGTTCAAATATTGTTTTCAAAACAATTTTCCAGCTGAAGAAAGGAAGAGGTGAAAAAAGGCAGGTACACACGTAGATCCACAATCACCTCCAATATTCCAGTTTTTCTTACCTGAAACAGAAATACCAAAAATTAGAAATTATGATTCAGAACCCTACAATCTTCTGAATTCGCTAAGGAACATGCATAGGGTTTTATGGGGTCTTAGACAAGATTATTCGGAGGTCTCTGGGCCGCCCTGTTTAACAAACTAAGTACCCTATTAATTAGCGTGCTGTGTTGAGCAGCGCAACACACTAACACAGTGAAACACTAAAGAAAGTGGGTCAACAATGACAAGTGGTTGTGATTACCCTCTGTTGACAGATCGTGAAGACGATATCGTCAAAAACGTCGTCAAAAACGGCTCGGCTATCGAACGGTAAGCATCAGACACTCAACGATTAAACTGGAAAACGGCTGCCAATAAAGACGTTTTCAATTACTGCACTACGTTCTCCTGCTCAAGCGCACCGTTAAGATGTCCCGTTTCGAAAATTGAGTGATGAACAACCTCGTTAATCAAACGGAACCCATCATTAAAAATATTTGTTTACTTGAACAATTAATCAAATAAAAGAGTTGCAATTAACGTTTAAGATGGGATATTATTTTTACTAATCTGAAAGCGTTACTTTACGGAGCTGTGATAGGATCGTGTAATTTTGGTCCATTTTCCCGTGTGAAAGATGACAACCCTAATCTATAAGGTCATTTTTAGACCAGTTCTATTCGCACGCCTACGTTAATACAAGGGGGACTTGAACGCACGGAAATCAACGTAATGCATTTTTAAAGTGGTAGGTGACTTGAACGCACGGAAACCAACCTAATACAGTGCATTTTAAATGGGGCAGCGTGAGAATAGTCACTTCGTTTTTTAAACAGCGCAGTTCTACAGCAGGTATATTGTTGATCTTCCCATTCCCTCGCTGTCCAGATATTATAAGGAGAACTCGGAAACTCACAATATAAACAACACGTAAAAGATGGTGGAACACGTGAGAAAAATTCAACAGAGGTTTAATTTAAACGGAGAGTGTACCAAGTAAAGAGAATAAAAGCAAAAAAAAGCAAAGGCACTGGAAGACCAAACTTATCTACTCCACGTATTACATTGGCTCTTTCACAGTGAAATGCGTACAGCTCTTTCCTTTGTCGTTGTTCGTGTTGAACACTCGTAGCGCGATCGGGAACATTCCTTAACCCTTTCGTGACTCCTTTGCTCGTCAGCCGCTCCTTGACGGGATATCACTACTTTGTCCTGTCAACAGGTTGCTGGTTGTCGACGAACGGATAAGGCTAGATGCCTGTTCGATGTTTTGAGATTAAATTTCTCATCTGTATGCCACATCTCTCTATGCGATAACGAGCGGTAGCGGAGCGAGGCAAAGGGTACCTCATGGCAGCGAAAGTCAGGTACAAGAACAGAACCTAGCCTAAGTTAACCTAACGTCCGCGGTTGCATGTCGTTAATACTGATGATGGGATTAAGAAGTTTTGGACCAGCACAGTTTAAACACCGAGGTGGAAAATTTAACCTCCATATTTTCAAGGGGGAAAAAAAGTTCTTTTGCTTTCGGAGAAGGGCTTTTTTTCCCTTCAAATTTGTTCGATGATTCCTTACGACACGAACAAATGACAGTTATTGACTTTGCTGACAAGCTCAAATGATCCATCTTCGTGGAGAATCGTCAACCTGTTGCGACTCTACTTCCTCAAAAGCCATACACTATTTTCGTTGGCTTCTTAACGACAACCGCTTTTGACAGAACGTCTTAGAAAGGGATCTGTTTTTGGAATTACAGACTTCTTCATCAAGGTTCCTCGAGGAGAAATGATGAAGAATTAATCCAGATGGGTTTTGCCAATGCGATTACGCGACCAACGACTGGAAAAGCTGTCGAAAAACTTGTCGGCAAAGTAGGATCCTAAAATGAATCCGGATTACAATGCATGTATGAGAGGGCTCCTAGGAGAAAGATACCCCCCCCCCGCACGCGGGTTTCGATTGATACTTTGAGTTTGCATACTGTGATGAGACATCAAAGGTAGCTCCAGGCGATTTGCAACTCAGATGCGGAACTGTGACGCAACGATATGCGAGGTAGTAGCGGTGAGTTTTTTTCGGTGTGTGCCAGTTCTAAGTGACAAGATACTTAAAAGACCTGTAGAGTTCTCAAAGGCAGCTGCAACTTCCTTGAGCAACTTTCAACAGGTTCAATAGTCTTCATTTATTCATGAAGCTCAATAGAATATCTATGGTTTCCTTCGGCTTGGCCGTTGAAATATTGTCTCATTCAAACCCTATACCGAAGAGGCCATAGCAGAAATGGCGAAAACCGCAAATTGCTCCGCCAATAAGAGGATGTTTTGGACCGTGGAGAACAATACCCAAAGCTGATCGAAGACCCAAGGTAAGCATAAAAATATGACAAAAGATAGAGATTTTTCTTCATGGGAATGACCAGAAGCTTACGGTAGAAAATTAAAAAGGGTGATAGGGGGGGTTGATTGACTGGGGATGTAGATAAATAAGAGGCCGCCAGTTCGAGTACTCACCAGATATATTTGTTGTATATAAGCCGCATGTATAATATGGAAGATGAACAATGATGCTCGTGCAGCGAGACCATGAGGAGGTCTGCCGTGGCGTGGCGACCCAACGTGCTTTGTCCGCTGCATTGTATTTGCTCATTTTAGCATTATTACCGGACACGGAAAAGATTCGATGCCGGCGGCGTGCTATTTCAATTATTATAAGTTATACCGTAACAGTAGACAATGCAAAGATCTGCGTTTCCTCTGGAACTGGCGTGCCACGTGAAGTAGCCGAAAATGCAAGAACCTTCAACGACGAGAGAGCGAAGGTTTGGTGCATCGAACACAGCGGTAGGGGTGGAAACACTCAAGCTCCTTAAAAGTTTTCCCAAAACTGACAATAATTTATGACGTGTCATGGAGACTGCATCAAAATGAGAGGCCATGATATTCACAAACATCTTCATGATTTGGAGGGGGATACGACTTCATAAACAGACAGCAAGAATCGCAAGGCCATCTCGAGTCAGTAATGGACAGAGTTTTAAGTACTTTACATTCAGCAAGTGGTCCATTGCAAGTGTATAGCTTGCGCAAACTTGCTGGACCCAAGCTACTATCTCTATTAAACAGGAAACTATAGAGCCTTTATTACCGACATTACAGCTGCAAGGGATCTTATCCTTACTATAAACCATCCGAGAGGAAGATTGATAAACAAAGGGGGCTGAGATGACCCACATCACCGAATGCAGTGCCGCCACAGAGGCAAGGTCACGCGCACAATTATCTTTAATATACGTCTCATTACATGAATAGTGTTGTAATTATCGGTGATGACGCGGTACACTACACAGTAGATCGACCCACTTCAGTCATAGTACCAAAGTTGCCTCAAACGAAATGCCCTAAAAAGACCTGATGATAATGACCTAGGATGACTAAGTGCTGGAGCAGTTATGTTGTGTCCCTTTCCTCTATTTGGGGCAATGCGATCTTTACTAAGCTCACCACGTCGTTTTAGTTCCGATGCGATAGCTGCAGTTCTAACAGAATGATTTATATTGAGTGTGAAACCTTAATCCACAAATGGCTGGCGTAATTGGAATGGACATGGAATCAAAGCGGACATTCAGCGTTGTTACCCAATTTTGATACTCGTCGTCACTATAGTAAAAATAACCGGTACGACTAAAACTCACAATAAATTGGCTTCTCTATTTATATTTGAGTGCGTTCACTCACGGAAGATTGTACATCTTACGAAATTATTAATTATTTGATATGCGTAAATTGAAGAAAAAAAATCGAAAATCTATCGTTAGAAGAACATTGCTTTGCACTTGGAATAATGTAACGCATTGGCTCAACACGTAAAACAAAAACGAACATTTAAGCGAAAAACAATGGGATTACACAGTTAAGACAAAGTTGGGAATATTATGAATATTCAAAAGTATTCACCAAGAGCTCGGGTCTCGTCTTGTCTCCAGTCGACAATTGTATGATAACGGTGGTGAGGCGACGTAATTTATTTACCACTCCGCTCCAAGCTTGCAAAGTTAGGAACCTAGCCTACTCTATGCTGAGCTTCAAAGCTTGTGTTTGAATCAAGACGACTTCGTGGTTTGAATCACATTCCTGCGGTGGAATAGGGTACCTTGATAGTGGTCAGAAAAACAAATTGTATATCTCCCTTCAAAGAAGGGAAAAAATCAAGTTGTATGATTGAAAATACGGTCACGTGCAAAAAAGTGATTCTTAGTGTCAAGGGCAAGACCAAATATTGATACAATTTCCGATGCCGATTTATCACGTGCGGCTTGATTTGGCTTGGCGAAAGGAATCGGCCCCTTTAAAGCCTCGCCTTCAGGCCACGCCTGACGGGGAAATAAATGTCGCAAAGGAACTTACAAATCCATGAAAAATTTACAAAAGAAAGAAATTTAATCAAGACAAATGTGTAATAAAAGAATAAAAGCTACGCTTAGATGTAAATTTTCAAAATATTGGTCATCAAGGGAAGGGATTCTTTTGTGGATATGAATATCCCTATCGTTTTAAACATTGGATCGCAAAATTCAAAACCTGTAATCCAGAAAGAAAATAAATATTTTAACAATTTATGTACATTGGTTTTATTAAAAAATGATTCTTGGGGAAAAAATCTAAAAAAAAGTATTGAAGGGAAAATGGCACTATGGTGGCAGATTCTACGATCGCAAGACGCTGGCTTTTATTGAACTTGTTTTCTTTGATATGGAGAGCCAAAGGAATGCAAGTCCTTCAATGAAAGTTGTCTCAAAGTTCGCAACTTTGGAGCTGTTAAGGGCAAATCCCGCTAGAATACTTCTTTTATTGCAGAACCTCAAGACCGCTTTATTTAATTCAAAATGAAAAATTTCACGCCTAACTCTTCACCTAAATCACAAAAAAGCAAAAAATAGGAAATGAAAAAATTCTTACAAAAAATGGTACCGAAGATAACGGAAACAAAAGAATACAAAAATTAAAATTGCAAAAACAAAATATAACTAAAACACAATATGAGATAAGAAAACGAAAAAAAGGTCTCTTTTTCTATTGCATTACAACACAATAAAAAAAATGGATACAAGTTGGAACCGACTAGAGACAACACATTCGGGGCATTCCAAGGAAGGCGCACCTGTCCTCATAAAACTTATTTTAATTACTTTTGTTACTGACATGCTCATTCTAATTTAAACTGCCAATATTTCGCATAAACTGATTTGAGTATGCATTAACACCACACGCCACAGGTTTACAACCTTTAAAACTGACAGTAAGCTTGTCCATGGAGGATTACAAACTTTGTAGTACTCCAAACTTTGTAGTACTCCATGGCTTTTTCCATAAGAAAAAACATCATGTGGTGCGAATGGCAGGGATTTTCGAATTTGGATCGTGTAGTTGGAAAGTAATTTGTGTAGAGGAAGTCGGATTGGGCGCCATAAGGGCACGAAGGGCCTGCGGCGCGAGCCCTGTGGCCTCGAGCGGGTAGCATCTCCTCCACTTGTACTTTTCGAGGGCAAGATACTCTATCAGACATCTGTGGCTTTCCCGCCCACGTGGCGATAGGAAATCTTGCGATCCTATTTGTACCGAATGAAGCCGACTCCCACGGCTCGTGTCGCTCTGCCTTGCTCACTTACAAGTCTTCTTTGATAGCCGACTTAACTGTTTTTCTTCTTGACACTCGTAATATTCGCTCAGTGCGATGCTCCACCAGATCAAGAAAATTGCTGTTCTTGTTGAGTTTTCAAGTTTCCAGAATTAGGAGAAGGAGGCCATTTTCAAAAATACAGCTTAAGGTATTCTTTTTATTTTTTTTTACCTTAAGAAACACACAAAAATAAGTAGAATTGATTTTTTTTAAGTAAGAAATCTTGGAAAAACAAGACAATTCTTCTTTTGAGTCACGTTGCGTAGCTTCCTTTTGAAGATACACAAAATAAGCGTTTTCTTTTTTTTTAATATATAATTTTCATGAGAAATGAACAAGTTAGTCAACAAATAACAACCCTCGGAAACGAACACTGTTTTTAAAATCAATTATCTGGAAGCTTTTTATTCTCATTTTAGTTAGATATTCTAAGTTTCGTTAGATATTTCCATCGCGAACTCAAATCTGAAATTCAGGTTTTCCCTTGGAATTAGCATATGGGAACGCTGCCGCCACCCTTCGCGTGGCCAAAACCGATTCTAATGTACAAGAAAAGAAGCGCGAAGGAGTCGGAGCTACGAATACCGCAGCCTAATTTGAAATTGGCGCCGCGCTGCGCCTTCGCAAATTGCATATGAGAAGCAAGGTGACCTTCCATGTCCTCGTCTTTAGATTTACACCCCATTCGCACGTATCGCTCATCTTGTAACTACCACTAATGCTTCGCATCGAATTTCATGAATGGCAATGAGTTTCCCAGAGAGGAATCCCACTTCACTTCGCAGAAATAATTCGAATGCCAATAAGAAAGTCAACACGACAGGTCACCGATTCCTAAACGTAGCCAAATCGCATTCCTCTTCTTCTAACACATTCAATATGAATATTGCCTTATGTCTACCTGTGTCAAACCTTTCGTTACTTATTCCCGCCGAGAGATGGGATCATTGGCCCAAGTCGGAGCGCATCACAAGAAATCTGACCTTAACTCACATCAGCGGATGTGTGTCATTAATCCTAAAACTGTACTTAAAGGTCAAAGCAAGGTCAAAGTATGAGAAATGCAACCTTTAAAACTGAGAGAAAGAAGATGACTCACATATTCAAAATGTCCCGGGGGAACAATAAAGCCCCGCGTAAAAACTTGCATCGGACACTTAAATTTTATCGGAGCTACTGTACAATGTACATCACGACTCTTAGAGGGAACTTTGAACAGGATCGCGTAGTGTAACCTCAGTTCACTTCTGAAGGAATCAATTACGAAAAAAGGGATTCGTACTATCAAGGACAGATAAATCCACCACCCCCTGCAACCACCTCAACACGCGTGTCGTGCGGTTGCCTATCTCGGCCCGGATCGGGAGGCGGTCCGGGCCG
>Ga0058701_10000477_pt1 | contig 27997 bp, 10 predicted proteins | sample AgamicOrMae_FD_97039 | JGI IMG/M metagenome (GOLD analysis project Ga0058701, IMG submission 97039) | Agave microbial communities from Guanajuato, Mexico - Or.Ma.e | ecosystem: Host-associated > Plants > Phyllosphere > Phylloplane/Leaf | place: Guanajuato, Mexico | collected 2012-06-04 | reverse complement strand
GTAGGATACTGGTGTAGTCACAACCTCAGCTATGAAACCATATTGTTGACTGGAGCCGGAAGCATGTAACCTTATAGTCATGGAATTGTCTGAACTTTGATAAAACCTCAATTCAGGTCTTTCCGAACGATGTCTCTCAGTGACTCCAAGCTCTACAATCAACCTTGAATCCTTGTCGAATATGTTCCCATCGTAGATCTTCAGATAATCAGGACGCGAAGTATAAGAAGTTGAGTTGAACAAGTGGAACTGCAACATCCTGATTCCGATATGCTTGACTTTGAGCTTTCCGGAGATGATTTTCATGCAATCTGAAGGCCTACTGTTATATCTGTAGAATATGATAAGCCGCTCCTCAATGCTCACCTCCTTATTGGCCCCGCAAATATCAACCAATCCGAAAATGTCACTAGAGAAATCAAGGTGCTTCAGCGGCAAGTAGGGCACTAGACGAGTAGCACTAGACGAGCCGGTTAAGGATAGATAATTAAAACCAATGCCGGTGCTATTTTTGATCCTCAGTTGATGGAAATTTTGATTTCCATTAGAAGTTATCAGTTCAATTCCGTGATGGGCTGAATTTGTGATCATAACATATTCTGTCTGAACATTGCACTGCAGCAATTGCACTGACGGTGCCCTCTTACGATGCAAGATGCCCGCCCGATCTATATTGACGTACTGTAGGCGGGAACTTGTTCCGCTTCCGGTTTGCTGTTGATTCAGCATTGTACCGACCAGGGAAATGTCCGGCCAATTGAGCGATGAACTTGAACCTCTCGATGGACAGGCGAACCTTATACCTCCCCAATGGTGTAAAAATTCATTAGTAATCTTGTGATATTGGTTTGTATCCTCGCTGGGGCTCAAGGGAAAATCTTGGCAATGCACATAGATGAAATGGTTGCCTTCTTTGTGGCAAGTGGTCGAGTGATTCATGAATCCAGTGGTTGCAAGTGGACAACTAGCCAGACTTGACTCGTCGCCTTCACAAGAGACCGACTCTGGCCAATTCTTGATCCTCATGATCTGCTCTTGTTCGATTGTATATCGTTTGCCTCGTCTAAACAAACTCAGATGCGAGTATCCAAATTGACGACAAACAACCCGAGCTGTGGTCTCGGTGAACAAGGGATCACACACTGGAACCCACTGGAGGGTTGTCATGTTGAAGATCTCCAAGAAACCATCCATGGTCCAAGTATTTTGACTACTCTTGATTGCCTCTTGCCTCAATGCTGGCTCTTCAACATTATTCTCGTACACTCGTTCGCCATCATTACATATTTCATTCTTGCACAATCTGATTGATCCTAAATCAATTGGATATGAAAAGTGGTAGTGTCTATAAGCGTAGTTGTGCTCATATGATTGTGGGTCGTTCAGATTTGTCAAAGTTATGTTTGGTCTTGTTTTCGTGGGGAACAGATAATTCTTCAATGGAATCATATCGGATGGTGTCAATAATGGTCGCATTTGGATCGGGTGATCACGTGTTCCAACAGCCATCATCTCACCTAAGACAAGTATTCCAACATTGGGCATGAATTCAAGCGTTGTACCTTTTTCAATGGTTAGCCTCACTCCAGGCATCACAGTGAGATCAGACTCCACAATGTATGGTTCTTTTCGTGCAACCAGAACTTGCGATCGCATCAGCCGGCCACCAAGTACTCTCGGATTGGAAATAACCCGCTCATACATTGACAAATCTCGAGCGTCAGCCATCAGGGTGGCAGCATAAAAAGAATCTTGTGTCAAATAGGGGCTCATCTCAACCAGGGCACAACTATTCCAATCGTCATAATCAAATATCCGATCATGTATGTCGGCAACGTGCAGCGAGCCCCAGTAATTCTCGATCGCATTAATCGTCCGCTCATCTGGATCAATGATTACTGCAACGACCAATTCAAACCTCAACTCAGGATTCAAGAATATGTTTCGGGTTATATTCAAAGCCTGGATGCCTCTTATTGCCAAAGCATAGTCGGTTGCTTGCGGGTGAAGCTTTGGCAAGAGTCTGGGATACTTGAATTGTGTAACCAAGTTACTATAAGTTGAGTTCGAGATAGCCCGGCGATTCAGTCTGAGCGAGTTGAACTTGAACTCCGTCGGGATGGAACCCATCTTATCGGCATGGCTATCGATGTTGAAATCAATGATTCGATTGCAAATATTCTGCTCAATCGCATTGTACTTGAATAGGGTTCTCTTTTCCATACCGCTGACTGAGATTAGCTTATTCCTGCAACGGTTTTCACGAAGTACGTTAGCTGTCAGATTGAAGAATGCAAAATGGCCAGCCACCGACAACTCGAAATTGAGATTCTTCAAGAACGTGTTGTTTCTGACATCAATTGAGTGTGATAGGTTTGCATCATAGCGCCAATAATAAGGTAACACAATATTGATTCCACCTCCCCTATTCGATTCAAATAGATTATCTTCAATTCGCCATCTGAACACATTGTAAGAGAATCGTATATCTCTGCTGAATTGCCTGATACCATCTTTGTTACGACGTATCTTGTTACCGAACACATTGTAGCGAATCTCCGATGTAGAAGTCAAGACTCTATTTGCATCATCGAAGCTAAGCTCATACTCGTCGGAACTAGCCAGAATCGATGAAAAGTGATTGCTGTCAAATATGTTGTTGGTGATGTTGGTGGTCTCGTTTGCGTAGCGAAGATTGTAGATTGAAGAGGGGCCTCGCGAGTAGTTTGGGTGCCTGAATTTGAAGCCAATGCCGTTCTTTGAAACCGTGCAATTGTCAATGACTAATGAGTTGATTAATTTTGAATTGATGTTATTTGCTGTCAGGTCGAACCTTGCCATGACTAGATGCGGCGGAATGAACTTTGTCAGTGCTTTTGTATCTCTATTATTATAACGAGACCTAATGTATAGCACGATATTACCAACAGGCTCAGGTCCGCTTGAGTAGTTGAAGTGGAACTTATAACTGGGACTAATCATGGGAAAGGAGGTGGAATTAACGCGAAAATCCCAAACTGGCGACTCAGGATTCAAACCAAGTGTCATGTTGAGCTGCTCTGTAGAGTCTGAATGGATAGAGTTCAACAGTTGCACGCTGAGCATGTGCCCTTGATCAGTACCAATGGTGAAGTTTTCAATCGTATTAGGCTTGGGGCTTTTCTGGATGATGAAAAATCTGAAAGATTCTTCAGACGAGGGTACATGAAAAAAGTCGCTGCTCAAAGGAAATGTTAAGGTCACTATGCTGTCCGCATTCTTTGCAGTCTTGATCCATGATAAGAGATCGCCTAATTCTTTTTGTGTCAGCGACGGGTTATAGTCCAAGCCACTTCGCCGGTTATTTCCCATGGTGCAACCTCTTATAGTAAAACCTCTCGAGCGTAGTTCGAGACCATGGTGCTCATTATTGATAAATCTACTATCTGAGATGACCAGCTCGCTCGCATGGCGACCTATCACATCGTTCCATATAATGCCCATACCAGAATCACTATTAGACTTGACAACCAAATTTGAGATGACATGTCGGTTGAAGTCTATCTGCAGCGCAGGCTTCAGTCTGAAAGTTGCATAGTCAAACATCCCAGCACGCTGAATGGTCACGTGATCCAAGGTACTCACATCGGCACTCATACCAAAGCGCAAACCCGACCAAGATGGTGGAAAGCATCTGATGCCGACTTCCGAATTGCAGGTGCCATCGAAGTCGCCTCTCAAGCTTATCTCTGCCTTGCACTCAGTGATATCGGTATCCAATGTGGGGTCGCATCTGAGATTGGTCATCAAGGCATCGGTGGGCATTATGGAAACATGCTGATGCTCGTTGGCGGCGTATTGGTATCGCTCCAGCAGCCAGTCGTGACGATTCAAGACCATCCCCAGCTGCTGACAGACAACTGCAGCGTCATCAATATCAAAGTTGTAGTCGCAAACTGGGCCCCAAACACCATTGATTTGAACCTCCAAACGGCCCATCGTAGCGTGTGACAATCTGACATTTGATCCCGAGATGGCTTCCCTCTTGCGCAACATCCTTTGGCGATAATTTAACCTATAAGATGAGGTATTGAGACCATTGGAGAGTGAATATTCTGGTTCGTAGGCACCATCTGGTTGATGCGAAACCCATGAGCTGGAGAAGGGTGCCGGAGTTGTAGTGGTCGTCTGGCTTCTGAGTGAAGCTCGGTTCAAAGGCATGGCGGATGTGAACATTATTTGCGAGGAAGTCTGCCCTAAGGCGTCAAGACGACCCTGCACCATGATACCCACTCCATCGAGGAACTTCAGAACGGTTCCCGGCCTCAAGATCAAGTGGCCACCGGGTCGGATGAAAATGTCATCAACCACAGTGTACGTGTCCGAATCCAGTTGTTCAAAACCTTTGACTTCTCCACCAAGGTAAGTTCCGTTCCGAAATACCGGAAACTTGTCGCGCTCTTGCTCAATGGAAAGATCGGTTTTGTACTCTAGGTCCTCAGGACTCAGAAGATATCTGATGAATTCTATTTGAGCTAAATTGTAGCGATTTTTCCTATCAAATATCCGCCTATAGATCGATATTGCATCTAGGCCACGGCCCCAGAAATTCGCTGTGGCATTGATTGTCTTGCCGTGCGCCTCTAGGTGAGATCCTACTTCAAAAGTTGAAAGAGGATTGTTGAACTTGTTCTGGATTACCTTTGTGTTGCTGGACGAGATAACTACCACAGCAGATACACGCGATCTAGGCTTGAGATCAGTGTACGGTTCTGTGATATAATTGTCCTCGAGATAGTTTTTTGTGAACGTTAACGATTGTTTTGAAGAATCCTCGAGGAGCCCAATATTTGCAACGTAACGTCCTCTATTTGAGTAGAACCTATTTGAGGCAATCCGTAAATTAGCCGGTGCCATATGAGATAGACTAGAACTTTCTGCTTCGAAAGCCTGATTGTTGATGTATATCACAGCTAGTTCATGATCTCTAAAGAGATTGTGCTTGATGAAGGATTTGACAAAATATATAGGAGCCATCCGGATTGCTCTTCTCTTGTTTGCATAGAACCTGTTATGGGTTATGAAGAGTTCTTGGAAATTGCTGTGAGTGTTGAGTCTTGATGTCATGTTACTGAAGTTCTTGATCATTTCTTTGTCTGGAATGCAAGACTCAAACACTATGGCATCTTCGCCGTTTTTCACAAAACTGTTCATGCTGATGTTCCAGAAGGCGTCTGATCGACAAACATTTCCAATGAAGATTCCGTTCTCACCATTGTTGGCCAACAAGGAGTAGCCGATATGCATCGTATGATTGAATGGAACAAGCTCGGGCCTCTTATCGTACTCAATCAGGACACCCTTAAGACTATTTCCGGTTATCGACGAGTTGTCAATGTGATAATAGCCCCCAGCTAGGTTGATATAGATACCATGACCCGTATTGTTAGCGATATTACTCCCCTCAATGATGACTTCTCCAGTTCCGTTTTCAATATGAATTCCACCGATATAGTCGTGCCCTAAAACTGTTGTGTTCCAGAGTTTCACGCCACTTCGTTGGTTGTCTATCCAGATTCCACGACCATTGTTATTTTTGATGAAACTATTGCTTATTATCACATCGTGAGCAATCCCGGTGCCATGTTCAACCTCTTCCTCGGCGACAACTACCAAAGTAAAAAGCACCGTTCTATAGAGTGCGGGTTCGTAGCAAATCTTCATCCAACTAGATCTGCTCACGATACTTTGGGCTCTGGATTCGTTGCGAATCTGAAGCTTGAATGGATACTGCTCTTGATAGTCATCGTAAATCAACAAACTAGCATCTCTGCCTATATCTATACCTTCGGGCACAGATACAATCCTATTGTGATCGCCCTCTGCGAGTAGATTGTTGGGCGTAGACCTAAGGAGTGAGAAGTGAACAGTGACTTGGTCTTGGCTCGTGAACTCCCGGCAACAGTTTTGTCCCGACTTGAGAAATTGTTGCTCGTGGCTGACCACAACCGGATACGTTTGAGAGGATCCCCAACTTAGAAATTTGCAAAACTCTAGTGGCCCAATTGTGATCTTCTCGTGTCTGATAACTCGAATTCCATCTCCTCCATTGTTTTCAATGTGCATTCGGTCCATGCTAACCTTTCCCCAGCTCGTATTTATAAACAATGGTTGAGCGAAATTGTTGACTAGCCGGATATCCTTCAAATCCACAGCATCATCTACATCCTCAAACATGATACCATAGACAGAATTTCCGATTTCGACACCATTCATCGGGGGCGGCTGACCTCGGACTCTGATGGCGGCAGTTGCGTTACCGACCTCATTGAGACCAGCATCAGTGATGAGGACGTTCTGTATGCGAGATCGAGATATTTTACTCTTCATGGGACCACCTAAGACGTATCCTTGTGAGGAGTCGCTGAAGTCAAACTCAATCCCGCGCCAATAATCGCGCTGAGGGCCCGGGAACATGTCGTATCCCTCTTCAGAATCAGCAACTAGCTGTTGGGAACAACGTATGCCAATGTCCGAATGATGGTCGCAAATGCCTCCACCAGCCCGAGTCCGATTCCACCTTCTACATTGCGTCAATTTGCTTTCTGTTCCGCTGCACTGGAATGTCTTGGACATCATCTGGAATGTAGTATCGTTGCGCCTTGGGAACCACTTGTATAGGTGGCCCTCGCGGAATCCCACTTGGAGACATAAAACTTTAATGTCCGCGGATGTCAAATTTTTAGATGGTGTGCAGAGCGAGTGCCAATTGCCATTGAGTTTGATCTGGACGCGGCCCTCGTTTGGCAAGTCGCCATCAACTAGGCGCACCATTCGCTCTCTATTGTTTGCTGATAATGTTTGAGATCTTAACGAATTTTTAGTTAATTGTGTTGATTTGAGTAAGCTCAATCTAACTTTATCATTTGGAGTGCCTAGTATCTCCAATGTTCCCTGAACGATTATGCCCGCCCTTTTCTCGAATTGTATCTCTACTCCCGCTTCAATGGTCAACCTAGCGTTACGTCTAATAACAATATCTCTGTTCATAATAATTGGATTATATTGCTTGAGAATGGTGATATTTCTATTCTGGTCAACGATACCGCCTCGCTTGGAGACGATATCCGGAATGTTGTTGCCCACCTGTTGCTGTCCAACAGGTGCTTGTTGATTTAGATGGTATTGTGATGGCAGGTTGGATTGTGGAATGTTCTGGCCTCTTTTTTGGCCAAAAGTTTGACATGAAACACGTTGAACATGTCTTTCCGTTATGGTCATGTTTAGAACATATAAGATAACAAGGAAAATGGATAAAGATCGAATACTGGCTTTTGAAAAGCTATTCTCTTTCCTGGATGATTGCGAACTTTGAGTCGTTTGTCCATTTGAATTGCAATGGGCCATTGTGGTATTCTCAAGCTGCTTCGGCAGTCTGGGCGGTATGCTTGATTTGTGGTAATGTTGCATGGAAAGTTTCGATCTTATACTATAACAAGTTGACATATTCAGAGTAAGTTCATCCCGTTCTCTGCCAGTTGAGGCGCAGTTCTCGCCTGCAGGGACCCCACAAGGTGAAGAGTCAGGGCTGCCCATTTGAGATTTGCGTCTCTTTCTGGCCCTCATGATAATGGAGAGATCAATCTTACCGACTAGTCAAGTGAATCTTGGAATGATTTACAAGTCTTTTCTTTCATAATATGATGATTGGGTGCTTAAGATATTAATGTGTGAGAATAAGTTGCGCTGCATTAAGTAGTAAGTAATGATCATGAATCACTGGACGGCAGTTATAGATTCCTTGGAATGGATTGTTGATAAGCGTAAAGAAACATTATAACGTGGCTTCGTTTTGATGGTTTAGATGAGGACAAGTGGCAGCTTCTACTCTTTGTGATTGTTTGCTGATTGTGCCGCCTATGAGCGTTGTCAACGCAATTGTACATAGCACAAATCAGCGCAGCTAAGGGCAGTGATGATGGCAGGAGGAGGCGCTTAACTAAATCATCAAACCACATGCATAACCTACATGCACTAAAAGCTACTCGTGTTTCGGGTGAGTCCCAATGAGTAAATGCTTCTGTTGACGTTGGTACTAGTTAGTTGGCAATTGAGTTCCAAATAATGGCATGTAGTGTTATGGAATTGTGTCTACATGCAACGTTGCGCGCGCAAAACTGATATTGATAGCCAGATTCTAGCCTTTTTTTCGCTTGTTAGATAGAACAATCGCCATCATCATAATAAATAACTAGCGTTATTTCAGCTGATGATATGATTATATTGTGGAGCTCAAAGATTGATGTCTGGCCTGGTGTGTAACCGCTTGTTGATGCTTTGCCTTCTTGTTAGCTAGACTTGCTAGTCTTTTTTAATCATAACGCCTGGCCCCCGTTAGCTTGAGGATTGTCTCTCGGTGACTTCACTTTGTTGTTATTATCGTCCTAATGCTCACGCTGTTGGAATGGAAGAAGTAAGACAAAGGCTACCACTGGGCACTCTGCACACCTCAAGCCCCTAACTTGGTGGCGGAATCTTCATCAAAAACTTTGAAGCTCACCGGGGCGAGCAATTGAAGCTGCTCTTATCGCAGAGAATGCGAGTACACGAAAGCGGCTTCAATTGTGCGGATCCACTTGTAAGACTTGTGTGCTCCCAGTTGCATCCTGCAACTATCTCTCCACCGCTCCCTCCTACTAGATCAAAGTGTGTATACGGCGGTCTCCTTTTCGCATTCGTTACACCAGAGGAGGCGCTGCATGGGCACTGGGATTTGGGGTGTTGTTGGACAGTGCATTGATGCACTTGCAATTCAATGCGCGCCACTCACACAGGGCCACTCACAGACACAGGGCCACTTCAATGGTGGCTACCGTGGTCTGCAAAAAACTGCAGGTTTAATGCCATCGTGAGGCGCACAGTGCCCACTTCAAGAGGCAATTTCCGCACAGAATGAATAGGGGCGGCGGCGGCGACGGCGACGGCGGCCATTCTGAAGTTGAGTTGCTGTGCCAACGTTACCTTGTCTGTGCATTTTTTGCCATTATTTTGTGCACGGAAAAAACTGTTCGAAGAGGCGTCGGGCGGCGCAGCAATCTTTATCACAGACACACACACAGAGTTTTACTACCACGAACTGCGGTCGCCAGTCCATAGAATGTGCCCAACACTGCCGCCGCCGTCGACTACCATCACCACTCACTTCGCGACCGTCATCTGGTGCATGGGCGAGTAAACTGTGAGTTCTCGGCCAAACTGGCTGAATGCTGCATTGAACATTACAATGAGCGACCAACAATACAAACAAAGCGCACTTTGTGTATCCTCAACGAGATGATGCACCACCACCACCACCACCACATTACTATCCAAGACCACGACAACCACTGACTCGCGCGCTCCACAAAGCTGGATCCAAAAAAATCCAGGAAACAATTATGAGATTTTTGCAGAACGTCTCCCCTTTTCAACAAGATTTCCGCTCGACATTAATTGCCTCCTCAAACCACTACTTGGTATATTTTCACCCAACTATTGCGACAATTCCATTTAAAAATAATATATCTCCTCATCGACCATTGGGGAACTCCAGTTCGCGAGTTGATTACCGAACCATTATTTAGACTATGATTCGACTCATTTAACTTTGGAAGCCAGGGTGCACTCACCCGATATATATATATATATATATATGCCTAAAGCGGGAATTAGAAACAAAATATTTCGTTCCTAAAATCACAACCATATTTCACTGAAATCTGCGACTTGGAACTTAAAAGCACAGTTAACTTCAAAGAAAAACATTCCCTCGAGTGATTATCACTTGAATAATCTTACTTAAGGCCGTAGGGGATCTCTACAGCCCCCTCATAATTTGATGTTCAACATGAGCTACGAAATGATGCCAGAAAAAGACTCCGAGAAGGAGCGCTATGCCAGAGAGAATCACAGTGAAATAGAGCGCCGTCGTCGAAATAAGATGACGGCCTACATCACTGAGTTATCCGACATGGTACCTACGTGCAGTGCACTTGCAAGGAAACCGGACAAGCTAACAATATTGAGAATGGCTGTTGCCCACATGAAGTCCCTGAGAGGTACAGGTAACACGCATAGCGGAGATGGGGCCTACAAGCCTTCATTTTTGACCGATCAAGAATTGAAACATCTCATCCTCGAGGCTGCTGACGGATTTTTGTTTGTTGTTGCTTGCGATTCAGGAAAAGTAATATACGTCTCCGATTCCATTACGCCCGTATTAAACCATTCGCAATATGAATTCCAAAACTCTTCTTTCTATGATTGGGTCCATCCGGATGACATGGACAAAGTGCGCGAACAGCTATCAACTCAGGATATGTCCAGCTCAAGTCGTATATTAGATATGAAATCTGGAACAGTTAAAAAAGAAAGTCATCAATCGGCGATGCGATTGTGCGTTGGCTCGCGCAGAGGATTCATATGTCGCCTCAGGATAGGTAATTTACAATCTGATGCCATGTCACCCATCCACCTGCATCGTCTACGCCAGAGAAATAGTCTAGGCCCGTCTAGCGATGGTCACCAGTATGCAGTGGTCCATTGTACAGGATATACCAAAAACTGGCCAACCTCAAATTCAGGAATGGATCGTATAGATGTAGACGATGGCAATGGTGGATACTGTTGTCTCGTTGCAATAGGTCGATTACAAGTGATAAGTTCACCGAATGCTTGCGATCTTAACAACGCCAACTCCCAGAATGAATTTATGACTCGGCAAAATGTGGACGGGAAGTTGACATTTGTCGACCAACGCGTACGTAACGTTCTCGGTTACAGACCCCAGGATCTATTAGGTAGATCATGTTTTGATTATTTTCACCCCGAAGACGTTGCTCATATGCGTGAACACCTAGACCAAGTTGTGAATATGCGTGGACAATCTGTCTCAGCTATGTATAGATTTAGAATGGAGAATAATGATTGGGCACAACTAAAGGTACAAAGTTATGCCTTTCTGAACCCGTACACAAATGATGTAGAGTATATTGTATGTACTCATTCATTGGCGAACGCTTCTCGCTCGAGCGGTGTCTTGATTGAAAGGCAACAACAGCAAGTTACAAATACCGCCATAGGTGGCATGATGGCGCAGCAACAAGCACTAGACACTAGCAACTACTTACAAGCCCGATCTCAGGGACAATCTGTGGCAACGTCCGCCTCTGCAGGTAATCAAGATCAAGTCAAACATGAATATCAGAGCGCTTATCAACTGCCACCCCAACAACAAGCATCAGTATCGACAGGAGCTGATGCATATCCCGATGCAAGCGCATCATATCAAACAGCCAGTGCTAGCGCCACAAATGACCATCAGCACATAGGCTCGTCCACAGCTAGCACAGCAGGGTCCAATGAATGGACTTCGGCGGGAGCTACCGGCACTCGTGCCACCCAACAAGACAACTACAACTCTAACTATAGTCATCAAGTGAGTCCAACCTACACTCAGCTGGGACCAACCACCGATACAAGCGGACGAGGTATTTGGAATCAATGGTCCACTGGCTCAACAGCAACACCCACAGGAACAGGACAACAGCAGCTCGATACAGCAGCCATGCACCCCATGCACCAGCAATCTCAGACGCAAGCGACTAATTACCCTAGAGACTCTCTCCAACCACAGCAGGCAGCAGCTACAGCTCAACAGACTGAATCTTCTAGGAATCAATACGAGAACATTCAAACAATGGACTATTACAATCAGCATAATTGAAAGAGCAAGGGAACATGTAACTAATCGAGGTTCATCAAAAATTACCACGGAACTAGCGTATTAACGATAAAATCTCATTCAAAAAAGTATTAAGTAATTCACAAAGAACGCGAAAGTAGCGGTCAAGATGACTTAAATAAATTGCCACATTAACCAGATATTCTTTGTTGATCTCCATTGATTAAAAATCGATCAAAATACTGAAAGATTTTCTCCCACCTCAGTGTCCCTCCTGACACCTGTTATGATCGCTCAACGAAATGACTACCTCGAATCAACTCTCGTGAATTTTCTGAGTTTTGCTTACAGCCTTTCGTTGCGAATTACGAGGGATTTAGACAATTTGTGGATTACTCAAGTCTGAATAACGATCCTAATTCAGATTCGGGATCATTTCTTTTCAAATAGTAGCGCCTCATGCGAAGTAGAGCACATTGCTCAGCATAAGCACATCCTAATGAGATTCTAATGTGTAGCGCCATCTATCTGTTCCGGCCGGGCAGTGCCAGTCTGCAGGAATCCCAGATTGAGGTATTCGCCGCTCGCCGATCCGCGTGAAGGCGGCCATCTTCGGTCCATTTGCCCCGCTGACAGCAAATGTGCTCTCGACCACTGTCTTTATCCACAGGACCATTTTAAACGCTGTTGCGCCAAACTCCACCATGATAAAGATAGACTAGAGATCCTACTAATTATGTAACATTTCACTATTCCAAAATCATCATCACATAGTTATTAGGGCTCATTATTGTCTAACACTCCTGAATATTTATGTCACCCCGCTGCTGACATCTTCGACGAAATCTGCCTCTCTCAACATATTTCAGCCGTTGGATATTCACCCCACTCCGATAGATAGGATATTACTTGATGTTCAAAATGACAAGCACAAGAAACAAAGTCATATTAGCCTTTCTCCTCACATTACTTGTGTCAACCGAATTCGTCAGAACGACGGAAGATGCGGCGACAGAAGGCGATCAATCGGGTGAGGGATCCGACAATATGGACACGATCACTGAGGCGCCAGAAAATAAGGGCCCGCAACCGTCAGATGATGCTGACGTCGCTTTCCTCTTCACAAGGCCGGCAGTGACAAAGCCATACGAATTCCCAATTGGAAAAGAAGTGCACTACATCATTGGATTCAAGAACAAAGGCCAAAAGGACTTTTACTTGGGCAACATAGACTCATCATTCAGATATTCACTTGATTTCAACTACATATTGCAGAATTTCACGTCTTACCCATACAACAGATTAGTTGAACCAAACGGTGAAACAACTGTAGGTTACTCGTTGTTCATCAGCGAACAATACGCGGCGAGAGCTTACGGTTTCACCGTTAATTTATTATACTCAGACAAGGATGGTGTGCAATATCAGAACACTGTGTTCAACGAGACTGTTTCGTTGATTGAACTCGATGAAGGCTTGGACAGTGAATCTTTCTTCCTCTACATTCTCTTGGCAGGTCTAGCTGCACTTATGGCTTACGGTCTCAACAAGTTGTACATCAAGTATGTTAACCCAACTAGACGATCATCTGTCAAGGTTCCCACAGAGCAAGAAAAAGTTTCTTCCAAGGAAGTTGATTATGACTGGCTACCTCCAGCTATGGTGGCGAATCTCAAGAAGACATCCACTGGATCCAAGAAGGCAGCCGCTAACTAGATTGGACACCGTGATTTACCGTAGAGGGGATATTTATAAAATATATTTTACAAATAAAGATATCGCTTGATAAGATCGACCTAATCATTCTACTCAACTCTCAGAGAAATTCATGAGACTGACCCCTCTTTTGTGTGTAGATACTCCCGCTAAAGGGCTTAGCCTCAGGATATACGTATTCATCCAACTCAGACGAAGATTCTACCGACTTGGGAGTCACCTTCCGAGGTTAATGTTTGAGCGACATGGATCGACCATTTTTTCATTTATTTTTCATTGTTTCTTTAGCCTGCCATAATTGCTGGTCTCGGGATTTGACTGTGAGTAGGCCTCACTGTAGTTGTAGGACCCTTGAGGAGCTGGTCCTTGGCGACTAGGAGATGATTCAAAGGGTCGGCTTTTAGCCTTTCATTTGAGGTTGAAGCCGAACTCATGCTCGTCAAACTACCGAACAGAGGGACTTTGTTCATGCTATGGTCTAGTCCCCAGCCCCCGTGAGTTCTGCTCGTGGGTAAGATGAGTTTCCAAGTTTTCAGATATCGTATTGGACCCTCACTTACGGTTTCCCCGCTATCGAAGGTGGAGTGTCGACTTCCTTGAGCAGATTGACCTTTTTTCCGAACAAAGATTTTGTGAGAATCCGTTGATTGAATTCAAGATACATAGTAATCAGTTGATAATTACTCGTTATGTTAACATTGAGAAGCTCGAGATGATTCAAATCATTAGGTTGATTTTAATGTTCCAACTTACCTTCACAATTGACGCCCAGATGAGCTAATTGAAAAGTAATGAAACTGATCGCGATAATTAGCACAATCTGGTACGCGTAGAATACATTCATTGCCTGGAGGGGTTCGATGATTATCGCTGGTCAATTTTGCTTGTTTTAAACACATAAATTCACTTGCGGCAACCTAGATGAGTTTCGTAGATAGTAAGAATCTGCACGATCATGTCAGATGCCGATTGAGAGTTTTGCTACTTCAACCAGGGCATCTTATACAGCATCGTTTCCGGATGGCGAAATCAGTCAAAAGCTTGCTTGTGCAGAAAGGTTTCAACAAATGGTGGTCATTGAATAACTCACCATCACTTGACCCGAACTACTTGCGAAGTACTGGGCAAGCTCGATGTCGATTTCTCGTCAGTTGTCTAATATGTGTGGAGGAACAGCACTGCCAAGGTTAACAGGAACAAAATCACGAGAGATCGGCATTGTCTCCTGACAAAGTATCAAGCTTCTTGAGGATCGAGATCGATCTTATGGGATGTGACAAATTTTGACAACTTGCCAAGAATTTTATCTCACGGTAGTTCTTGCCCGTAACAGGATCCAACATCGGTCCAATTGGTACCTGTAAATTGGTCTGTGGCATCGATTGCTGTCGACAAAACGCTGCTTCTCATGCTCTTTCTGATACAGTAATCGAAGCAATTGTGACGCTTAACAACCATTAAACAATCAGAATTCTACGTGGTGGCGTAAGGCCGACACATGTAAGAGGACAGCAAGAAATTCGAGAAGGCTCTAAGAAGTAGTAAGCGAAACTTTTCGAGGGGAATCAATTGTTAAGTTTATTTCGTGTACATCTGCCCACAAGAATGTGTGCTTGTCTGAGTCGTTGATAGCTGGTGTCGGTGTAAGATGGACCCGTTTGAATGCATGCGTCCGGCATCAGATTCCCGCTTAGGTCTTCCGTTGCTCCTCATGTCCTCCAACGAGATTGTCTCTCTGTTTGAAATGTGTCACTATATTGGGCAGTGTTGTTCAGATTTGGTTTCGTGGCTTTCTTTTTGTTGTATTGATGGTTTGATTATTAGTTCATGTCTTTATCCTGTTTCTGTGAATCTTGTTTCTGCTTTGATTACCCTCTCCGTGTGTTTCCGCCGACTGAGCACCACAGTTTGATTAAGTCGGAGGTGTGAAGGAAAATCAAAAATGAGGACTAGGAAAACTTTTACCAATGATTATTGCAATCACAAGATCTTATTTCTCAACTAGAATTCGGCTCATTCCCTCTTTTCCCTTTATCTTGCAAAAGCTCTCCCAATGAAGATGTTACTCTTGTTATGGCACCATCTGAGCTATTTGACCATGGGAGTTGTGTGAAATAATTATTAAATAAGATATTAAATTAATGAGGACAGATTGAAATATCAATGACATAATCATTTGAATTTCTTCTTCAAATCATTCACACCCTGGTCAATTTAGTATCCTCCATAGCCGCCGTAATGGTATGACGGTTGCTGGTAGTAGATTGGTTGGGTTTGTTTGAGGATTGGAATTGGGATTGGGATTGGCAATGGGAGCAGAATCTTTTTGCCTCCCTTAAGGAGCAACAAAGCTAGAGCTGCCTTTTTCAACATCTTCTTTTTGCCGGCCTCAGTTTCAGATGGAATGAATGCGGCCATGATGACTGCAACCAAGACGAAGATTGTGAACACTTGAATGAACTTCATTTTGCTGTATTGTTTTCCTTTATTTGAATTGAAATTCCTTCGAAAATCAGTAAGCCTCTCTGGATGAACGATTTCCTGAGTTGTTTCTTGGGCAAGATGGACACTCGAACAAATGATAATCAATTTCTCGAGATCGCCAACTATTTATAGTGGAAAAGAAGAGTGGTCTTTCTCTCAACGAAGATTGGTTCGTCAAACTAATACGCTCCACTCAAGTAGTAGCGTTCCACAAGTGTTTGCACGAACCAATCCAATAGACATGGGCGTCTGGGTTCTGACAAGTCTTAGATTAACTCATGGTGCCTCCTCCCTCAAGGTGTCTCATGGACACACTTGTTGCGCGACGCAAACCTAGTCGCCCGGGCCAAGCTAGTTGTGGACCAGCACGCGCACCTTCTAGGCGCGGGTTTGGCTTCTATTAATGGATACTCACCACTGGCCAGCTCTATCCCCCCCCCCCTTTTGCTTCCCTTTCTGGGCTCCCTCCCCCTTGCCAGCGTCTCTCTATCTTGTTCGGCGTCCCTCACGGCTCCATCTCGGGCTAACTGCCGCTTTTGTCATTTTCGCCACCAAACTCCCTGGTCCTCGCTCCTGTTGGCAAGAGAGTGGGCGAAGCCCTTAGGAGTCGGCCCGGTTGAAGGAAAAAAGAACACCTTATCACGACGACTGGTCGAGAATAAATAAGAAGAAACAACAACTAGATCGATCGGAGAAAAACGACAACTAACAACGAACAAAAATGATGACTATGAAGATGGCGACCAAGAGGCGACGACATGGGCAGCCCAATGGGGAGCCAAAGGAGTTCCCATGGATTCGGTTGTATTTGTGCGTCCATCTGTCTGGCTAAGAGTGTTGGTCTCTCAAACCTATTGGCGAAACTACAAACAATTTAATAACACTAAGTGTCTATCGTTGAAAAGGAATAGTGGAGGAGAAAAACATGCTCACCAGTTGAACGTTTAACGTGCAAAAATATTTGCAGTTTGTTGGAGAAATAATTCATAGATTTCACCTTGAAAGATACAATTTTCAACCAAAGAAGGGGGACTTTGCCGGCCAATTTGGAAAGGCTAACTAGCCGCTGGCCAGTTAGTGGTGACTAGTTAGCTTAGTTGAGCCTTCCCGATTCTGGTCTTTCCCCTTTTCCCTCCCTGCCTCTGTCTGCCCAACGCACTCACACTTGGACAGCTTACTCACCGTGTGGGTTTTATGTAATTGCTGTCAAGTAGCCAATGACTGTCCAGGGCGGGACTTAGATGGAAGATGGAAGATAGAGGAGAGAGGATAGAGGATAGAAGAAGAAGCAGGTAGTGCGAGTGTCTGCTTTCAAGCTAAGAAGCTGGACTATCGATAGAGACGCGCAAGGAGAAAGAGTGTAGCTTGGCTGTGTGCTTGTGGCGGCCAGTGGGCCAGTAGGAGAGGATGATGCTGTAAGCGTGTTACCTGTTTTTCCCCGTCTGGCTGGACCGCAATTGCAACTCGTTTGTCCGAAACTTTGACTAGACACATAGCTTCGGATTGGCTTCCACGCGTCGCAAATATTAAGAGCCGGTTCCCTAGAGCTATCGGACTAATTTACGGCAAGCACAGCTTAAGGTCATCGTGCATTCTTCTCAATCAAGCCGAACGTGCCAAGTGCTGAGAAGATAGCGACATTGTCCGACTGGTTTCGTCTTGGGAGCCGTAGGCAAGGATCACAGTTGTGTGAAGCTCTCCAATAGCCTTCATAGGAAAACACTCTGGCTGTTTGTTTTCCATGTCTGTATTGTCTCACTCTGTTTGCAAGCTTTCTAATTGGCCTAGATTGAGCTCGAAAAGTTGCGATGACGAGGCAAGTGCAACTCCTTGATTGCATCCCACTAAGACGAATTGCCACATGCATCTTCATCCATCCTGGTTTCCTCCAGGGTGGTGGCCATCTCACAGCATCAATCATTCGGCACCAATAACGCCACCCTAGTACGCCCTGAAGTGAGTCATTAGTTGCGTGGCGCTAGTGATCTCACTTGTTGCGAACTCAACAAGGGTTGAACCGTTAGGCATAGTCCAACTAATGTACTTGAGTTTGTCTGACACACGCCAAGGTCTCACAGATCGTCTAACCACCGGTTGGCATGATCATCGTCCTCTCTTACGAAAAAATGACTTAGTTTGAATGTGTCAGCATAACAGAGGTTTTTCCCAATCATGCTCTGCCCTAACAGTCGGCGCGGGCTACCTTTCTAGTGAGAACTTCTAGCAAGTCTGAGACTCACTCTCGGCCTGACCAATTCATCTGAGCAGACGAAAACGAATTCCATAGCAGACTGTAAAAACGCCGACAGATTAACTAGTCATCAGGCCGAGCCGATTCCGTAGCGGCAAATTATGTTATTGCGATTCAAATCTTGCCAGCACAGCCACTGACCAGCTCAAGGAACTGGATAGTTGAAAATTATATTATGTCGCTCATAATCGTAAGGCCATCTTTTGCCTACTCCCATTTATCGTTAATTCTTTACCATCCGCTTGGCTCATCTAGCACGAGTCTCTGATAACGAAGGCCATCTAATTAGCAGAGATTATGAAATCAATGTTCTCATGGTTATACCCTTGCATACGATCAGAGGGACTCGATGTTAAACTATCGAACTCAATTCGGACATTGCGACAAATTTCGCCGCACCAGTTCTGCTGACAGTTGTTATGATCTCTGTAGGCAATGTTCCGAATGCAAATTACGTATGTTCCGAAACGAGACCTGTCTTTCTACCCTTTTTCCGACTCAACACAAAGAATCAAATAGGTCCAGCTACAGGGCTGCGCAATTCCGTCTGACTCCGGCATACAGAATAGCGCTTGCGGCAGGGCGCTCAGGCGAACTCAATTTTGATCGCACGAAGCCTATCTAGGTTACTCCTCTGCATTTTGTTATCAAACTGTTTGTTTTACATTCTCCCCGAGATATTTTAACCAAGGATAGACAGAAATTCACCTTATCCCCAATTCGAATTATCCAGCCAGGTTCTAATATTGTCGAATCCCCTTCCGGCTCTGCATTGATCAGACTTTTGAGGGAACTGAGTTTCTCCAAGTAAGTCAGCTGATCTCCATCCATAACATATTGATCATAAGAAGAGTCACATCCTCTGTTGATATATTTTGAGGCTCTCATTACATTAACATAACTCATAATCATGGTGAAGCTGTTCTTCTTAGGCGTCCTCAAGAAACAAAAAGATGAAGCCAAGCTGATACAGTCAGCCACCGATTTGTCATCATTCGGCTTCTTTCAACGTAGCAGTGCCGATGACTTTCTCAAATTTACCAGCAAGATGGTCGTATCTCGCTTGGAAGTAGCAACGAGAACATCAATTAAGGAGAAAGAGTATATTTGCCATGCGTTTGTGAGATCAGATAATACGGCTGTGGTTGTCGTCTCAGACGAGGATTATCCCCCGAAAGTAGCTCATACGATCATATTAAAAATTTTAGAGGAATTCCCACAGTGCAATCTTGAAGCCTACCTGAAACGATTTCAGGACCCTAAGGAGGCGGATTCCATTATGAGATTGCAAGCAGAGCTAGATGAAACTAAGATAATATTACACACAACCATAGCCAACCTATTGAAACGTGGCGAGAAACTCGATGATCTAGTCGCAAAATCTGAAGATCTCAGCTCACAAAGTAAGCTATTCTATAAGACAGCCAAGAAAACAACGAGATGTTGCGAAATATTCTAGGAATGCTTCTGCTTCAATAGTCCTTGGCACCTTTTAAATTTGCAATTCCAACAATGTCTTTAACAATCTGAGTTTGGTTCGCTAATGAACCATTAGCTCCAATGAACGATTGTCAAGCAAAAAACTGAACAGAAGATAAATCTATTCGTCTGCCTGAAACACAAGTTATCTCTAGAAGATCTGTCTAATGAAATGAAGAGAGTTTAATTTACACTCCACTGGTTCGGGAGATTCTTTGATTAAGTGTCCGTGGGGTAATGTTTTTGTAGTAGGATGACATCGGGTATCCTATCCCCGATATCTTGCTGGTATTCATCCAATTCCGAATTGTTTAAGTTAGCATTGGCTAAATCGAACCCGAGTACTGAGTCGCCCGGACTCAGTAAGTTACCCAGATGTGTTCGGCAATGTATCTCCGCGTCACTGGAGCCCAATTCGCTCGATCTAACTAACCAGACGTCAGCAAGGGAATACTTGCCACCACCTTCCGTGTCTGGATCTGCCGATTTATCGACAGTGGTCTTATCAAGTTGCTCTACGTCCATGACCATGTACTCGGTAAGACGTTTTGAATTAGTGATCGCTGTGAAAGGCTGGCGGAAATATATAGTTGCATTCATCTCGGCTGATTTGAGGGAAAATGGATTGATAAGGTAGATGTTATGGGTAACTCTGGTGCAAATGCACAATCGTCCAATATTGCCAAGCGCCCGTGAGGTCGGTACTGGCAGGCATATTACATCACCTTTGCAAATTGGCACAACCTCCACAGAGAACGTGTACTTGTAGTTGTATATATTCGATCTATTGTCGTGAGAGATTAGCTGCTGACTCATACTGTATCTACACGGTATCACTTTTTGAACGAAGTCAACAAGTTTCCTTGCATCGTCGCAGCGATCAAAGAAAAAATCAATACCCTCACCGAGAGGCTTTGTCTTGGTGCAGTTGAATTGGGTTAGATTCTTTGAGAGCATCTGTTCTAGATACAGGAGGGTCTTTTTGTGCTTGAGCCTCTGCCTGACTTGTACTTTAGCCTTCCAGAAATCTTTCGCCTCAATCCTATGACATACGTCGCACATCTGGGTGTTGACCACATATTCGACCACAAAAACATGGCTAAGTGTATCTCCGCCAGAAACTTCCTTCTGAATATTCAATTTGACTTTGATCCTCCTCGAGTGTGGCTCTGTCCAAACAAATGATGCATCAATCAACTCGACCTTGTTCAATCCTTTGAGTTTCTTCAAGCACAATGTCAGAAGATCATTACTCTCCGGCTCGGCGTGTATCCATTTACCTTGGTCCTGTTGATAGCGTTCACAACTTTTGCAGAAATAAATCACTGCTTGTTTGGGTATGTCTTCAGATATGTCTGTCTTCGATCTAAGACAGCCAATACACATATTTGATTGGTTGGGCTCGATCAAGCTGCCACAAAGGCAGCATAAGATTTTGCTCACTGATTCCGCATTGTCTACATCAGAGGGTTCTATTGCCTCCATGCTTGATTATTTCGCCTTTTATAAGTCTCGAATCCTTGTTATAGTATCCAGATGAGTTTGTGAGGGTCTCGGATAGGACGGATTCTGTATTAAGGTGGAGAGATTGTTATGAGTCTGGGTTTTAAATTTACAGACACCATGCGCGAATAGCGCTTCTGCGACAAAGGTTTTCCTCTATCAGCAAAATCAGCTAAACCACAATTGTTCCTGCTCGCAGGGATTTCCGAGCCATTCTGATCGACCATTAACAACTGCGATCAGGCACTTGTCGCCGTTAAAAGGGATATCGTTTTTGCACTTATGAGTATGGCAGAGAGCCGCTAAGAAATTAAGTAGAACTGTCCCTCTTTTCATTAACAGTACACCATACCGAGCAGAATGATGTTTTCCAGTCAACAGAGTGGACTCTCTTAAACAGCGAGAAGCTAATCTCTCGAGCTTTCTCTGAAAGTCTCCTGAAATTGACAGTTCAGACAATTATTTTTATGTTGACAACAAATATCATGGGCAGTAGTTATCCTTGTGATGTAAAGGCATACTTTTCGGCAGCTATACCATGATCAACCTCTCATTTGCTTGAGCCAGAATAAGAATTCATAACTCGAGATTGGTTTCGTCCAATTGATAAAAATGGACCAAGTATGGACTCGATACCTCTAGGCTGCAAGCAGAATTGTCGGTGTTGAGCAGTCGAGTTTCGCTATGATTTCATGTTTCTATGCAATCGTCGATTGATTCGCCATGAAACTCTTCGGAACCAGCGTCATCGGACTCTGTCGAATTGCTACTCGATGGAAGTATAATTTGCATATATTGATTTATTAGGGCGCTCCAAATCAGCACCTGCGATTGACAAGCCTCCGTGTAAGCGACAACTGAGTGAATATGCATGAAACAGGTTCCTTGGCGGAGTCAACTTTATTCAAGCTTGGTAGCAAGAATAAAGCCGCCAAATGTCCGTCTACTCCTCGAAGAGCCTACAGCTAAGCTAAGTGAATATTCTAACCACTGAATCGCAGGTCACAGTCATGTTCAGCCACCTGGCGAGAAATCTTGAACTAATCAATCAAAGGGCACCACTTGCAGCTGATTTCGGGGCCCCTTCTCAGCTTCTCTAGAAGAGGAATCTATCTTTTTGCAATGTTCCAAGAGGGTAGAAAAAAATAGATGACTCCGGAACTTGGTTGAATTGGACGAGGTGGATTTCCTTTTGTGCAAATCACAGGGCGCGTGCCTTGCGATTAGTCAAGGTGCAAATTTTGAGAATGAATTGTCAGAAATGTGATTCGCATGAACTAGCGAGCATGACAGTGCTAGACATCCCATAGACCAGCTGCACTCGCCATCGGAGAGGAGAAGTGGCTAAAAGTGACATAACAGAGATTGAGATGGAGCGAGATAGTCACTTGGTGTGCTTACTGGCAGTTCGAAGTTCCAACTTTGAAATGCACCTCCGGCACTTTGGGGCTGGAAACAGCAAAAAGTTGAGATTGCAGGGCAGAGTTTTCGGGCGTCACATGAAGATCTCAAGCAAGAAGAGAACAAGCAGTTCGCGTTTCAATGCCTTCTTGTTGTATATTTTCTCTTGGGTCAAATATTTGCACCTGCCGATTCTTTATTGTATCGATTTCGCCAGCTAGATTTGTGGTGCTTGGTTTTCTCTGAGCGTCCAATTGGGGGGGCTGCAATTAGGGTGCCATGAGCACATGTTGCGTTCGTGCCTTTCCGCTTGCATCTAATTACTATTGTTCTATTGCTGCTGAACAGAGCAGAGAGTGTGGAGTGAAAAAGTGAAAAGAGGAAAAAGGATAAGGCCTAACAAATAGGCCGAGAGTTAGCAGTCATTGAGTTTCAGTGGCTCCCTTTTTGTCTAGCTCATGCCTGAAGCTGAGCAGAGTGCCATTGTGGCTGGTTGAAGGAAAAGAAGGCAGAGTGCACATGCCGCCTCTACCTCGTCGCCTAGTGTCGACGGCAACGCCACTGGTGGAGACAAGAACAACAACAAGAGCAAGAGTAAGAGCACAACAAACACGACATCGATCGGGCAGGCCCGATGTCATGGAAGCCCGAAACACAAATAGATGGAAAACAGGCGCCCCGAACTAAAGTTGGAACACTGCTTTCACTGCCAACTTCTAGCGAGATCAAGTGTCAAAGGGGCACATTCGTGACAGACTCGTATTGTTCTCTCTAGTTAGGTCTATCTGTGTGTTGTGTCGGCCGATGGTGAGGGAGAACAACAGGAACAAACACGGCCCATAGACGATGATAGATGGATCATGGCAGAGAGTTGTGTGTGTGATCCAGTGAGCACAATTCATCTGGGCCGCGTGTAAGGTGTCCGAGGAGTAAGGTGGAAGATAGTCTCGGATTGTTTGACTTGCTGCGCAAGGTCTGCGCAATGATTAGGCTGGAGGCTGCGCAAAAGAGCAGCACCCAGTCAATTGGTCCAACAAGTGATAGGCTGCCCGACTATGGAGTTGAATCTGTAACCCTGATACTAGATGATGACGATGATGAGCGAGAGTCTTATGGGGAGCACAGTCCATTGGCCGATAGGCACGTTGGCCAGCCAGAAACAGTGAAGGGCAACAGTAGAGTGATTAGCGAGAGCGCACGAGACACGAAGCTCGAATTGTTGGCCAATCGACAAGAAGCCAGAATCAACAAACTGGCTCCCAAGTCTAACAAATCGTCTTCGTCTGGCGAGCTAAGAGAGCAGACAAAAGAGCAGAAGCAGCAACAGGCAGTGGCCATCGGTTCAAGAGATCAGCTGGAAAAATCAGAAGAGAAAACAGGTGCCAGAGGACAGAGGGAACGAGTTGCACGTGGGCGTGGTTTGTTGGAAACATTGCTTGGCGAGAGGGGCAAGAGTTGGCTGGAACAGAGGACGGTGGTGTTGGACATTAGGAATGATGATAATGGTGGTGAGAGTAATAAGAGCAGGAGAAAGAGGGAGGAAAAATGGGAAAAGTCGGAGGAGAGTGGAGCGAAGTTGAGAGAAGTTGGAGAAGTGAAGGAGCAAAATGGAGAGCGAAATAAGGATGGAAATCGAGAAGAGGATGACGAAGAGCAGATTGATCTGAGGAGCCACAGTGGTGGAGAGACCTCCTTCAATGTTGAGATAAGAAAGAAGGGCCCAAAGAGACGCAGCTCGCCAATCATATTGTCTCAGAGGACCAGCACGAGAGAAGCGCCAACAGGCCAGCAAGTTGACCAAAGAGTGCCCTGTTTTGGCGCAGTTCCACAGAAGATAACCAGATTGCCTTATTACAGTTATTATGGAAAAGAGAGGAACGTAACGATTAGCTCGGCAACAGATAGGCCCACATACAAGGCGACAAGCGACACGAAAGGCAGCGGCAAGTCGGGCTCCAGCTCGGCGGCAAGTGTGAAGAAATTAACCTCTGCCTCCACCCAGACCTCGAGCTCGTCCACCTCAGGCTCTGAGTCGAGAACCAGCGGTCAGCTTAGGATCGCCTCAGACAATAGTTCCGGCAGTTCCGGATCAAGCATAAGGAGAACCAATAATAGCTCCCTTAATAACTCCCTTCCGGCCGCAGGCAAACCAGCTGCAAGCAACTCGCCGCCGCCGACCAGCAACAAGCCCCAGAGGCGCGCCTTCAGCAACATCAGCAACCTGTTTCCTAGAGGCACAACCGGCGAGCTTGGGGAAAGAGAGAGGAAAAGGGACGAGCAGGTGAGCAAGATTGATGAGAGACTTGGCAAGAAGCTTGCAAGCGCCAGAGAGCAGCAATTGGACATGATGAACTCGCGACGAAGGAACTCCTTTGCTCACTTGGCCAATGGTGCGGGTGGCCAGCCAGGCTCGCAGTCTCAGCCAACGAGGAGCCGGTCGAACCAGTCGATTGGCGGCCAACAGCAACAGTATCCAGTGTATGGGGCCCGGTCGCGCCAGATGTTGTCGGGCTCGCAGTCGGGCAGCGGCACAGTCCGAAGGGGCACCTTCGGCAGCGGCACTCTGCCCGCCCAACGGCGGCCCGTCTCCTCGTCGGCCCTCTACTCGCCCACTCGGTCGCCCACCAGCATGGCCCCAAGGGGCCCCAGTCGGCCCGCCAGCTCCGCCTACAGGTACTACGACTCGCAGTACCGCTCGGCCCTGGTCGACCCAGACTGTCCAGTGCACGGCACTGAGGAGGGCGTGGCGCCGCGTGCAGTGGGCGTGGCGCAGCGTCGGCCGCCCGCAGGCCAGCAGGCTAAGCCACCGGTGCCAAGGGGCGGCTACTTAGATCACGCCGTCTCGCAGCCGGACCTGCTGTACAACGACGCGGACGAGCCGGCTGGTGTTAACTTTGACGACGGTGTCGAGCAGGAGGCTAATTATGCGGCCAACGAGGGCCCAGAGTACGACGATTACCAAGGACAAAACAACTGGAGAGAGCGGCAGCAGTATTACAACAACCAGGACAACAACCAGGGCCAGCCCGAGCCAAAGGTGGGCAACATTTATCGCTCGCCGCAGGTCTACTCGCCGCTGCTCTCGCCCAACTTCCGCCAGAGCCAGCGGCCAGGCTCGAGGCAGCAGTGGCAGCAGAGCGGCTACCTGAACAGCTCCAGCAGGTTCAGTCTGTACCATCCGTCGAGCGAGGGGCTCCAGTCGAGTCTGGCGCCCACCAGCGAGCAGCTGCGCCGCATCCTGGGCTACAAGCCGCCTCTGGGCGCCTTGAAGCCGGTTCATCTGCATCCCCAGTGGGCCTACTCGCGCCCCTTCATCCATCTGCAGCCCTTGGTGCCTCGCCGCCGCTCCTCCGCCTCGCCACCATTGCGGCCCGACGAGACAAACGACCTGTACGCGGACGCCTCCGACGCAGAACCGGAAGGGCCACGCTTCTGGCCCTTCAACAGGCTGCAGGACAGCCAGGCCATCAGGTCGGTGGACTTCCACCCGAGCGGCGAGGTGTACGCCATTGGGTCGAACTCGCGGGCCCTGCGAATCTGCGCCTATCCGGCCGAGCAGGAGTTGCGCCACTTCAACCCGCTGGGCCAGACGGCTGGCGGCGGAAGTGGCGCCGCTGGAGGTGGAGGAGGTGGAGGAGGAGCCACAGAGTTGGACGAGCTCAAGGAGAGGGGCGTGCACATGGGCCAGGTGAAGGCGCCCAATGTGTTGTTCAAGTTTCTCCAAATCCACCGCGGTTCCATCTACTGTGTCCGCTTCAACCCAAACGGACAGCTGCTGGCCACCGGCTCCAACGACCAAACTGTCCACCTGGTCAAGTACAATCCGACCACACACAATCCGGACGGCGACGAGTTCAGGCTGACCATGCACAATGGAACCGTGCGCGACCTCTGCTTCATCGACGACTCCTTTGGCTCGGGCAGCAGTCTGTTGCTGTCGGCTGGCGGAGGCGACAACAAGATCTACGTCACCGATTGCGACACTGTCACGCCCTACCAGTCGATGGCCGGCCACACGCAAATGGTGATGGCCCTGAACCACTGCGGAGGGGCCCAGTTCGCCTCGGGAAGCTACGACAAGACCATCAGATTCTGGGACCTCAGAACGAGGGCTTGCACCTCCATCGTTTCGGCGCCACCTCAGGGCGGGGGTGGCGGCGCGGGGGCGCCAATAAGCTCGCTCCAGGTGGACCAGAGTGGCCGCCTCTTGGCCAGTGGGCACACTGACTCCACCTGCATGCTCTATGATATCAGGGGAGGCAAGATCATCCAAACGTTCAGGCCGCACGACGACGAAATTAGGGCCATCTCGTTCTCGCCCAAGTCCTACTATCTACTCACCGGCTCTTATGATGGTCGTTTGGTGGTCAGCGATCTGCAGGGCGATCTCACCAGACCATTGCCAAGCGCTTGTGTTGCCGAGTGCGAGGATAAGATCGTACAGGCCAAATGGCATCCAAGCGATTTCACCTTTGTTTCCACCAGTGCAGACAAATCTGCCACACTCTGGGCATTGCCGGGGGATTTCTTATGAATGAAGCAATGAACAAAAGCCATTTCTAATTCTCTCAAATCCAATCCAATCCAATTAGCCTAATCGAAAATCTCCAACGTTTTCTCTGCCAACATTTGTGACTGAAAGAAAAGTAGCAACATCCAACGGTTCGTCCACTCGATTTTGAATCAGTAATAAACACCAGTCAATTAGTGGGACTGTTTACTCAGTAACAAAATGGACCGATACAAACAGTCTCCCCCAGAGGCACTCCCTTTTGGTCAATGATCATCCAACGAATCAGCAGTCGTTATTCCCCTTGGCTCGGGAGCAAATCTCAGAAATGCATGTACAAGTTTTTCCCACAAGTGCAGAGAAGCTTTCCATGATGGTGATGCTTTTTGGCTGATCCGGCGGATAAATTGATGATGATTGTACCAGTTGATAGCTCTCCAGTAGTGGAATGAAGGACGACACGAAAACAACAAGTCGATCATGTCCACAAACTGATTGGTTAGATTGTGCACTGGGTGAGAGACAAAGAGGGGCTAATAATTTTCTAGTCAGACGGTTGTTGTTGTTGTTTGCAAATGTGTCTGTGCTGATGGGGAGGATCACGAAGTGGAAAAGTTTGGTCTTGGCTAGATGCTGCATCAAACGGGGAGCACCAGCTTAAGTAGTGGTGCTGCCCTTGTGGAGCGACACCACAATGGAGCTTTGGTGGGGAAAATTACGCAGCTCACAGTGGAGGCTCGCTTGTGCAATCCGTGTGAGGAGTGATGCTGAATGTTGAGGACGAGGACTAGCAAGATACAGTAATGCCCACCGACGCGGGGGTAGAGACGGTAACTGAACTGAAACTGCGTCGAGCCAGTCGGACTGAACTGCCGACTGGACGAACTGGCAGTTCATTTTTGCGCAGTTCAGTTCAAAAAATGGACTGTGGCAGTTCAGTTTGTCCAGTTCG
>Ga0058701_10000475_pt1 | contig 28010 bp, 23 predicted proteins | sample AgamicOrMae_FD_97039 | JGI IMG/M metagenome (GOLD analysis project Ga0058701, IMG submission 97039) | Agave microbial communities from Guanajuato, Mexico - Or.Ma.e | ecosystem: Host-associated > Plants > Phyllosphere > Phylloplane/Leaf | place: Guanajuato, Mexico | collected 2012-06-04 | reverse complement strand
CGTATGTCGTTTGTTTTTTATACGAAGCGAATTCACGCAATAGACGAACGAGCTAGGCGGTGCGCAACACGCTATGGAAGGTCCCAAAAGCACTATTTTGTGTGTTATAAGCCAGATACTGATAGTGAGAGCTCAAGGCGTGCGTCGCCATAGTCGGCCAGCCAAACATCGCGGCTCTGCTCTAGAGGATGGGAGCGCCTAGCAGTGCATGAGGGCAAGCTCTCTTGCCAGTTGGCACACGATGAGAGATCGTGGAGGAACCACGAGGTTTGCAGCAATCACTCTACGAAGGCCTGTTTATAATGAGCTGGCAAGATGGACCAAAGATTGGATACGAGGTTCGGAGACAAAGAGGGGATAATGCAGACTTGTGGAGAGTTAGAGGGACTATGAGCTGGACGAGGAGCCAGACGGATTGAGCGAGCTGCCGAGGGACCAAAGTGAACTTGTGGCTCGGGCCAAATCTCTTGGGTGCCAGTCGTGAATCACGTGGAGGAGAGACAAGGCTCTGCAAGAATGGTACACATTTCACTGTCTCTTGGCCAATCCTCTTCCTCTCAGCAGAGCTAATGGATAGGGAGACGCTCGCTCCCATTTAAATTTGCCGTCTCAATATTACCATCTTTTTCATCGGAACGAAATCGATATCATGGCATAGGAGACAAGAATGGAGATAGACAGAGAGGCTCTCAGTGGTGATGAGCAGAGACCGTGTTGAGGAGTATGATTTTTGGCAGGTTTTTCTTGAAAAACAGTCTGAGCAGCAGCAGCTTGAACGATTGCGGCTTGCCTGAGGTTGAAGGTCGAGGACTGGAGTGAAGATGGTTGCTCTTCTCTTTTGGGCTAGACCTTGGGGAGTGCTGCACGAAGTGGTTGGTGGAGCCGAGCGATTTGTTGGCGACATTTGGAACAAATGGAATGCCGCACAGTTGCCGCTCAGGCACAGGAACGGTCGGCGCCAAGCGAGATAAGGATCGGCAGCGCGCGTCTGAGCACGAGGCTGGCATCACATCAAGAGCGAGTGTCTACAGTGGAGAGAGGCACGCAAGAGGAGGCAGTGTGGAATAAGTGTGACGCCTCCAAGATTGGAAACGTTTTGCTGGAGACTTTGGCACCAAGTTGAGAACACAGTGTTGTCCTGTTTGCGTGGATTCTTCTCCAGCGACTCTTATTGCCGAGCTTGGTGGCGAGAGGCCACTTGTCAAGGTGGAAGTGTGGTGGATGGAGAATTTCTTGGAGGAGATTTGCGTGGGCAAAATGTTGGCCAAGACGCTCGTCCGTGTTGGCCAACAGGAAAATGCCAATCGGCGTTCCTCTTCTGCCGGCGCCCATTTGGTGCAGTGATCGCAGTCAAACAGATGGCGCAACGCGGCCAATGGGCCAGTGCGCCAGACAAAAGGGCCGACGCATTGGGACTGTGTGGAGTCCAAGTGAAAGTCAACCGAGGCGTGACTCTTCGAGTTTTGCTGCCCATTTGGGCGGCTCGAGTTTGGTGCCAGTTGCACCATGCAAGTGCGACCACTGGCGCTTGCAGGCGGCGGATAATTTGCAGCAAAACAATGCCGACATTTTGCATCATTGGCTGGCGGCAATTGTTCGCCAATATGATTGTTTTAGCTGCGCCAGACTAGCTCCAGCGAGCCAGTTGGTGGCCGACAGAGGTTGAGTTCCGTCGTTGTTGCTGTTTTCTTCGCCTATCTGCTGATGGCAAACAGTGGCATTGGAGCGGCTGAGTTTGCCGCAATGGGAAGCCAACAGGCTTGCCAGTGAGTGTCTTGGGGCGGCGTCTCTGCCGCTTCTTGACAACTAATAAAACAGGCACATCCTGGCAGAAAGACAACTCGCAGCTGTCGTTGGCTGCGAGCTAAGCACTATGAGCTATGGGCTTTTGACTATTGACTAAAAGCTATGCTCTGGGTACGCTTTGGGCGAGAATCTCATACCCATGGGCTATGGACTGGCGGCAGTGCGAAGCTCAGGTGCCGCTGCGGAGCTCAAGCACTGGCGCCAACCTGGCCAATCGCCGTCCCCCAGCCAGCGGAGAAGCGGCACACAAACACACAGAGAGAGAGAGAGACAGAGAGACTGTCTCTCGCACGCAGCATGCAGTATGCAGTATGCAGTGTGTGGTGTGCAGTGTGCAGTTGAGCAGGCGGCACACGAGCGCCCGTTGGCCGCCTTGCCAGTTGCCTGCAGCCTGTTGAATGCTTGCAATTGGGCAAGACCTTCGAGACCAGCGAGAAAGAGCACAATTTCGGGCGTTATTTTCTTCCACAATTCCAGCTCGGCGAGAACCTGTTGGCCGCGCGCGCCCAACTGGCCGAGCAACAGTCTCTCTCTTTCTGGGAAGGGACGTTTATTATTTAACGCCGACGAGAAGCCGATCGAGGAGCGTCTCTGGTTGGCCATCGAGGAGCGTGGTGGCCGTTCGCTGGCCGGACGGTGGCGAGGGCCAGTCTCTGGCAGTGGCTGGCCCACAGACAAGGCGCCCGAGTGGTGCCGGTCGGCGCTAGATGGCGGCCAAATGGAGGAAGCCGAGCGGGCCACAGACAGGCCGCCGTGTGTTGGCCAGTGCGTACTAGTGGCGCTAGTGTTTAGTGTAGGACACGCGCACAAGGTCACTCCGCCAGCGGCCCACAGGTGTGCGCGGCCGGCGGCACTTGTTGCAAGTTGTGCGCGCCAATGGCCGAGGGCCGACGCCAAGACTGTGGCGCCGAGCGAGCCCACTCGAACGCCAACAGGGAGCCGGGAAGGTTGAGAGTGCGCGCGCGCCAGCCCGACTTGGCGGCGCTGGAAGTGGCGCTGGGCGAAACGAATGCGATGGAATGGGAGTCGAGTGGTGGTGGAATTGGAGGAAAAGGTCCAGATTGGAATTCTGCTTCTCTCTCTCTTTCTTGAGTGTATTTTTGTATATAAAAAGTGCACTCTCGAGCTGGAAGGAACGAGCGCAGGCCGCTCACAATTGGCCGGTTTGCATGGCCCTGTGCGTGTGTGGTGCTCGCCTTTTTCCGCCGCCATTATGCTGTGGGACGACGGGCGGCTGTCTGTGAGCCAGAAAGGCGGCGGGGGGAAAGCCAGAAAGCTAGAGAGCCAGATAGGGACAGAGACTGGGCCGGGCGCACTCCACTCGAGTCTTGAGAGGCAGCCTGTTGAGCGTGGCCCAAGTGGGCTGCGTGCGCTGGCTGAGCTCTCGTAGCGAGTTGCTAGTTAGAACAAGAAGTGCGCGAGCTTAGCCCCTTGGCGAGCCACCAGAGCCGACGAGAGGCGGGCAGCAGCAAGACTGTGTTGAGCAGCAAGTGGCTGGCTTGCTTAGGGCTGGCTTAGGACTCGCTTGGGGCTGCCTTGCGGGCTGGCTCCAAGTGAACAGGCGCGCGCCAACCGGACGATAGCACGACGCCAAGACGCTCGCACACTCTTACAACGGTTACAACCACGCTCCTGCAACCACAACAACAACAACCACCACCACTAGAACGACAAAGAATGCGCAAGCAAACGATGACAACAGCAACCACATCGCTTGGGTAGACGGTGGCTCATATGTGCCAATGATTTTCTTCCCTCTCCAGATTCAATTCCTTCGTCGATGCTCTCAATAAGGTTCGCCAAGGAAGCAGAGGAGCAACAGAGACAGAGACAGAGAGCTCGAGATTGAAATAGTAATTTTAGCTGCTGGAGTCTAACTAATAGTAGTATTTGTAGGGCTAGTTTTAGTTTACACCTTCAATTCAATCCAATCTCCAATCTCCCATCCCACTGAACCACATCAACTCAAAGCCACAACCTTCCCTCTTCCACATCGATCGCTTTCTATTGATCCCAATCGATTATCGAAATATTACATTAGCCTCCATCAACAAGGTTCCTCATATTAGTAGTAGAGCAATTATCATAATTATTATCATCATTTTAACCTATACCCTTTACATCAGTTAACCAATAGCCGCTCATATTTTGATCAAACATCCTAGTTATTGATACTTACTCACCAAATGTCAACCGCCATTAATTGGGTTAGATTCTATAAGTAGAGAGCAAGCCAAAAGATTCAAGCGCGTAAATAATTGGAACACTTGCTGTGTTGTTTGGGGCGAAAAATTTTCGATAAACAAAATTTGATGAGTCAACAGGAAGGGAAATTTCAAGGAAAACATTGAGAAAGCAAACATCTTGGAATTCTACTCAGAGAGAGACAGTGACAAACTCGTCAGAAGTCTCGATTGGAGTCACCAAGTGGTAACAAAAGTCCAGCAACAAAAGTCAAGAAGAAGCATTAAGAGAGTATAAAAGAGAAACTGTGAGAAATTATGAATCTTGTTGGCCAAATTGTGGCCGTCGCCTTCACAGCCTACGTTGTGACTGGCGGCTGGCGTTACTTGAGAGTGGTCCTATTGACATTGCCACGCGATTTAACGGGACTCATCAGACTCATCAAGATCCATTGGTTTTTGTATAAATTAAAGAAACGCAACGCAACAGTTCCCAGAGTGTTCAAGGAGAATTGTCTGGCCAATCCGGATAGGATTATCTTCTACTATGAAGACGAACGTTGGTCCATGAAAAGGATGGACGAGTTCTCAAACAGGGTGGCCAACGCTTTCCTCGAGCAAGGCTTCCAGCCGGGCCAGGAGGTGGCCCTGTTCATGGAGTCGAGGCCCGAGTTTGTGGCCATCTGGCTTGGATTGGCCAAGGCGGGCTTGGTAACTGCTTTAATTAACACAAATCAAAGAATGGACACACTGATACACTCGATAACTGTGGTCAATTGTCGTGCGCTGATATATGGCAGCGAGCTGGGCCAGCATGTGGACGACATTTATGACAAGGTTCGCGAGCGGGCGCCTACGCTCGAGTTTTTCCACTTTGAAACCCAAACACAAAATTCAATCACAACAACAACAACAACCAAAACAACAACAACAGAAATAACAAGTGATAATAATGATGAGGATCGCTCCAAGAGGGCCCAATCGAAATCGCTCAAGTCCCTTCTATTGGAAGCAAGCCCTAATGATCCGGCCACCCTAAAGTCGGGCGACTTTACCGACAGATTGTTTTATATTTATACAAGCGGCACAACTGGATTACCAAAGGCGGCCATTATCAAGCATTCGCGTTACATGTTTGTTGGAGCCGGTTTGAGAAATTTACTATGCCTCAACAATGAGATTATTTATACATCAATCCCTCTTTACCATTTGGCGGGCGGAATCATGGGAACGAGTCAGTGTTTGATATTCAACTCGGCCATGGTTATCAAGCGCCGCTTTAGTGCCTCACAATTTTGGCCAGATTGTATCCGCTATCAGGCCACATGTGCCCAATACATTGGTGAACTTTGTCGCTATTTGTTAAGCCAACCAGAGAGACCCACAGACAAGCAACACCAGGTGAAACTAATGTTTGGAAATGGTCTGAGGCCACAGATTTGGCGCGAATTTGTTGATAGATTTCAAGTGAAAAGGATTGGAGAATTTTATGGCTCCACGGAGGGCAATGCTAATATAGTTAATTTCGACAACACTCCAGGAGCTTGTGGTTTCGTGTCTCGTATATTGCCCATCGTCTATCCAGTGACCCTGATCAAATGTGATCCCCTAACTGGTGTTCCTGAACGAGACTCGCGTGGGGTGTGCAAGCGTTGTGGACCAGGCGAGACGGGCGAGTTTGTGGGCAAAATAATCGAGGGCGATCCCACCAGATCCTTTGATGGTTATGCAAACTCTGAGGCCACCAAGAAGAAGATAGTTCGCGATGTTTTCTGGCGAGGCGACATGGCCTTCTCGTCGGGCGATTTGCTTGAAATGGACGAGCTTGGTTATGTTTACTTCAAGGATCGCACTGGAGACACTTACAGATGGAAGGGGGAGAATGTATCCACCATGGAGGTTGAGGGAATTGTTAGTGAATTATTAAGACAACAAGATTGCGTTGTCTATGGTGTTGAAGTTCCTCATTGCGAGGGTAAGGCTGGTATGTTAGCTTTAGCTGAGCAACAAGTAGATCTAAAACAATTAGTCAAACAAATGAGAACAAAGTTGGCCCCATTTGCAATTCCGGTTTTCATAAGAATTGTCGACCAAATTGAGGCAACGGGAACCTTCAAATTGCCAAAGGTGAAACTGCAGCAACAAGGTTACAATGTAAACAAGCTAAGTGATCCAATTTATTTAGTAGATTTGAAAAACAATGATTGCAACCGAGTGACGCCGGAACTTTATGACAAACTAATGAGCGGCGAAGTGAAGGTTTGAGGCCAAATGATGATGATAGGCTATATGACATTAGATGCTGCTAGTTGACGATGGCGAAAGGGGATTAAAAAGAAATTTTCTGTAAATTGCACACGGCCATGAGATGGCCGAGCGGAATGATGTTGTTTGAGGCTCATTTGTTAATTTAAGCTCATGTATTTTATTTACATAATTCATGAAGAAAGTTGATTAGACCTTTTTGCTTTACTAGACTCTTACGTCAGAATCTTTTTAAAGGTCGGAAAGTGTCGATTTAAGTCCCATCTTATAGGTCTCTGCTCGTAGACGAGAAAAAGGATGAAAAAGATAAACAAGTCGCGGCTGACGAGTGAAATTCATCAAATTTAAATCGATATTAGACTAAAACTAGACATATAGAATGATTTTGCGATGGGATGCAGGCTACTTAGTGCAGACCTGCCCCTCAACTATAGGCTGTTTATATGGTGATGACAGTATAATGATCTTGAGATAGCAGATAACAAGGATGACGAGATAACAACTCTCTGAGAGTGATAATAGTAGAGCAATAATAGAGATTGGTGCATGCAGTGTGTGTTTAGAGTCCAGAGGCTTCCTAGTTGGCCTTGGCCATTGGACGGCAGGCAGTGTAGTGTGTGTCTCTTTCTCCTGAAAGCGGCCCTTTTACCAGGGCCTCCAAGTGGGCGAGATCTGTCCGTTTCCAATGGCTGCAGCGGCGGCGGCGCGCTGCTTGAGCACGTGGTGCTGCTGAATTTGGTGCTGGTTGCGCGCGCCCGTGTTTATGCTTAGGGCCTGCTGCTGCTGCTGCAGGACTGGCCTCTGCAAGTGGTGCTGCTGGTTGGGGGCGCCCATTTGCAGGTCGAGGGCGGCCGGCTGGTGCTGGTGGAGCGAGGGCAGACTGTTGGCGGCGGCCTTGTGCTGCTGCTGCTGCTGCTGATGGTGGTGGAGGTGGTGCATATTGTGGTGCATGTTGTGGTGGTTTAGGTGTTGCTGCTGCTGGTTGTGCTGCTGCTGGTGTATTGCTGGCGGGGTGGCGGGCGAGGAGGCCGAGCTGGAGGGCGCCGGGCTGGCCGTGGAGCAGGTGACACTTCCGGGCGAGGAGGGGCCGCTCACGATGGAGGCGGAGGCGCTGCTGAGGGCGGCTGCTGCTGCAGCGGCGGCGGCCGCCGCCTGTCTCTGGATGTGGTGCAACTGGTTCTGTTGTTGTTGTTGCTGGTGAATCTGGTGTATTTGTTGCATTTGGATGTGGTAAGTGCGCAGTGTTTGAAGATACTTCACGGTGAGCTCTAGAATGTCGGCCTTCTCCAATTTGGAGTGACGCGACCGCTCACTGTCTGCCTCGAGAATGAGCGACTTCAGCTGGTTCAGACACTGGTTAATGCGAGCTCGCCGCTTCTTCTCCATGATGGGCTTGTTGTTCTTGCGCTCCAGAGCCTTTTGGCTCATCTTTTCCATTTTGATGCTGTCGATGGGCATTTTAGGGCTGCTTAGGGCTCCTTAGGGCTACTCTCGAGAGACTGTTGCTGGTTTACTGCTATTGCTGATTGCTGATTGATGCAAAACTTGGTCGTGAACTTGGTCGAGTTGGTCTCCTGGTTTGGCTTGCACTTTAAGGCATTGGTTTCAAGGCTTTTTTTAAGGCGTTTTTAAAGGCGCTTATTGAAGGCTCTTTTCGAAGTGTTTTCGATCCCTTTGGTTCGGTTGTGTTGCTGCTGACTGTGTGTTTTCGCTTCCAAGTGGGGCCTGTGCGTGTGCTTTGGGTGCAGGGCCGGTCGTTTGGGGGGCGATGTGTTTGGGTCGAGCGTCGGATTTAAAATGAACTTGCTCGGCCTGGCCCAGAGGTTGTTGGCGTCGGCTGGAGTGTGGCGGTGGAGTGTGGCAAACTGTGCGCGCGCTGGTGCAAAGGAGCGACGGGCGCCAGAGAGGCCGGCAGGAGTTGTGGTGTTTGGCTGCTGGCAGTTGTGGTTGCAGTTGGTGCAGTTGTTGCAGTAAATGTTGTTGCTGCTGCTGTGTTGTTGTTGTTGTTGTTGTTTAGTGCCTCAAATTGCATTGGAATTCGAGCGCGGCGAATGCTTCCACACGCAGCCGGCCGACTTTCCCACACTTTTGGCTGCGGGCGCGGCTGCGCACTGGGTGTGTTTGTGCGCGCGTTTGGCGTGTGCCGTGCAACTGGCGCGCGCCACAGCCTTTTGCGGCCGCCGAATTCCTTGGGCTCTGTGCGTGCGTGTTGCTCCTTGTTGCTTGCTTGTTGCTCCTTGCTTGCTGCCTGCTTGTTGCTGCTTGCAACTCTCTTGCAGCCCATTGCTCCTTGCAAGCTGCCCTAAGATAGGCCAACAGCGGGCCCAGATTAACGAGCCTCTGGCCGACGAGGCACCACTGGAACGTCTGCGGCCGGCCGGGCCAAATTGCTTGGTTTGCCGCCCGCTCACACGCTCCCTGTGGGCCCGCCGCAGCCGCTCGGACAAGTGAGCGAGCGAGCCGTGGGAAAGGTCCGACCGCCACACTTGCCAGCAGGCGTCTCTCTCTTGCAGGCCGCCCAATTGCTCGGCCAGCTGAGTGGCCGCCTCAGCCTCAGCCTCGCCCTCAGCCTCAGCGGCCCGCTGCCCACTGGCCACTCTCACGGCCGCCCTTTCCGACACCAAGCGGCCACTTTGGCGCCGCTCACTTGTCGCCGGCAGCTCGTCCGCCGCTGGCCACTTGCCAGATCCTTGCTCAGACTAGACTCTCTGTCTAGTGTCCACTCTCCACCAACCACTGCCCACCCTCCACTGTCCACTGGCTGGTAAGTGGCCAATTTGTTAGCTCGACAATTGGGCACCATTCGCGGACTTGCGGCGACCATTCTGCGAGCTCCACTTACTCTTAGGCGCCAGTTTCTCCTCTGGCCAGACGGCGGCCCAATTTGTTGGCGCTCCTTGTCGTCAAGTCCGAAGCTGGGCTCTCGGACGGCCGGCTCGCGAGCCTTCTGGCGAGCTGGGAAGACGGCAAGACGGCAGGTTAGCCGAGCCAGCTAGGCGGCTAGACGGCCAGACGGCGAATCAGTGAAGTAGTGAATTAGTAAGACAGCAAGGGGGCGAGACAGGCCGCCTTGCCTTCACTCACACCAAGAGCCCTAGTCTCTTGCGGGCGCGGGCTGAGCGCGCGCGGCCACGCCCACTCGAGCCCGAAATCAACTGGAAGGCTTTGGTGAGGTCGCCTGCGAGGAGTCGCGTGCGAGTGTGCGCGGGCCGCTGCTGTTCGTCGCTGCGCCGCTTCGCCTGCTGCTGCGCGTCGGGCTGCGGGCCTGCCGCGCCCCCCTCGTTGGCGTGCCCGAAGAGTTCAAAGGCGCTGGTTTGGGGCGCGGGCGAGCTCGCGTTTGCGCCCATTCCAGTGGCCCACAGCGGCTCCAGACTGGAGGCGTGCTGCTGCTGCTGCACTAGGGGCGCTCCCCCGTGGGCGCCCATCTGTTGGGCCGAGTACAAGGCGGGGGGCGTGTCCGGGGCAGCGAGTGGGTGTGAGTCGGCCAGGGTGGAGGCGAGCAGCTGGTGCGAGGAGAGCGAGCCCGCCTCCTCGGCCGTGTGCTGCACACAGTCCTGGTTAGACTGTTCATATTGCAGCCGGAAGCCGCCGCTGTTCACGGGCTCGTAGTGGGCATCTGAGTGGAAGCGCAACACGATGGGGCCCACACTCTTGATGACCACGGGCGCGCTCAGAGTTTGGCCCCGGTAGAAGTGGAGCCGGCCGCCACAGTAACGGTCGTAGGTGAATCCGTCGCCCGTTCGGCTGGCCGCCGGAATCATCAGATAGTCGCGCGCACAGTCCTGGTCGCCAACGCCCGACGAGGAACCGGAAATGCCCACTCCATTTAGGGACCAGTCGTAGTCTGAGGAGGAGAAGAGGACGCGGCAAGTGTCTGGCTGGCGCTGGATGCAGATGGAGTAGTCCATGGAGTTGAGATACTGGCCAAAGTTGAAGGACTCGATGATGCCGCTCGGCTGGGTGAAGTACTGCAGACAGCCCATGGGCGCGCGCGGCGTAAACTGGGGCCGCAAGAGTTCGTAGGCCAAGGCAGAGGCCGTCTGGCTCATCGCTTGGAAACCGGAAGCGAAGGTGGTCGAATACTTGCCCGTGCTAAGCTGCTGGTAGTGCTGCGGCCCAAAGGGGGGCCACTTGGGCCCTCCGTTTGGGTGGCCACTCCAGAGGGGCGAGGCGGCCAGCTTGGTGTACTGGCGCCGCCAATCGATCGGTCTGTGGTGGTTGCAGTCGATCTGCGTCACCTTCACCTGCCAGCGGTGGTCGCCCACTGCAAAAAGGGGCCGGAAGTGGCGCAAGGTTAGTGCTTTTTGTGATAATTTTTGCTGCTTTTAGGTGGAGATTTAGCCTCAAAGTGCCGCCTGGGTGCTCGCCCTCAGCTAGTACACTCACCTGGGTCTGTGTAGAACACGATGGAGGCCGAGCGCTCGCTCAGGTCCTGCGGCACGCTGATGTAGACTGTGTGCAGTTTGAGGTGGTGGAAGATGGTCAGAATTGGTCAGAGTTGGTCAAAACGAGTTGCAGCCGAGGGCTTGTTAGCGGCGAGGTGCAAGAGCTGTCCGGGACAAGTGCCGGCGTGAGAAGGGGCGCGCCTGTTGCGCCGCCCCGGGCGAGACGGACGGCGAGGAGCGGCGCCCTGGCGGCGGGCCAGCGCGGCGGGCGACCTTTGGCGTGCTGGCTCGCCGCTGGCCACTTCTTGGCGCTGGCCACTTCTTAAGGCTGGCCAGTTGTCGGCAGTGGCCAGTTGTCGGCGTGGCTCCACCTGAGGCTAAGGGTCGGGCGCGAACAGGCCCGCTCACTGCGCTCACTGTGCTCACTGTGCGCGGTTCACTCTGTGCCGCAGACTGTGAGCCGCTCACTGTGCGCCGGTCACTGCCAGCCGCCTGTGCACCAGCGGCCCGCGACGAGCACAGGAGGGCCGAATTCGCGCACAGCAGAGGCGCACAACAAAAGAATCCGCCAGGCGCGTGGCAATTGGCGCGAGTGGCGCGCGTGAGAACTTTGCTTTCCCCCGCGCACCAGGCCGGCCGCGCGCTCGCCGCCCGCAACTCAGACGCCTGCTTTCCCCCCCCGCGCTCGCCCCTCCGCCACCCCGGCCCTCGAGTGCAATTGCTCGCCACTGGCCGCTGCTGCCCAATGGCCACTGGCAGTTCTCCGCTCTCGGCTGGCCCGGCACGACCGGCTCGGCCCGGCGGAGATGCAACAGTTCCCGCGGGTGTGCCTCCGCCGGGCTCAGGCTGCCGCCGCTCGCCCGCAGCCGAATAGCAACAGGCCCGCCGAGTGGCCGCCCAACCGGCCGACTCATTATCCCACGCTCATTGGTCGCGTGGGGCGCCGTTCGGCCGCAGCTGACGAAACTGCGCCGGCCCAAAACGATAATAACAACAAGAAGGGCGGCCCACAAACTGGGCAGCCAATCGGGCCCACTGGACAGGCGGCCAAGGATAAGCACAAGGAGCCGAGAAGAAGAGGCCCAAGGAGCGAGGCCTCCACGCTCCAGCAAGCCTGCGGGCGAGCGGCAGCCTTGCAGAGGCGGCGGCATCTCTGGGGCCTTCTCCAGAGGCCCAGAGCAACGAGCGCCGCCACTCCTCGAGACTCGAGCGGCGACTTTCCCACACTTCTGCGCGCCGGAAATGGCGCGCGTCTCGAGTCGCGTGCGCCTTCTGCTCGCCCGCCTCCTCGGCCGGCCCCGCGGGGCCCCCACACAGGGCGGGCGCCTGTTGCTTGAGCCTGCAGAGTACCCAGGACTGTGGGAGTGTGGGCTGGATGCAGCGAGCGCGTGTCAGCGGCCGCATTCAACAGGCGGCCGGGCAATCAGCCGCCTGTTGCTCGTGTGGAGGCAGAAGCAGAGGCAGAGGCAGAAAAGCATGCAGAAGACTGGCTCTGGTTGGGCCTGCGAGCGCGTGCCGAAACGCAGGCTCGCATCTGCTCCACTTTCACACGCTCGCGCCGGCGCGCCCTTGGCTTTGGGGCAACTGGTGGCGCGTGCTTCGTCTGTGCGGCGCGCGCCGTTCCACTCGCACACAGGCAGAGGCACAGCGCACAGCCAGAGGCAGCCCGCAGGCCAGTCCGCAGACGAGCTGGGCCCGCACAGTTGCGGGCCCTGCGCCGCTCCCAAGGGCACAGCGCGCGGCCCCCGAATGCACACAGTGAGCAGCACAGTGCCAACTGTTGCGCATTTCTGTGCGCTGCATTCTGTGCGCTGCAACTGTGTGTGGGAACCACTCTTCTGCGCGCGACTGTAGCGCCGAACCTGAACCGAAACCAAAACAAAACAAGGCAAAACAAAGCACAATAATGCGTCCAATGGGCCTAATTCGAGTCTGCTTCATATACAATGAGGTAAGAAAATACATAAAAAACAATTAATACTTACGGTGCTGGTTCCTGTTCATCCCGCACAGCCGGGGGATCGTCTGGGGCGGCATTCCGCTGGCGCTGATCTCCAGGTAGTCGTCCTGGCAGGCCCCGTTGGTGGGCGGGTCCAGCTGGAAGTCGAGAAAGTCGAGCCGCAACTGGCACACGTTTATGTCGCCCATCTCCACTGTGAGGTCGCAAAACTTCTCGTCCGAGTCAGTCGACGGGTAGGAGGGGTTCTTGAAGTAGACCACCTTCTCTCTGGTGGTCACGTGGCAGGTGCGCGACACGATGCAACAGGAGCCAAAGCCGGCCGCGCACGGCGACGACGGCTGCCCGCCCAGCAGCTTGCACTCGAAGGCGGTGTAACAGGTGCCCGACTGGTTGCTCGAGTCGAAGCACTCCTCGTTTGGAAAGCGAATGATGCTGAACAACGAGGGCCTGTTGGGCAGCGACCAGTGGGCCGAGCGTTGCTCTTCCGCCGGCGTCTGCTCGCTCGCCACCAACTGCTGATGCCGGGGGCTGCTCGCCGGCGCCCTGGCCAGCCACTGATGGTGGCCAGCTAGTTTGGTTGATGCCCCACTTGAGCTTGAGGAGTTAGACGCGCTCGCAGCTAGGCTGCTCTGTAGCGAGTGGGCGTGGCGCGGGCCGACCAGCAGGAGCAGTGTCAGGAGCACCAGCGGGCCCAGAGACGGGCTGCCGTCGGTTGGGGCGACTGGGTGGGTCGCCCGAGAGCCGGGCAGCCTGTGGGCCGTATCACAAGACCGTCGGCCGCCGCCAAGTTGGCCAACAAGGGTCGTTTCCGCGCCGGACCCGCAAGCCTCTCCTGCCCGGCACGCCCTCCCCGCGCTGTTCGATTCGCCCGCGCTGCCCGCCGAATTTGCACCTAAAAGCGTGCGCACTGCGGTCACTGCGGGCCGCGGGCCGCTCGGCTGCGCGCAAACCGGGCGCAACAGTGGGCGTGTCTCGCGCGCATTCCCCCAGCACGTCTGGAGGCTGCGCTGTGCCGCGTGCTTGGCGCTATGTGCGAGGGCGCGCAGCTGCTCTAGGCTATTTGTTATCGTCTGTCTGTGGCTTCTGGCTCTCATTTGGCTCCCGCTTCTGCCTTGGATTAGGATTTGCATTTGAATTCGGCCCAAGCTTAGGCCTGGCGCTTGGTGGGCCCACTTGGGCTCGTTTGTTGGCGGCCGCGCGCGGCCAGGCAAGGAATAATAATTATAACGATGATGACGATGATGACTTTCTTTGGCTGCTCTCTGTCGACGCGGCCGACACCGTGAGAAGAAAGCCGGCCCGCCAGTAATTAGCTGGGCCCGCAGCTCGCCCAAGCTGGGCCCTACGCCGCCCATGCCACCCGAGGGATGTCTCTGGCCGCACTCTATAAGCGTGGGCGTCGCCTCCACCTCGGCCGACCCAAGACTGTCTCTGGCCGCCTGGGGGGCCCACCAGCTCTCGCCGCGAAGACTGCCTCCGGCTCGCTGGCTGCTCCAAGCTGGCCGGGCCTCTTATAGTGGCGCACGACGAGCACACTTTCCGGCCAACTGCTTAAAGTTTGATCCCTGTTTTCTCGCTTCCACTCGCCTCAGTCTCACTCTTTCTGAGGCCACAAACGAGCTCTCGTCTCACACAAATGGTCTCGGCGTGCTCGTGCTCGTGCACCAACTGGCAGCTCCTTTGCTCGCTCAACTCTAACTGGCTAAGCATTAACACTCCCAGACTCGCTAGCTCAAAAGTCTTGCTCAAAAGTGGAGAACAAATTTCTTCTTCATCTTTTTAATTATTGTCTTGCCATATTTGCCTGCCAAAAGTGGGCCCCTTTTCAACTTTCAATTGCCACTCCGAATGCTCTGGATGCTCGCTCTCTGGCCGCTCACACTCTCTGGCTGGGCTGGCGGCAGGCAGTCTCTGGCGAGCTCGTCTTATCCTCTGGGCCGATCGGGCGCTCGTCTCGCCTCCTGGCTTCTTGGCTTCTTGGCCACACACACTCGTCTGCTTTGGAGAGCCAAACTCTGGCCAGACCATTGCAGTGGGCCGCTGGCAGTCTGCAATGGCGGCTGGCTGGCTGGCTGGCTGGCTCTTTTTCGGGCTGCTTTGCAGGCTCTTCGTCGGCCGGGGCGAGCTTGGCGGCGGCCAAATTAATGACTGGGCGTGATGCGCCGAGCTGCTTGTTGTCACCTAGTCGCACTTGGCGCAAATATGAAACAAACGAGCGGCGCTGGCGAGCTCGCCGAGCTTAGCGCTGGCGGCCGGCCGCTCAGCTGCGGCAGTGCAGCGCGCGTATTGAGGCCAGCGACTCTCTGCGGCGACTTTCTGCTGCAGAGAAGCGCACGCTTCATGGCCCAGCGCCGCACACAGTCCCGCGCCGCACACACTCTCGCCCGCGCGCCTATACACTGCTGCAGGCCGCCTCTCTGCGCCCCCTGCCTCACTTATAGGGCGCCCGGCCGGCGCTCCCTCGCAGAGCTCCTGCAACCAGGCCACAGGGCGGCCATAAAGCGCCGCCCGACGCACTGTGGCCGGCCACTCTCGCACCTTCTCGCAACGGGTCGCGCCGGCGAACTGGGCAAACAAACGGCGGCCAGCACAAGTCTTGCTGGCCCTCGTTTGTCGAGCGGCGCTCGCTTGACACCGATTCGGCCGCCAATGTTTGCTCACTGGCCATTCAACTTGTTGCAGATTGCCGCCGAACGGCAGGCTGGGCGCTACTGCTCGGACCTTTGCGAGAGGATGTTTAGAACCGGCCGAGCGAGCGGTCCCCATGGAAAAGGATGCCAAAGGGTCTCTGTTCCGAGCGGGACCTCTCTTCTCCTCCTTTGCTCGCCGGCTGCTCTGAAGACATTTCGGGGCTGAATGGACATTTTGCCGGCCAGATGGATTGTTTGGACTGCGAACTTTGGAAAAAAGGCAGCGAAAAAGGCGAGTTTCTTCCGTTTGGCAAGGAGAAATGGCCGCCGATAACACTTGGCGCTGGCTTTGCACGCTGCAGATTGGTGCTCAGGCGCACTTCTGCGGCCGAAATTTTCTCCAGCGAAACGCGCGCCATCTGGCGGTGCGCCAACGAACTAAAAAGTTAAAGCCCTCGCTACACCTAAGCGTGTCCACTGCCTGCGCGCTGCCTGCCCTGAGGGTCGGCCAGCCGGCTTGGAAGCAAGCTGGCCAGCTAGCTTGGCGGCCAATTGGCCTTCCTTTCGTCAAGCTCGAATCATTGGCCAGCCAGATGGACAAACAGACGCACAGTTTAGTTTATTACAATCCCGTTTTGGCCCCTCGCCGAGACAGTCTTGGGGCGCCCACTGGCAAGCCAAACATGCTTCCTGTTCCTTCTCTCAATGATCCTCATGATTCATGACCTATGGTATGGAGTCGATGGTCTACAGTTGATGGCCTCAATTGATGATGCTCGTATTTTAGCCATTGGGTCCAGCAAACTTCCGCCCTCAAGCTCCACTTGGGGAACGCCAAGCGTGCTCGCCTTGCGGCCAATCGCCCGGCTGAGATCTCGCCCGACTGTCTTGGCATTTCGCGGGCCCCCAACGACTCACTTTGGAGGCTTCCCCGCGGCTAAGCAACGGAGCTCAGCCCGCCATCATGCTGGCCAACTGCTGCTGCGGCCCGCTCAGAACTGTGGGAATCAGCACAGTTGACGTGATGGTCCTGAAGATGGTCTTGAAGGCGTTGTGCACCGTGTAGGTGCGCACCTGCAGACTGGTGAGCGTGGTTGTGAGTGGGCCGCCCGCGTTTCCGCCACCATTTCCGCCGGAAGTGCTCGCCGGCGTCGTTCCGACCGCCGCCTGGCCCTTGGGGCTCACTGTTCTCGAGGCGACGCTCGCGGGAAGTGCCGGCGTGGCTTGGGGCCCGGGCGACTGTTGTCCAGCCGGCTTGGCGCCGCCCGTCTGGCGCTGGCCCGCGACTGCCTCCTCGTGGGCGTGTCCGCCGGAAGTGAGATTGCTCTGCGACTGTTGCATGGATTGCAACAGTTGCTGGAGATTGGGCTGGAACTGTTGCTGTTGCTGTTGCTGCTGCTGCTGAGCCTGGTTGTTCCGGGAGGGTCGTTGCTGGTTGAGCATTTGTTGCAGGGCGAGCAGTTGTTGGGGCCCCGCTTGCTGCTGCTGCTGCTGGAGGAGTGCGGGCGCCCCGAAGCTAGTCTGCAACTGCTGCTGCCTCCTGGCCAGAATCTGGGCCAGCTGGGTGGCAAAGAGGGCGTTGTTTATGGTCGCCTGGTGCGAGGAGGCCGCTTGGCCCATTTGGGTGGCCGCGGGCGCCAAGTGGGCCAGCGTGGCCGTGGGTCTGATGCTCAGGGTCACCGGAAGCGTCTCGGTGACCAGGCTGGTCAGAGTTTGTTCGATCACACTTCCGGGCTCGCTAACCGTTCGAGTGCGCACTGTGCGCCCATCGCGGAAGCTAACCAGCCGCGTGGTGTACATGGTGTCTCGCATGGTGTAGGTTGTCTGTCTTGTGGTGGTGGTCAAGCTGGTCGAGTAGCTTGGCTGCAGCTGAACTGGTTGCGCCTGAAACTGTAATCCGTTATTGTTGTTTCCGTTTCCGCTTCCGGCGGGGCGCAGTTTGTTCTGCTGGCGCTGCTTCAGTTGCAGCTGCTGGGCGGCCAGAATGACGGCCGCCAGTTGTGGGTTCTGGATGGCGGCCGCCAAGACCAGCGGGTTGTTCAGGTCGGGGATCTGGATGGCTCCATCGGCCAGCAGCTGGGCAGGGTCCAGCTGCGACGAGGCCAACTGGTCCAGCTCGCCGCCCGTGAGCCCGTTGCCCGGCACGCCCACCAGGCCGGCGAGCGGGTTTTGCTGTTGCTGCTGCTGCTGTTGGTCTGCGGCGGCGAGCAGGTTGGCCAGAGTGGGATTAGTCTGTTGTTGTTGGCCCAATTTGAGCGAGTCGAGCAGCTCGTTGGGGCCACTGTCGCCGGTGAAGTCGTGCAGCCAGTCGGTGGCGGAGCGCGAGCTGTCCAGGCTGATGGGCTGCTCCTGGCCCGCGTCCGAATACTGCGCTTGAGGTTGTGCGAGTGCGGGTGCGGGCGCCGCACCCGCCCCGCTCGTCTGCTCGGGGGCGTGGTCGGGCCCGCTCACCCGCGCAGTGGCAAACACCTCAAAGGGACTGCTGCTCGTCGGCTCGGGCAGGATGAACTCGCCGGCCGGCATTGTCTGGTAGGCGGTCATCAGTTTGGTGAGCACGTAGTCCTCTGTGATGGTGAACACGGCCGTGCTCGAGCTCACCTGCAGCGGAACGAGCCGCGTCTTGCTGGTGTGCAACACGGTGGAGTAGGTCCGGCTGACAGTCCTCAGGGGCGGTGATACTGGCTCACTCGCCGTCGACGACCCATTGAGCTGGCTCTCGAGACCTTCGAGCGGCGACTGGCCCATCCGCGGCTGCTCCTCGGCGCTCTGGTTGTTAGCGGGCGCATTGATTGCACCTAACTGCTCGCTTAGCGGCGCCCGGAAGGAAGCCGGAAACGAGCTCGAGCTTGAGTTAGAGTTCGAGTTGGAACTCGTCGAGGCGCCGCCGCCGAGCTGGGCCGAGAGCAGCTGGTTGTTCTGGGCGCTCTGGTGCGAGCTGGCCGGGTTGCTCGCCGGCCGAGCGACGAACTTGCTGTGGTGCTGGCCCAGCCAGGCGCTCAGCTTGTCGTTCTTGCTCGCGCCGGAAGTGGCTCCCTCGGGCTGCTGGTCTGCGTTTGAGGGCGCCTTGAAGGAGGCGCGCTGGCTGGACGAGCTGGGCGTCTGCTCGCCGGCTGGCTCGGCCTGGAAGAAGGCGCCCAGGTCGAGCGGCCCGCTGCTCAGACTGCCCTGCTGCAGCTGGCCCGTCTGCAGCGGCGCCTCTTCCGCCGCCGCCGCCCCCGCCGAGCCTGAGCTCTGGTCGCCCACGCGGCGCGTCAGCGGCCCCTCCGTCTGCGTCTGCGTCTGCGTCTGCGTCTGCGTCTGCGTCTGCGTCTGCGTGTGGCGCGCCTGCTGCTCGCCCGCAACCTCGGGGTCGGCCACCACGGGCCGCGGCTCCTCCTGCGCCTCGCCCGACGGGCCACCCCTCGACGTTGCCGCCTGCGCCACCTCGTCGCTGCCCACCACCGGAAGCGGCGTCTCACTAACTGCGCTCGACTGCGACGGGCCAGCGGCCGCCGGAAGTGGCTGCTCGCCCGCCGGCTCGCTCGAGGAGGCGGCCGTCTCGAGCTGGCCGGCCGCGGCTTGGCTCTGGTCGCGGCTCGGCTGTTCCTGCTGGTTGCTTGGGGCGCCGCCAGAGGGCGCCACCTGCACGGGGCTCGGCTGCCGGTGTTTGAAGCGGTTCCTGAGCCTGTTGCTGGCGTGGTTCAGGCGACTCTGGAAGGCGTTTGCGGTGGCTGTGGGCGAGTCAGAGTTTGCGCCGCCGCCACCAGATGGCGCTGCACTCGCCGCGCTCGCTGCACCTGTGCCCTGGCCCACCGCTAGGCCGGGCCGCCTGATCCCGTTGATGGAGCCGCGCCCGTTTCCGCTGGCCGAGCTCGACGGCGGAGCCCTCGTGGGACCGGAAGTGCCCGCGGCCGCCGAGCCGGAAGTGGAGCTGTCGCCCGAAGACTGGGACTGGCGGCCGCGCGCCCCCTGGCCTGTGAAGCCGAGCGGCGGCCTGTGGGGTCGGGCGCGACCACTGTGGGGCGTTGGTCTGGGCGGCGCGGTGGTCGCGGCGGAAGTGTGGGCATCGTGTGTGGGCTGCGCCGGGGCTGGCAGGTCGTCCGTCTGCACGGAGGGGCGAGACTGGGGCTGCGGGTGACTGGCGGCCGGCCGGTGGGGCGCCTCGAGCGGCGGCGTCGCCTCGATGGGGCGCCACAGGTTGGGCGCGTCGTCGGCGCCCACGGCGAGCAGGGGCGGCGCGGCAACCTGCGCGGTGGACAGGGTGGCGATTGTGTCCACGATGACGCCGCTCGGCTGCACCAGCGAGGCCTGCGAGTGGCCGCTGGCCACCTGCATCAGCTGGCCGGCCGGCTGGAGGGCGCTGGTGGGGGAGGCGCGCGCCGCCTGCTGCAGGCCGCTGCTCGAGCTCGGCTCAATGGGCTGCAGTGTGGGGCTGGCGGACTGTTGCGCCTGGCCCGCGTCTGGCGTGAACAGCAGCACAGTGCCGTCCACTGTGGTGCGGTAGTTCTGCTCGCATTGTTCGTGGTCCCAATTTTCCCGTTAATTTTCGTTTGTTTTTGTTTGTTTTCGGCCGTTTTTGGGGTCGCCAGTGGCGTGACAGTGGCCAGTTAGAGTGTTAGAATGACAGTTTTGGTCAGTTGTGGGCTCAATTTTGGTCGCCAAGTCGAGCCGGATTGCATTGGGGGGCGCTAAGAGAAAAGAGCAAAGAGAGAGGAGAGAAAAGCCAACTTATGCCGCCAAATTGGTCGCGTGCAATTCCACTCCCACCGGCCGTGTAATTGACCCATCAAGAGGAAAGGTCTCGCCTTCCATTGCACCTTGCCGATCGTAATCCGGCCGGCCTGCAATCTGCGCCCAGTTATCTCTCTCTCTCTCGCTCGCTCTTTCCCACCAACTCTCTCGCTCACTGTCCCAACACACCAGGACAGTAATCCGAGCGGCCAACTTCGTGTGTCTAATCGGGCGCAGTCAGTGAACTTGTTCATCGTCAGCTTGTTTGCCGGAGTCAAACTGTATCAGACTGTGTGTCCAAGTGTCTGTTTGTGTGTGTGAGAGAGGCGAAAAATCACAACGAGCAACTCCTTTTTTCCTCATTTTTCTCGCCTTATTTCTACCCTTGTCTCAAGCTCGAGCTGCTTCACGAGCTTGCTCAGCTGGCAAACTCGCCCAGCTCGTCCACTTGCAGCCGAGCACAGGCGAACAAATCAGATAACACTTGATTGATTTCCGATTAGATTTCTCACATCACTCACGACCTGTGGACTGCCGGCCGGTGTTTGTGTGTTTCTCTTTCGAGTTGGAGTTGTGGGCAAATTCGACGGCAAAAATGGGGCAGAAAAGTGAAAGCGAGACAAGCAGTGAATGTTCATAAAATGAATGGAAAATGAATGGAAACGAGAAACCTTAGGCGCAAGAGAACCTGTGGAAAAGTTGAAAGAAGGACTGGGAAAAAGGAAGTATCAATTGCGGATAACTTACCAAAAATCCTCTCACTATTACAGTCGGTAGACTTTTCTGCTGCTGCGGCGCCTCCTCGGCCGCAACCTTTGGCAATGGGCTTACTGTTGTTTGGCATATGGTGATTATGATGGACACAAGAGGCAAAAATTGCAACAGACAGTCTACGCTCTGCCATAGAGCCCCTCTGGCGCCTCTTCTAGCGCTCAAGCTTGTCTCTAATCGAGCAATCCGTTGAGCAGGTGGAAAACTTTTGCTTCTGGACATCTCGCTTGTTGCTCTCTGTCCACCAGAAGGCTTGATTTCTTTACAATTGCTCTGCTCTTGCTGAGATTTGTTCCCTTCTTGTGAGCATCTAGTCTGAATGTCATATTTTGCTTTTGTCTCAAATAAATAACACCTGCTCCCACTCTTCCGGCAGTTCTCCACTCTTCCTCTTGCCCTCTCGATGCTTTGTGCTGCTCTGAGATGACCCTCTGACTTAGGTGGTCGATTCATGGACAGTATGCGGCAATTTGCAGCTCTCCATTATGGCAGTGCAATCATGGAAATGCAATTCTTCGCGATTCTTCGCTTCCTGCTCATTGAGTGGTTGGTTTGAGATAGTCTTCGATTAGAAACTGTGAAATTGCTGCAATTAGTCTACGTGCTTCTTCTGGACCCATCGGAATCCATTTCCATCTGGCTTGGCGAGATTGAGTGCCGCTCGAGCTTGCCTTTGTGGCGGCCTCGTGCACATGCGCACACGAAAGGCAAAACACTAATCTCTCACACATTATTCTCCTTCGCCCAACAATTTGGCAAGCTCGCGATTGCAAGCTGAGCAAACTTCTGCCGACCGAGCTGGCTCTGTGTTTAGGTGCTTCTTGGGCGCACCTGGAAGCTAGTAGTGAATGAAGGCGCCTTGGGAAACTTGTTGCAGAGGGGCGCGTGCCACAGTTGAGGCGAGGAGGCGAGATGACGAGTGAGAGTGGCTCAACAATTCAAGTGGCCTGGACAGAAGATTAACGACGCAATCAGGACTCTCTGGGGAACACTATGGATCATTTAATTGGGCTAATTGTTGTTTCGGGCTCCTTATCTCGATCTTCTCATCGGGAGGCGGCGTTCACCAAGGGTTCAGGTTGGCCCGGCACTTTAGACAAATGGCAACTGGATGGAGCTCGGCAGAGCATCCATCTGATGCTCAAAGTTTGTCTGTTGACTACGAAATGAGAGACTGCAAGATTCAGCATGCAGCACACGCTCCCAAAGGATGTGACGATCGGAATGAACTGGTTCTCATAAACCTGAATGTTGGAGCGAGGGTTCAACACGAGGATCTGCGTGTTGAAAGGAATCAGCTCTGCTTCATTTCATTTCATTTCATTCCATTTTTCTCACCTAATTCGGAAGGAGAGACAGTCTTTCGAGCATCAACGCAGACGAGAAACGTGAGCTGGGCGCCCACATTTAGCACAATCACAAGCGAGTGCTCTGTCTTGAGTGGAAAAAATTACCATTTCAGCTGCCGCTGCTGCTCGTGTTTCTCCAGCCAGGAAGGGAGTCTATCGAATGGAAGCCAAAACACCGGCAGCAACAAGGAGCCGGCTGGGAAAAAGTGAGAGAAACGTTACAAATTGCAAGCCAAAACAACAACAGTCTCAAACAACAACGACAACAATGGTTAGGCTAATATTTACAAGATTGAATGTTCGCTTCAAGCTAGCACCGAACAAATTGGTCTTGTTGTTTCGGTTTGGTCGCTGAAAATAATGATAATGAAACAAGAGAGCCAATAAGAAGCGAAATCAAGCCAACCCTAAGCTCTATTCGCTCCTTTTCGTTCTCTCACTTTGTCTTCCTCTTGGTCGAGCATGATTTTAGTTCTTCGAACTGTGTTCGGCTAACAGTGAATAGTGGTCGGTCGAAAGTGAAGGCGAGAGATCTGGTGGAAAATCTAAGGGCCGAAGTGGAGGAGAGGAAAGAGAAGGGCACTTATTTGGCATTGAAAGGCACTGGTTTGGTCTAGGAGCTCGGCAGCAAATTCCCGCCTGGCCCTAAGATAACCTTGGAACTCTAGCGTTTAAACTTTCCTCTAAAATATATAGCCCCTTTTTGGCAGCAACAGAGAAGGCGCCAGATTGAATGAGGGAATGCAATCGCTGTTTTGGATGGATGAAAAAAGTTGTATTCAAAAGATAAACGCGCGATCTTTGATGCAAACTTGTTTGGCTGGCAAAAAAGAGATCAATGAGCCACACGGAGGGAAACTTGTTCCCATTTTGTGAGCTCATCAAGAAAGCGGGCAAACTTTCTCCCTCCATTTGGGCACACAACGACAAACTTCAAAAAGGCAGAGAATCACCTCACTTTAGCTATCATATCATATTTTGCCCCCTCTTCTTCTTCTTGTTCTTCTTCCAAGACACTCTAAGAAGTGCTTGAACGAGCGAGCTGAGCAAGGAAAACGGTCCAGATAAAGAGAGACAGGCAAGGGGAGGTTTAAACGGTAGAAATTTAAGAGACCACCACCGCTTGTTGGGGACAGTCTGCCTGCCGTTTTAATTTCTCCACTTCAAATCCTTGTTACAAAACAACATAACAAGCCTCTTCGAGTGACATTGACTCTCAATAGATTGAAGTTCGCCTCCAAACTCGGCCACTTGTTGAATCTTTTGAACTTCTCGCCAGTTGACATCCAGAGACTTTTCGCCTACTGGGCTCACTTTTTCCCACTTGCCATCACACGCAAAACTCAAATCACACACACACAACTTACCTTTCCTTCTCAGGCTGCAGTGGCGATGTGCCCCTGTCTCAATTGAGTCTCTTCAGACTGTTTCAATATAAAATATAATCCTTCTGCATTCGAGGGGTGGCTTTTCAATCTGAGCTATGCATCATTTGGCTTGACTTGTTGCATCCTAAGTGACGGGCGTCTTCTAGCTTGCTGCCTGCTTGCTGGTTTCAAGTATAAATACAAACTATTCTGGCGCTCTGGCGGTGAGACACACACAACTGACCAACTCTGACTCGCAGTAAGGTCTTAATGGCGGTGTAAAGCTTTGAGTTACAGGGAGACTCAATTATGCAAGTTTGCTACTGATGTGCTGTTTTTGGTGCTCCAATCCCTGTCTTTGGTTGGCCTATCCGACTAGCCAGAATGAGCAGCAGCACGGGATTAACTGCAGGAAACAAATACGCACATTTTGTCTTGCCTTTGGGCCGTCCAGAGTCTCAGGCAGGCGGCAAATGTTGCACAAGTTCCGTTAGAAGAACAGCAGCCTGAGTGAGAGGCAAAAGAAGATGATGATGAAAAAACAACAACAGCAACAACAGCATAACAAGACAACAACACGAACGAAAGGTCCTACAAATGCAGCACCTCGTTCATCAGTGCTCATGCGTGTTCGCCAACATGGACCAAAAGGAGTCGCCATTCAGTCTCCACTAGCTAGTCGGCTGCCGTCTGCCCATAGAGATAAGAGTGGCAATCTATTTGTTGCAGCCGACTGAGTGACTAACTGTCTGAGCTGTGGGTGAAACTGTGCGTCTTTGGCTGCGCGCCTCCATCTCCACTTGGTGGAGCTTCTCGCAACAGAAGAAATACTCATGCGCATACAATTGGGAACTCCCACCGGAGTGGTGCCGGTGCAAAACAGAGGGAAATAAAACAAGACCGACCACAGCCAAGCAGTGGCAGCTGTGGAAAGGAGACAACATGCCAATCTGGCGGCGCAAAACTGCTCAACTCTCGCCATGAGGGCAAGCTAGGCGGCCAAGCTAAGGAAAAGGGGCTGGCTAAAGCAAATTCTTTGGCTCATGTGAAAGGCTCCAACACATTGGCTCCAATGTGCTGTGACTGGCCGTTAGTATCCGCCAGTTCCAGGCTCCAGAAGACGCCCGTTGTTCTGCTTTCGTTGGCACTCTCTCCCGGCTGCCTGTGTCTGCCTGTTGTAACTAGGACAACAATGGACAAGACAAGGGCCGCCAGACAGAAGAGCGGGCGACTGGCGATGGGCAAGGTGCATCAAGCAACAGGCGGCTTCCTTGCTTGATTGGCAGCTCGGCGCCGTGCTGCGACCTAGGCCGGGCCGCAGTGCTCCGACGCTGCTATCACAGTGAGTGGCGGCGGCGCCACCTTTTCCACCGCTTTTGTTTTCTGGGCGACAACGGAAGGGACAAGTGACTGTAGTCTGCTCAACTTCGCATGGCGACGATGATAGATGCCAGCTAACTGCTCTGGATAGCCATGCAAGAATTTGCCTTCAGACTGAGGGGCGCTCGGCCTAGACCCCAGCCCGAGGTGCTCAGCTCCAGGCCAACAACGAGTTTATCGACATCTACCAATGATCGTCTCAACATCTTGAAGGGGCTGTTCTTCAGTGACTTAATTTTCCTTCAGCATTATGACTGGAACCCACATTGGATGACCTTCTGAGCGCTCAAGTTCTGAATTCCATAATTAAATCGAGACACTCTCCCTACCTCGACCATCTTCAGGAACTCACCGATAAGAACAATAAACCCCTCGTGCCTTACAGCCACGTCAGAGAGATCGAAAGTGATCGGAAGTGACCCAAGGACAATAATGAATGCTAATTAATCTTAAATTAGAGACAATTCAATCAGTTTGAACAACAATCAGTTTGGATTTATTCCAGTTGCCGGAACGATCGGAACCCCGAGGAGAAAATACATGAAAAGCAACAGAAATTATCTTCCCTGCTGGTTAACAACGTTCAGTTCAATGCTCAAACCGTTAGGTCGATCGAGTGGCTCTCTGCAAGCTTCACAATCGACTCAACGAGAACTTTTGGGTTTCTGTTGGCATTATCGATGCATATGTCATGTCCGATGACCAGCCCGGCGAGGTTTCGCAGCTCCGCAATCTCGGCGGCCGAGTTTTCCTTCAACAGATGGAATTCGGTTCCCCTCGATAGATAGCGCACCATTCTCAAAGATTGCAGTATGTCGAAGTCTCCGCTCAAAATTGTGCACGAGTGGTGCATATAAAAGATCACTAGACGCATGACAACACGTCTATTCCTTTCCTGTGGGCTCAGATTTTTCACCTCTTGCTCCAATTTCTCTCTACCATAGAGGTCAACCATACTCAGAAGGACCTTCAACCACGACGGTCCAGCGCCAACACCGGGAAGGAGCTCATTCGTTAAGCCAAAGATGCGACTGAGAAAGCCTCCCCTGAAGGAGAGAAGATAAAACTCGTCCTTGTCCTCAACGAATTGCTTGAACTTTCTCGTCACCTCCATCGCCGTGTAAAGCTCCGGATCAGACTCTGGTTCAGGAAGCATCAGTCTGCTAGAGAGGAATTCAACACAAGCTTTGAAGGATTCATCATAAAGTTGGCTCATCAATCTCTGTACGCGCCCCTCGGACTCTCTAATATCGCTGTAGTTTGACCTCGTATTTATAAGTACGAATCTGGTCATGGCGCTGATATCTGATATTCTATCAATATTCATCGCATTGCATTTCGCTTCAGTGTTCCTGAAATCCCCGAAAATAGTCAATATCTCCATAAGAACCTTGACGTTTTTGTCGAGTTTTTCCGGCTCTTTCATGACCTCTCTGGCGACTGCAATATTGGGGTCTGGCCCCTCCTCGCCGGTGCCGCAGGCCAAGATTTCGTTGGCATGTTCAAAAGGGTTCTCGGGAGCTTTGGGTGATCGAAGACAATCGAATACACCTGCATAGGTCGAATGCAGACCAACGATAACTATCGCAGCAACTAGAACTTGTTTCGCCAACATCTTGTGCGGATTCAGTTTATTGTCAAGGTTTATTCTGAACTGTGAATTTCTTTCTGAACGGTTTCAAAACTTTCTCCTCAAATTCATAGCCACTCCCGTTCGAAAAAGATCATTCTGACATTTATTGTGCACTTTTTTGCTTCGAAATACAGGAAGACTAAAATAGCCTGCAGCATTGGACAACATGCGTCAAGCTTTGTGAGAAACCTCGGCAAAAAGTACACTTGGTCTTTTACACTGTTCTAGTGCGAAGGTAGATACCTGCCTGATGACCAGCATCATACTTACGTATGCTGATCAACAAACGTAAGCCTAAAGGGCATCCGGGAGGGAGCCAGCTTCACGTGATTCTGAAAGTTGACGATTCCGCGAATCGCTCGAAACAAAGACCACCGATGCGCTTTGACCAACTCAGCGATCTGATGCCCTGCCGATGATTTGTGGGGCCCGTTGAGTGAACGATCAACTCTCGCTGCAATAGATGCCGTTCCAACTGTAGAGTTTTGATAGCATCCTTTCCGGTGCAGTCGACAATTTCAAATCCAACGCCATGCGGCAATGAGTTGATGCACCGGCATGGCCCTCTTGATCGTGTGGCGTTGGTGTTTTTGTAACCGAAAGACTGGCGCCCAAAAGACTGGTAGCTTCCAGCAGAGTGGTGTGACACGAAGAAGAGCAGACCAGTTCGCCAATCTGCCAGAAATTTGGGCGGAAAATAGAGGAGAGCTTGCCTGGTGATACTTTCGCCCATGCCGAGAGCTGTGATGTGTTCACAGACAAGGTGCAGCAGTCTAGAGGTGGCTCCCTCACTTGATTGGCAGATTGACGCTCGCTCTTAGACTGAGTGGTGGCGGCACAATTTCTGGCGCTACTGTTGCCTTACCGGCCACCCCGTGTTATAACTTGTTTGTCTATCAAGTGCTAGTGAGAATATGTGGCTCGTGTGTGAATTTCCTGTTGCTGGCTACACTAGAAGACTGGTCAAAGCTTTGATGTGATATTTCTGCGAGTTGGCTCACTTGGCCGCGGATGTGAAAAAATTTTACCTGCTCTGGTGGAGCAACCTTTGTTATAGAGATATACGACTTTGGCCACATACGCACTGTATCAAGACCAATCGATTGCAGCATTAGATTAGTCTGTGGCTACCGCATAGAGTGCACCTTATTGGCTCGAGTGAAAAAGAGGGCCCCCACTTGAGGGCCAAGCAAGTGCAATGAGAACATCTGTCACAATGCACACAGTATACATACACTGTTGTGCATCATTGGCCAAAAGTTGCTGCCTCTCGCATCACTGGTTCATCATCCAGGGGCCCCTTTAGCTAATTATGTGTATGAATTTTGAAAGTATGCTTCTAGTTGTGTGAGGTAAAAATGTTTGTCCACACTAGCTGTCTAACTAGTGGGCTATGGTGTGATGATTGTATTTTTTTGCATTCAGCTTGCTTTCGCGCACCAGGGGTCCCAAAGCGTTTAAACATTTTGCTCTCTTGTGGATGCATTATTGATCCAAGAGGCACAAATAGGCTAACAATCAGTAGTGCTACTATACTGTCATAAGTGTGCAAAGTTTCATTGAGCTCACAT